>WUUC01020537.1_pt1 | contig 22550 bp, 19 predicted proteins | sample 6278441 | NCBI WGS metagenome assembly WUUC01 (sample SAMN13675441, study PRJNA597444) | soil metagenome | isolation source: soil | place: USA: Washington | collected 2017-10
GTGGCGCGGCCGACCTGCCGTTCCAAACCTTGAATATCGCCGGCTCCGGGCAGCTTAAGGAAGAGCTGAAACGCACGATCGAAGCGCGAAGCGACACGAAGGTCGTGCCGACTGCCGAGGAAGCGCAGGCGACTCTGCAGATCATTCGCGAAGAGCGCGAAAAAGCGATCCTTGCGTTGTCCGGCGCGGGTCGCGTGCGTGAGTTTGAACTTCGCTATCGGGTTTCTTACCGCGTGCTCAATAAGGACAAGCGGGAGATCGGTCCGGTCGGCGAGATACTGCTTCGCCGCGATTTCACTTACGACGACCGGCTCGCGCTCGCGAAGGAATCGGAAGAGGTCGAACTCTACAACGACATGCGGAGCGACGCCGTGCGGCAAATTTTGCGGCGGCTCTCCGCGCTTTCGGCGAGTTGATGCTGGCAAGCCTTGCGGATTGATTCGGAAGCTCTCGCGTCGCACTTGAGCCGCGGGCTCAAGCCGCTTTATACGCTCGCCGGGGAAGAGACGCTGCTTGCGCTGGAAGCGGCGGATCGTATTCGGTCGCTGGCGCGGGAAGAGGGTTATACCGAACGAGAGGTGCTGACGGTCGAGTCCGGTTTCGATTGGAAATCGCTCGAAGCATCGCTCAATTCGCTTTCACTCTTCAGCGCAAAAAAAATCGTCGAGCTCAGAATCCCTTCGGGCAAACCAGGCGGCGAGGGGGCTCAAGCTTTGCAAGGCGTGGCTTTGTGCGAAGATGTTTTGCTCCTCGTCATCCTCTCTGGAAAAGTCGATTGGCAAACGCAAAAGAGCGCGTGGTTCAGATCGCTCGAGCAGCGAGGAGTAATGGTGCTCGCGAATGCGATCACTCGCGAACGCTTGCCCAAATGGATCGCATCGCGCCTCGCCGCGCAGCACCAAAGCGCCGATGACGCAACGATTGCTTTCATCGTAGATCGGGTCGAAGGAAACTTGCTCGCCGCGTACCAGGAAGTGCAAAAGCTTGCGCTGCTGCTGCCGCCTGGCACGCTCGATTCCGAGGAAGTAAAAAAAGCGGTCGTCAACGTTGCGCGCTTCGATGTATTCAAGCTCGGCGCGGCGCTGATCGAAGGCGACGTTGCGCGTTACTCGCGCTTTCTGGACTGCCTGCGCGAAGAAGGCGCGGGACTGCCGCTTGTGCTGTGGGCGCTTGCTGAAGAGATTCGCAACTTGCTCAAGATCAAATGCGGGCTCGATGTAAACGCGTGGGGAGGACGCGAAACATTTTTGAAAAGCGCTTCGCGGCGATTCACCGTGCAGCAGCTCGAAGATGCGCTCCTCGAATGCGCCGCGATCGACCGCGTCGTCAAAGGCCTCGTAAAAGGCGATCCATGGGAGCGTTTCCTAGGGTTGGGACTCAAGCTCGCTTCTCCTCGCGCGGCAGCCGCGGCGTAGAATGAATTTGCGCCGGCGATCCGGCGACAACAAAGGAGGACGAAAATGCCCGTTACAGTGAAGAGAGCTGCTTTGTGGCGCAGCGAAGTCGAAAATCAACCGGGAACGCTTGCGAGAACTTTGGAGCCGCTCGCGAGCGCCGGATCCGATCTACAGGTTGTCATGGGGTACTCGATGCCGGGCGACGATTCGAGGTCGGTCATCGAGGTTTATCCCATCACGGGCCGGAGAGCGACGACCGGTGCTGAGAGCGCCGGACTCAAGGCCTCGCAGATTCCAAGCCTCATCGTCGAAGGCGACAACCAGCCGGGACTCGGACATACCATCACGAAAGCAATCGGCGATGCTGGAGTGAACATGAGCTTCCTCATCGCGCAAGTTGTGGGCAGACGGTATTCAGCAGTCATCGGCTTCGAGAACGAAGACGATGCGAGAAAGGCGACAGCTCTCATCAAGAAAGCGTCGGCTTCCGGGGCGAGATCTTCGGCGAAGAGAACATCCGGCAGCAGGATGCCGGCGAAAAAGACGACCTGGAGGCAAACTCCCAGGAATCGATAAACACGTCAGCCGCCCGCTGGCTGATCTAGCCGGAGCCGGCTCGGCCGCTCTTTGACTAGTCCTGCTGACGCGGGGTTGAGCCTACATGCCGACGCCGGCGCGCGGGTGTTTTGAGCTCGCGCAAGGATAAGAGGACCGGCATTTCTTGCAGTGCCTGTGCCGGAAGCTTTTCCCAGTCCACGCCCTCAGGCGAGGGCGGCGGGTTTGCGATTTCGATCACCTCTTCCGGAGTTGCGATAAGGGAAACCGGGAGATCGTGAGAGTCTGTCGGGAAACGTTTAACTAGCTGTAGCCGATGCACGGTCGTCACGACGGCAACGGGCGCGTGTCCCAGTTCTCTATAGATCGCGTACTCGAGGTCGCCGTAACCGTGGCCTTTTCCGCAGCGGCGTCCATCGCGGGTGACGGCGACAGAACCGGTGACGATGAGATCGATGCGAGGCAGCGCCTTTAGCGGCACCTCCTCGGCCCATCGTTCGCTGGTACTTAAGTTCGCGGCTTCGGCGTACTTGTCTTTGGGAATCTTTGCCGGGTCGAATTTTTTGAACCCGCCTTTTAGTCTGGGCGTGGGCACAATAACCGTGATCCCGCGCTTCAGCGCTCCCTCGCGCACGTAACGCTGCGGCGAATCCGGGTTGACCTTGATGCATTTGACCTTATTGAAAATCGGATGCGCCATTAGCCGCTGGGCCGCTTCCTTTGCGCCGGCAAAGTTGGGGATCCGCCCGTGCGCAGGGAACGGAAAGCGCGCGGCTTTCTTCTCTGTCAGCGCATCCCAAACGGCCTGGCGCGCTTCGGCTTTGGTAGAGAAGCGATTCACCTTCACGTTCCTATCATAGGCTCTCTCTACCTAGTGAACGGGTACAGACGCCGTTGATGATTGGATACGATTCGGTTCGTCCCGAGTAAGCCGCACCGTGGTCGGAATTGGTCCCGCTCCTCCCGAGTAGCCCACGAAGTGGGTGTATCGAGGGATACTCACCCATGATCAAAAGTGGTCCCGTTCGTCCCGAGCCTGCGTGGCAGGCGTATCGAGGGAAAAAATGAACGGAAATCACTCGCCACGAACGGCACCACCAAAGCGCCCGTTACAGTCCCACTAGCTCATCTCGACGTTTTATGGATGGCTCGCACTGGTTAGCTGGCGTAGATGGTTGCCGTGGAGGATGCTTCGCGGTACTGGGCCATTACGCCGCCGGTCTCGCATTCGACGAAGTGCGCTTCGCACTCTGCGAAAAGTTTGCACAAGTCCTGACGCTGCCAGAGCAGCCCGCGATTATCGCGGTAGACATCCCGATTGGATTGCTCGATTGCGCGTGCCCGGGCGGGCGTCTGTGCGATCGTGCTGCGCGGAGAATGCTCGTGCTCGGGAGAGCGTCGAGTGTATTTTCGCCACCTCTGCGTGCGGCGCTCTCGGCCTCCGATTATCGCAGCGCCTTGCGCCTTAACGGCTGCGGGATGAGCAAACAGGCGTACAACATCGCGCACAAGATCCGCGAAGTTGATCAGTTGATGCAGCCGAGCTTGCAACGCAGGATATACGAAGCCCATCCTGAGCTGACATTCCGCGCGCTGGCTGGGAAATCCCTAAAGCACAATAAGAAAACTTCTGCGGGACAGCGCGAGCGCCTCGAATTGCTCAAAGCGCATTTCGGTGCCATCAAACCCGAGGTTTTGAGGGGACGCTTCGGACGGTCTTCTCTTGCACCGGACGACATTCTCGATGCGTATGCGCTCGCGCTAACTGCACAGCGCATCCACGAACGAGCCGCAGAGAGATTGCCTCGCGTACAGCCGCAATGCGACAGCAAAGGTTTGCGTATGGAGATTTGGTACTAGTGGACTGTAACAACTCATGCGGCGATGAAAACCCGTGATTGCGAGGAGCGTGGCGACGAAGCAATCTCGAAGGGGGAAAATAAGGCGAGATCGCCACGGTTCGGCGAACCTCGCGATGACCGTCCCAGCCATCGCTACAGAAAGCAAATGGTGCAGTACATTTAGACCGTCCTCGGTTTTTTCAGAGGCAGACCGATACCCACTTACGAATATCGTTGCCAGAAGTGCAAAGAACAGTTTGAGCGTATAGAGCATGTCGCCGAGCACGGGAAGGCGAAGCTGCGCTGCCCGAAATGCGGCAGCCAGAAAGTCGAGCGTGTCTTGTCAGCGTTCTTTGCCAAGACCTCGAGAAAGAGCTAAAGACCGCGGCCCCTGATGGCGCCTCGCTGCTCTTTTACCGAGCGTTTCGCCATCAGCGCTGACGGGTTGGCCAGCACGGGACGAAGGAGACTGCTTTAGTCAAAAGGCGTTGACCATGAAAAACCGCCTTGTAACGGTGGATATTCATGGTAGGCCGGAGGCAATGATTGAACGCCCGCGACTACTTGCCGAATTGACCCGAGCGCTGCAGCGTAGCTGAGCCGCCGCTCTACTCGGCCGAGGCAGTGCGGCAAGACGACATTGGCGCGATTGTGGCTGCGGAGTCAGACAACTACTTCGATCTGGAAAACCCAAGGGATTTGGCGCGGCTCGATCAACCGATGGTCGCGCTCGAGCCGCTACGAGGGACGGTGGTCATTGACGAGATCCAGCGCCGACCCGATCTTTTCCCGTTGTTGCGGGTGCTCATAGACCGTCCTTCTATGCCGGCAAAGTTTTTGATTCTGGGTAGCGCTTCGCCCGCGCTGCTGCGGCAGACATCCGAATCCCTCGCCGGCAGGGTTGAGCGCGTGCTGATGACGGGTTTTACTCTGGACGAGGTCGGGCTCGAAAGAAGCGCCCGGCACTGGCTGCGTGGCGGGTTTCCCCTGTCGTTTCTTGCCGAAGATGACGCGGCAAGCTTCAGTTGGCGGGAAAATTTTATCCAGACGTTCCTCGAACGAGACGTTCCACAATTAGGATTCTCCGTCCCGGCGACCACGTTGTTTCGTTTTTGGACGATGGTTGCGCATTACCACGCCCAGGTTTGGAATGCGGCTGAGCTCGCGCGGTCCCTTGGCATTGGCGAGACGACGGTGCGGCGTTACCTTGACCTGCTCACGGATCTATTCATGGTGCGTCAACTCCAACCTTGGCACGCCAATCTCAAAAAGCGCCAAGTCAAGGCGCCGAAAATTTATCTCCGCGATAGCGGCTTGCTCCATCAGTTACTCGGCATCCGGAGCAGCGGCAACTTGCTTAGCCATCCCAAGTCCGGCGCGTCGTGGGAAGGTTACGCGCTCGAGGAAACGATCAGAACCTCAAGGGCGGACGCTGCCTATTTCTGGGCCACTCACCAAGGTGCGGAAATCGACCTCATCCTGCAAAAAGACAGCCGTTTGTACGGTGTGGAATGCAAATGGTAGATGCGCCGCGCATGACGCCATCCATGCGCATCGCGCTCGACGAATTGAACCTGGAAGGGATCGCGGTCATGTATCCCGGCACTGAGCGATATGCGATTGCCGAGCGTGTCGAAGCCGTGCCTTTGCCGATGCGCTGAAGAACCTTTTCGGGAAATCGGAAGGAGTTGGGCACGGGCGTTGACCGCGCCTGATCGCACCTAAGATAATTCGCCGTCGCTATTGGGAAGGGAGTGGCGTGCCGGACGAAGCGCAGGCGCGAGCGCAGATCGGTCGCTTGCTTGTCGAGGCAGATTGGCTTTGTGTGCGATGCATCCTGCTGCGGCTCCTCGAGCACGTTCGTGCAGTCGGTGAGTCATCCGCGCATGCCAAAAGAATGGCAACGGCGGCAAGGCGAAGCCGACACGATCTACCGCCAGGTGAACTACACGATCTGAGGCTTGCCAAGATCAACTCGCGATCTGCGGCATCGACGGTGTCTTCCCTCAAGAAAGCCTTACGCGAACAAGGAGCGCCATTTTCCTGGAGCACTAAGTCGGTTTGGCGAGCGCCGTAACGAGCTGTAACCAGGTTATTGCAACAGGGCCGCCAACTACAGGGGATTGTTCGGCACGAATTTGCTCGATCACCTCTGAGCAGAGGTGATAGCTCCACGATCTGGGGTCGATACGATCGATAGAGAAGCAGAAGTACGCTCCCCTAGGATTCGGATATTCAAGCTCAAGCATCTGCTCCCGCGTACGTATAACGGGATCTTCAGTCACCTTGCATATCGCTGCTTGGTTTAGCGAAGGGCATGAAAGAACCACTAACTCACAAGCTAATTGCTTCGATCCTAGCCCTACTGCGCCGTTCGCTTTATATGCCCGCAAGTTATAGAGTCCCGTCCGCTCGATCCAAGCCCAGTGGTGCGGATTGCGTACGAATCCGAGCAGCACTAGCGTGTCAGCGGGCGGACCAGTTAGAAACGGCGCCGCCGGAGCTTCATTCACTGGTACTGGTATGTTTGCAAACGTCTCGCGAATCCAATATCGGCTACGTTCGTGCTGCGTAATCTGTAACGCCACATGATTTAGCACGTCGTCCAGAAACCTTGTGAGCTCTTCGGCACCCTCGGCTGAGCCATCAACTGTGGGTCGCAGCGAGAACGCCCCTAAACCAGGCAAGAGTTCATGGTATTCACGCAGTACTTCTTGCTCTGTACCCGGGTAAAGGACATAGGCGCCGACCGATCGACGTATCGCGTCGCGATATGCATGCATCTTAAGGAGGTCGTGGCGTAGTGGCAGTCCTTTGGCAGTACTTTGCGCTTCGCCTTCTAAATCAGTCTGCACGCCACCTTCCTCACCAAAGAGCTCGCTTAAGAATGCGACACGGTATTTAGCATCAAAATGAAGTACTACAGACTCGAACTTAGCCATTTCGAAAGGCGCGGGGCGCACAATGATCGAGTAATCGGGCCGCATCCCGCGGCTCCACGCGCCTTCCGCTGCCTTACCTGCAAATGTTTTGTTGAACCACAATTCAACGTTCAACGTTCTCCCGAGCCGCTGCGTGGCTCCATATAGCACCCGCTCCTCGCCGCGCCGGAGCGACACACTCAATCCATCCTCCGAAACATCAACGAGACGCGCAAAGTCGAATGGCACATCTAGTACGCGAGACAGCTGTCTCCCTAGTATTAGAAACGCCCAGTACTCGTAGAGGGTCGCAACATCGCGTTTGCCGGCTGCGTACGCGTCTTCGCCACCGGGCCACGCTAACTTCGACGCTACATCGAACTGGATGTATGCGGTATATACGGCTCGATAGCCCTCTTTCTTTTGCAATACTTGATTATCAGCCGGAAATCGGGCGAGTTCTCCTACCTCGCGAAATAGCTCGGATGCCAAAAGGCTGTCCAGACAGTCGAGGACTTCTCGCGCCTCTCTTACGCCGCGCCGAACGGCCGGTGTGTCGGGCGAAGCACCGAGCACTGAGTAAATGTGAGCGACCACCGAGCGCCACCGCGTAAGAGCAAACTTCACGAAACGGTTCGGCGTGTTGTCGGTTGATACCTCGGTGCGTCGCCGGACAAGCGTTTTTGGCAACGTCCCTAATGGCCCGCACGGCCAACTAGTTCGCGGCCCTCTCTGAGATAGTTGTCGAAGGAAATGCGAGTCCGCTTTTGTACCCCTTCCAGCCAGTAGTGGTTCTCGAACCTCTTTCCATACGACGTGCGGTGTGTAAATGATTCGCGTTGCAGCGCCTTCAAATTCTTCGTTTCGTATAAGACTTTTTAGAAACGCGAACCGCTCGTACAACATCACCGCGTCCCTTGTGTCGTCAAACGTGAAAGCTTGCTCGGCAGCTGCGAACCGCTCCATCACCACTTCAGTCATGCATTCAGCGATGTCCCGTAACATCCATCGATATTCGGATCGGTAGCGAAGCTTCCGAGAACGAACCTCAAAGACGAGCTGCCCGATTTCGTTTTCATTGAGGAATACGCGAACTGGCATTGCGCCAATATGGAGACCCGGTCTTACACGGCCGGTGTGGCCACTTAGCGTATCCGGCTGGAAGATTTCGGGACGATCAGTACTGAACTTGCCGTTGGTGTCTACCGCCATCGTCTCATAACGGTACTCGGTTCCTTCTAGGAGCTGTATCTCGGGTACGTCACGTTCGTCGACGGTCTCCCCTGATAGATCAAGTAACGGTTCGTGGCCTAGCGTCAACTTAGTACGAGGTAGCAGCGAGAGCCGAATAGAACCGGTTGCTCGACCGTTCTCAGACCTCAAAGGCAGTGTTACTGCTGATACTGAAGCCATTACTCAGTGAAGCTAGTGAATTGGTTGGTTCGAAGCGAACTAATCATTCGGCAAATCTTATTGAAAGAGAGCGGAAGGGCGGCCTCTTCCACACCACCCTCTTCCGCTTTCAATTGGCGTAGCTCCGCTTCTGATATGGCCTCGGTCGGTAAAACGCGCGCGAAATGTGCAAGCGCCAATAGCGGCACCTCAACGCGCCGCCTGGAACCGTGTAGGCGCGGCAGAATTTTTTGCATCACTATCCGATCTAAGACCGCGTTCGGCGCGGCTTCGCCCGCTTGCTCTAAAAACGCCGCAAACCTTGTTGCCTCGAAGAAGAATCGATGTCCGAATTCGAAACTGTATTGCGACAATATTCCGTGCAGCAGTACAAGCTTCTGCTCCAAATCGGCAGCATGAGAGTAAGGGGTTCGAATGTGCCAGTCAGGATCGGAAGCGGCCGCAACCAGAGCGTTTACTAGTTCGGGAACGCCGGGCTTACAAGGGCTGGGTTTCTTAGCGTTACTTAGCAAATCCGAGGCAGCCACACGGAACTCGAACGTGTTTGCACGATCGAGCACCTTAGGTGAAAACATGTATGTCGTCTCGTCTACGTTCACGGTTCCGATAACAAATACATTGCTCGGAAAAGGGACCGCGGCGGTATTGGGACGCCGCCGCCAATAGCCGTCCCCTGCGCGTTCCACATTGGGCAAGCATGGTTGGCCGGATTCCATTCCTGATAAGACGTCTGAGAAATACCGCTCAACGTGCGCCAAGTTCATTTCATCAAGAAGTAAGGCGTACGGGTGGTGAGGGTCCCTCGCTGCCTTAAGCAGGAAGCCAAGGGGTTCCGGAACACTCCAGGCGGGCCTTCCTTTATCGACGGGTTTTAGGGCATCTTCGTAGCCGAACAGCGCCTCTGGTCCTGTCCAATCTGGTCGTACTGCTGCCACGTGTAGCCGGTCTTCACCGAGCCACTCTCCGAAGCGCAATGCAATCTGCGTCTTACCGGAGCCCGACAAGCCGGTAAGGATGACAAGAGGCTTGGCCGCAACGCTTGCAATGAAGGCACGTACTACACCCATATGGTTGGCACCAAACCGAACGCCACTCTCCTCGAGCGCGCGACCAAAGCTATCCACCACCGCTTTAAGATCCATATTCACCGCGCTCGTGCGCGTTAGCTGCTTGAAGATTTGGTCGGTTATGGGCCGGATCGCGTGTTGTATGTTATAGCCCGGGACGCTACGAATTTCCCTTGCGACGCTTTCCGGTATCTCACCAGGTTCATTGAAGGGATGCCAAGTCCTAAACCGCGAACGATAGTGAATAGCATCAGCTTGATCCTTAGTTTCCGCAGGATCTAGGAGACCGTGCCCGAGCAACCGTACGCCTTGGTCCGTCTTTCTATCGACAACCACGAAACCGCCAGACCGAAGCTTCCTAAAATTAGGCACGCTATTGGAGAAGTGGTACGCGCGGCCCAAATCGTCGCTATATGGCGATTCAGCATTCGAACGGATCAGAAAATATTCCGTTGCCGGCTTCGGGACAATTGGAAAACCAAGATCGCGTAAGACGCGCAAGCACTTGCTCTTTTCACCCCCGCTAAATTCGGTGTGTCTAAGTGACCGGCCTAATACTCGGCGAGCAGCGAGGCCGAGCACCATTTTTGGTGGGTACCGGCGATCGTTATACAAAAGATCATAGTTCGTAGATTCACCAAACCCCGCGGTTTCTCCATTGTCGATGGCGGCAATAGCATTGAGTACGTCTTCTCGGGTGATTCCATCCGGAATATCAGACGCACCAAGGATTCGTGTCTCAATGAAGCGATCAACCGAGCCAAAATCTGTGGCGATAAGTTGCAATCTCTCGTCGCTTATTCTCGTGAATCCCATGTAACCAGCATGCAGCGTGTCGGTCAGCTCGGAGAGTGGAATGGAGATGCGGTCGGGCTTCGAAAGGAAATACATCAGGTTCCACGTTCTTCCGTGCTCGTCTACACCCCAAACGTCTCTCGCGAAGTTTTCGTTGTCGAACTTGGCCAGGACTCGCGCGACATACCGGTAAGCACTGCCATACACGCATAAGGTCCAATCGCCGACGTTCATTTGGTTCCAGCGTGCGGCGTTCTGTTGCCCAGGGACTGCACCCCATGCATACAGGCCGCCGGCGTGGTCATGGATCCGGCGAATCTCGTTTTCCGCGTCACGCGGAAATGCGCGCAGGACCCTGTCGAGAGCGATTGGTGATTCGATCGAGTCGGCGAGATGGGCTTGCGCTTCAGCGTTTCCCGCCGTGAATACAAATATCTGAGGACCGGCGTTTGGCATATCTGTTACTTGTATTCGGTGTACTTGCGTGCGCTTCCCCGTACCATGTTCGCCGGGTATTTGAGCTCGTTTATTCGGAGTTTCTCTTCAGCCGCTTTAACTAGATCAATCTCTAGTACGTCGGCTAGCCGCAACAAGTATAAGAACACGTCGGCTATTTCTTCCTGAACCTTGGAGTACGTCTCGCGAGTGAGCCGCTTGCTTTGCTGAGGAGACAGCCATTGAAAATGCTCCGCCAGTTCCGAACACTCGACAATGAGCGCCATACTGAGATTTTTCGGCGTATGGAACTTGCCCCAGTCACGCCTCGATGAAAATCGCCTTAGGCGATGCTGTAAGGCGTCAATGCTATGCAAAGTGGGGGATGACTTGCGTGTCTTGCTAGTCATGCCGTAATCCCACTTTTGATGCTGGAGTGAACCTTTTTGTCCTCAGGAGCGGACGGCGGTGCCATCGCGCATGGGTTATTAAAAGTCACCGTTCAATCAGTACACCAGCCGAATTCAAGAATGCCGGTGACGCTTTCCTTGATCACTGAAGTAACACACCGTACAAATCATTCACGACGCACCCGAAAAACCGTCAGTAAGGCAACCGGATGAATGCAGCAGATCCTGCTTAACTGTATGGGGGAAGATGCGGACGCACCTATTTGACCTTTGAGTATGGCAGGCCGTGCCATTATCGACCAGACTAACAAAGCTTCAATAGCTATTCGCCACGAGCAGTTTGGTCTCTTGGTGCATACGCCTTCATCCTACGCTGCGGCTTATCTCCTGCTTGCGCTTAGCCTCGGATCGATATCGCTACGCGAGATGTCGCGATGATTGCCGCGTGCCAGCGCGCCAATGTCCACGTCTTCGACGGCTGATTTGCTCTATCTGTTACGTCTGGTTTTTTCAAACCTCGCGGTGAGATGCCCCAGCAACAGCTGATAACGAGCTGAGTCGTCGGTTTGAATCAAGCCGTTCAAAGTGTGGAAGCTGATTCATGAGCATGCATCCAGCCCATAATCTTCGGCCACAGCGTTTGATGCGCGCTCTTTCCAACCAGCATCCCCACGTGCTGCAGAGAAACACCTCTGTCGCCTTCATACCAGAGCAGCGTTTTGTCGGTGTTGGAAAGCGCATCGTGGAAGGGCAGAATAGATTCGGGCGGCGCAATCGGCGAACGCGTCTCGGCCACGCTCAAGACCGGCGCGGTGATAGATTGCGGCGCGGCACGGCGCGCGCCAAGCCGCAAATCTCCGCGCATGAAGCGGTCCTCCCGATACAAGTACTCCACCACTTCCTCCACCAGACGCCGCGCAAGCGGCATCTCATCCAGTGTCCAGCGCTCCACCAGGAAATGCGTCTGCAGCGCGTCCGGGTCGGCATGGCTTTCCAGCCAGTCTGTCCATCGCGACCAGCCGAAGGAATCAGGATCAGCGAATAAGCTGACGACATCCAGCACCGAACCGGGGACGTTGCCGGGAAGTGCGTCGGTGAGATGTGCGCGCATCAACGTCGCGACCATCGGCCCGAAAGCGCTCACGTCCAGACCGAAATGCAGCGGCGAAGCGAGCAGGACCAGACCCCGCACGCGATCAGAGTGCACGGCCGAGAAGATGGTCGCGAAGGTGCCGCCCAGCGAATGACCAGCCATAAAGACCCGCTCTTGGCCGGTCTCGGCGCGAATTGCGTCCACGCACTCGAGGATCAAACTGCCCGCGTATTCGGCAAGGCCGAACTCCGCCTCGGCGTCACCAGGCAATTCCCAATGGACCATGTACACGGCGATGCGATTTTCTAAACATCGCTGAACTACGCTGGAACGCGCGGTGATGTCCCAGATATAGGAACGCTTGATGGGCGCAGGAACGATCAGCAACACCGGGCGGGAGCTGTCTGGCTCGCCGTAGGCCCGTAGCGTAAGCCCGGTCGTGCTCAGGACGACTCGAGAAGGCGTCTCGACCGGGCCCCAGCCCAGCGAGTCGAAGAGCATGCCCTGCCATCTGCGTGACGTATCCATCTGGGCATATAGGCCCCAGTGGAATCCTATCTCCGATCGTTTCAGCGCCATCGGGCTTGACTACTTCGTCCTGAATCTCGCCGTGAAATGCCGCAGGAACGGCGCTTGGTACGTGAGCGCCAAGCCGCGCATTGAATCGCGACCCCGAAACTTTGTGGACTTCTGCGATAGCACCTTCAAGGGCAGTTTGCGAAAGGCCCATCGAGGAAGCTTTGCTTAGCGAGCCTTAGTTGACTGGCGTTGCTTTAAAAGCTACGATCGTTGCTGATTGAGCAACACATCGTTAATTCCTAAATTGGCGGCAAATCTAGCATCTGTCTTGTTTAGTGCATACCGGCGCGATGTGCTTACCCTCCTGTTTCTGAATCCCGAAGCGTCGTTCCATGTAAGAGAAATTGCTCGTCTGACGGGAAAAATCCCTGGCACTCTGCTGCGGGAGCTGAAGACTCTTTCTAATGCGGGCCTTCTGGTTCGAAAGCAGTTAGGCAATCAAGTGCACTTCCAAGCCAATCCTACCTCGCCGATCTACGAGGACTTGCGCAACATTCTCAAGAAGACTGCCGGCATGGCTGATGTGCTGAGGGAGGGGCTCGAATCTTTGCGCGACCAGATCGCCGTTGCGTTCATCTATGGTTCTATGGCGCGGGGCGATGAGCGGGCGACAAGCGATCTTGACGTGATGCTGATCGGAAAGATCGAGTTTGGCGATGCAATTGAAGCGCTGGCCAAGCCGCGCGAAATCCTTCGACGTGAGATCAATCCCGCCTTGTATTCCCCTGAGGAATTTCGCACGAAGCTCGCCAGCGGCGAACCTTTTCTAAAGCGCGTCATGTCGGATAAGAAGTTTTTTTTGATGGGTGATGAACATGACCTTGGACAACTTGCTTCGTATCGGAAAACTAAAGCCGCACGCCACCGACAAGGTGGAGATCGAGCGTCTGCTCGCAGCCGCTGAACGGGCGCTGAGCGATGCCCAAGTTTCGGGGCTGAGCTCCGACTCTCGTCTAGATCTGGCTTATCGCGCCATTATGCAGGCCGCGCTCGTAGCCATGCTGGCGAACGGCTTTCGTCCATCGAAAAGTCGATTAGCCTCGGAGTCGACATGGCTACGCAAGATACCACCATTATTGCCGCATGCCAGCGCGCCAACGTCCGCGTCTTCGACGCCTGATTTTGCTCTGCCTGTTACGCGTGTTTCCTCTTGAACCTTGCCGTGAAATGCCGTAGGAACGGCGCCTGGTAGGTGAGCGCTAGGCCGCGGATCGATTCGCGACGGCGCCAGACTTCGAGGATGACTTCGACGACGTAGTCAATGTGCGATTGCGTGTAGACGCGGCGCGGGACCGCGAGGCGCAGTAGGTCCATCGGGCCTTCTACTTCGAGGCCGTTCTCGTCGCGCTTCGCGAACATGAGCGTGCCGATTTCGACTGAACGGATTCCGCCTTCGAGATAAAGCTCGGCTGCGAGCGCGACTCCCGGAAATTCGAGCGGTGGAATATGTGGGAGAAACGCTCTTGCATCGATGTAGATTGCGTGGCCGCCGGGCGGCTGCACGATCGGCACGCCTTCACGCGCGATATGCTCGCCGAGATACGCGGTCGAAACGATGCGGTAGTGAAGGTAATCCTCGTCGAGGACTTCGTTCAAACCCACCGCGATCGCATCGAGGTCACGTCCCGCCAGTCCGCCGTACGTGGGGAAACCTTCGGTCAATATCAGCAGATCGCGCTCCTGCTGCGCGAGGACATCGTTGTTGGTGCACAGGAAGCCGCCGATATTCGCGAGCCCGTCTTTCTTCGCCGACATCGTGCAGCCATCGGCGAGCGAAAAGATCTCGCGCGCGATTTCGCGAGGCGTCTTGTTCGAGTAATTCTCTTCACGCTGCTTGATGAAGTAAGCGTTCTCGGCGAAACGGCACGCGTCGATGTAGAGCGGGATGTCATGATGCTTGCACACCGCTTTCACTTCACGAATGTTGGCGAGCGATACCGGTTGGCCTCCGCCGGCGTTGTTCGTGACAGTGAGCATGACAAGCGGAACGCGGCTCTTGCCGAGGCGCTCTATCGTGTCCTTCAACTTCGTCACATCCATGTTGCCTTTGAACGGATGAGGACGCGAGAACTCAGCGGCTTCAGGAATAGGGAGATCGAGCGCCTCGGCGCCGACGAATTCGATATTGGCGCGCGTGGTGTCGAAGTGCGAGTTGTTCGGGACAACATCACCCGGCTTGCACACTGTGCTGAACAAAATACGCTCGGCGGCGCGACCTTGGTGCGTTGGGATCACGTGCTTGAATCCGAACACGCTCTGCACTGAATCGCGGAAGCGTCCGAAGCTCGGGCTCCCCGCGTACGACTCGTCGCCTCGCATGAGCGCCGCCCATTGTTCGGTCGACATCGCGCCCGTCCCCGAGTCTGTCAACAGATCGATCAGAATGTCGCGCGAATCGATGAGGAAAACGTTGTAGTGTGCGGCTTCGAGAATCTGCTGACGCTCATCGCGCGTCGTGCGGCGGATGGGCTCGATGCTCTTGATGCGGAAAGGTTCGATGATCGTTTTTATCGGCATGGATGTAACCTACGCTCGGGCGAGGGTGGGCCGTCATTCAAGCCGAGCGCGGATCCTGAATCCAGAGATTCGCGACAAGAATTGTGCGGAAGCCGCTTCAGCGCGAATGGCGTTCTACTCCTCCGCATCTACCGTCTTCTTCGACTTCGCGAATACCCATGCGATTGCAATGCCACCCGCGAATGATTGCTCTTTCTTGACGAGCGGGCTGTCTTCGAAGGTCGCGCCGTTCAAACTATCGGCTTTGACAAACGCGCCGAACCAATAGTTGGGGAAGCGCTTCGAAAGAGCCGCGATAAGCTGCACTCCCGAATATCCGCCGTCTGCGTCGTATGCAGCGCGGCCCGGGCGAGCAAACTGCGGATCGACCCCATAGAAATACTCGTGATAGCGGCTGGTCGCGAAGATCGGTCCTGCAAGCAATCCCAGATTCCAGCCTGGGCCGGGAAAAACGTTCCTGACATCGAGGTTGATATGCGGATGAAAAAGCCATCCGCGATGATCGATTCCTTCGGAAAAATCTACCGACTCCACGGCGCGAACGGGCAATCTAAATTCGACGCTTATAGTCTGCCGCTCGTTACGGTAGAGGAAGAAATTGAGCGATGGTCCGAGTTCGATCGCGGGATCGAGGTCCGGCATGCCGCTTCTTGCATCGTTGTCGTCGCTGTCGACGGGGACAGAGCCGCCTAAACTGAAGTCGAGCTCGGCAAGATCGGTCTTGAACAAGAGACCGCGGACTTTCTGTCGCTCGACCTTCAGCACCTCTCCACGATAAACGACGTAGGGGATCGGCAAGACGTAGGTCTGCCGTTCGTCTGAACCGCGGTAATCAGGAAAATCGACGAGAGCCGCGCCAGCGCCCAGTTCCCATAGCGGAAGCTCGGCGGCGAATGATGGGGGAGCGAACGCGAGGGCAATGATCGCGAATCGCGAAACGCGCGCTCGCAGCGACGATCCGATTCTCGTGAGCATTCGTGTCGCGGAAAGGAGGACGCCGAATGATATGAGGCGATGCTGCTTGCGTAAAGAACAATTACGCGGCGTGTTGCGGCGGGGAAAGCTTCTCCCAAACGGCAGCGATGATTATGCTTTCCGCGCCAACCGGACTGCCGCTCGCGCGCCACAGTCCGAGCAACATGGAGCAGTAAACAAAAGCTCCGCCTGCAATGCTCAGGAAAAGATGCGAAACGAAGTCTGAGAGCTCCTGCGGGGCGGGCAGAAAGGTGTAAAGAGACAAGACGACCAGGGCCATCGTTCCCGCCGCGAGGACAGGGCGCCAGGCGCTCGCGATGAGCTCGGAGGTTTCGAGGCGCAATACTCTAAACAGCACCGCGATATCGGTAACCCACATGACGAGCGACGTCGCGACGAGCGCCCATGCGGCGCCCAATGCACCTGCCTTGATCGCGCCGAATATCAAGAGAGGCAGCAGCAAAGCAAGACGAAGCACCGCGAGCTGAGCGGTGATGCGGGGCTTGCCGATCGCAAGGTAGACGATGTGGCCGCTCGTTCCCAGCGATCGCATGATTCCGTTGAGCGACAAGACTTGTATCAGCGGGATTGCCGCCAGCCACTTTCCACCCAGAAAGACAGGAACGATAAGTGGCGCGGTCAATGCGATACCGACAGGCACTGGCAGCCCGATCAACATCATCAACGCGAACGTCCGCAGAAATCCTTGGCGCAGCACGGCAAGGTCGGACGCCATTTTGGCGAAGCCAGGAAAGACCGCGCGCCGGATCGGCGCCGCGATCTCGGTCGTGGCGAGACTCGAGATTTCGTGCGAAACGCTGAAATGCGCGACCGCGTTGGCGTCGGCGACTCTGCCGAGGATGATGGCCGGCGAGCGCTCGTTGAGGCCGTTGATCACGTTCTGCACGAGCACCCATTTCGAGAAATGGAAGATTTCACCGATCGCTGCAAACGACCAGCGCGGGCGATAGTCGTGGACGAAATAGCTTAGCGATGTGCGTAGGGCGGCTTGCGCGAGCGTCCCGGCGACGAGCGCCCAGTAATCGCGCCAATAGAAAGCGAGCGCGAGCGTAAAAACGGTGCCGATGATTCGCGAGCTGAAGAGCCAGCGAAACTCTCGGCTCAATTCAAGATTCTTTCGGAAATCGACAACGCCGATGTTCGCAAGTGCGGCGATCACATTTGCCAATGCCAGCCAGCGAATGACCGAGGCGATCCGCGGCTCTTCAAAAAAATCGGCGGCCGGGATTGCGATCGCGAAAAGGATCCCCGCAAGCAGCGCTGCGGTAATAATGTTGAAGGTCCACGCGCTGTCGTAGTGCCGCCGCTGCGCCTGCTGGTTCTTGATGAGCGCGAGCTCGACGCCGAACTCGCCGAACATTTCGATGAGGGCGATCATCGAAAGTGCGAGCGCGATCAAGCCGAAATCTTCGGGTAGCAACAGCCGCGCAAGGACAGCGAGACTGACAAGACCCACGGCTCGATCGGAAAAGCGCAGCAGCACCATCCAGCCCGCTCCGGCTGCGATGCGCCGGCCGAGATTCGACGAGTGTGGAGAAGCGGTCATCGATTCATCGCGCAGGCGGATTTCACGTCGTATCAGATCGCAAAGTGCCGACGCACGATCTGCGGGCTGACGCGGCTCAGCATCTCGCCGGCGCGTCCATCGCTATGCGTTTTGAATTATCGCGAGCGCTTCGCGAACCGGAAGCACTTTCGCACCCGTGCGAAGACTCTTTTGCAGCACCTTTTCGAAGCCCAGGATCGAGCAGCCAAATCGAGACGGCCGTTCCTGAACGTCATGCGTGTAAAAGATCAGCCAGCCGTCGAGGTTTTCCAGTGCGTTCTCGATCCATCTCCAATCGAAAATGCCGGTGTAGAGCCTGATTGCGCTCAACAGATTAAGATCGATTGTTCCGGAGTTGACTCTGCCAGCGACCCCCCGGCTGCATGCGTAATGGCGACTAGCAATGCGTTTCGCCCGAAGCGTCACATTGCCGTAAGGGTATGCGAACGTCTTTAGCTCGTAAGACGGAAACAACGCGCGAAACTGGTCGCGATTTTTTTGCAGCGATTGCTCGTATTGCCCTGCAGTGGTTGACAGCGCCCGGAGGTGATCGAAAGTGTGGCAGCCCAACTCGTGACCTTCGGAAATAAGATTCGCGATATCGGTCATCGTGAACAACGGACCCATCTTCGAGTCCTTGCCGAGCAGTCCCAGCGACGCATAGTAGGTCCCGCGTACACCGTGGCGACGCAGAACAGTTCCGCCAATCGCATACGCGGAACTCGGAAAATCGTCGAAACAAAAGGAAACGAGCCGCATCCCCGACGGAACCCGAAGGTCGCTTCTAAAAAACGCTCGTACCGCCCAATCATGAGCAGCGCCGGATAGATTTTGTAGCCGCCAATGCATTGCGAATGCCGCCGGTGAGCTAGACAAGCTGGAGCGACGGCTCGACGATTTCAGCGATCGCCTGCCCATCGACGTGCGGCAGCGGCGTTCCCAGCAGGCTGCATACCGTCGGTCCAAAGTCCATGATAGAAACGGTCCGCTGCAGGCGACCCGGCGAGATTCCTGGACCGTATGCGACGAACATTCCGCCCGGGAAATGATCGCCGCTGCGACAGAATCGATACTCGCCCGCGAGCTCGCCGAGCTTTTCCGAATGCAGCCGGATCGAAGCGATCGGCGCGTCGCTCGCCCATTCGACGAGAAGATCGGGAAGGTAATCTAGACAATCGCCGCGGTAGAAATCTTTCGTGCGGATCACTCGCGAAACGACGCGTTTTCCGGTTTCGAGCGATACGATATCCATGAGATCGCGGGTCAGCTCATCGCAGAATCGATCGAAATCGTGAGCGGAAACTTTTCCTTCGGGTTCGCGACCTTCCAGGTTCACGCGGATTCCGCCGTGCGCGTAGTTGTTCTCGACGGGGAAACATTTGCTCCGGGCAAGGTTGATCGGATTGGGCTTGGGCGCTGGCTCGCCGTCGATCCAGTTGCGCATTCCCGCGCGAGCGGGTTGCAGAAGGTCGCGCATGGCCTGAGGAAGCTGCTGCCATCCCCACGTGAGAAGAGGGTCGGCTCGATCGCGCAGCCGAGGCGAAGCTTCGCTTTCGACGATATCGGCCGGAACCGCAACGCCTAAGCGCAGGAGAATCTGATCCAGCAGAAACTGCGGCCCGTACTTGTAGCCCATACCGTGGCTGACGAGCACGATGACAATCGCGCTTTCGTCCACTTCACTCAGCACCTCGCCAAGCGCTTTATCGATCGCCTGATAAACGTGCCGGAGCGGATCACCAACGATGCCTGCTTGATCGGAATCGTGACGAGGATGCTTTGCATCGTGAATGTGCCAGCATTGGTGCCCAACGCAGTGGCTTTCGGTAAAGACCTGAGCGAAGAAATCCCACTCGCTCTGCTGGAGGAAATGCCGCGTCAGCGCGGATTTTGTTTCGATGCCGCGAACCAGATCGTCGCGAAATTTGACGTAAGCTGCGGTATCGCGGTCTTCGTTGCAGATTCCACGCAACGGATGCCGGCCGAAGCGCATCTCGACCTCGTGAGCGAGCGAAGGTGGCCAGGTGACGAAGCCATACTGCGCGTCATGCGCTCCCCATTCGACGAGCTGCACTCCGTTCAAATTGACTGTGAGGCCGGCGAGCGGAATGTCGAGGACGGTAACTCTTCTGCCGGACTGGCTCAGATGATTCCAGAAAGGTTCGCGCTTGATGTGGTCGCCGGCGTGGCAGCGAAAGAAATCGTACGTCCCGGGTTTCAACTGTTGCCACGAATGCACGCTGTTTTTTGCCGGCGTCACGCAAGTCGCGAACGACGGCCACGTCGCCCCGACAAAGAAGCCGGGCAAGCTCATCGTGTTCCCGCTCAAGCCTCGCGCGAGCAGCGAGCGGAAGGTCGGCATGGCGCCGCTTTCAGCCCAGTTGCGGATGAGGTATTTGTTGCCTGCGTCGAATCCGAGCAGGACGACCTTTTTTCGCATTCTTTAGATCTCCTTCAAGCGTCGCGGCCCACTACTCTCAGCATCGCTCCTGCCGCAAGACTGCCCAGCACATGCATGCGAGACGAAATATCTTTCGCCATGTCCTTCAGCAGAAGTTGCCGCACTTCCCAGTACGCGAGCTTCACAATTTCCCGGTTGCCGATGTGCTTGCAATAGAAGGCACCGCGGCCGCGGATATAGCGATCGATGTGCTGAGGTTCGGGGCGTTTCCGCCCGTGTGCGTGAAGCACGATCATCTCCGGGCGATACCCAATGCGTGCGCCGCGCCTGAGCGCGCGGTACAAAAGATCGATGTCTTCGGCGGACCCGGCCGGGGTGCCGACGCCCAGCGCGGTGTCGAAGGTTCCTGCCTCTTCGAAGACGCTTCGCTTGAAAGCGAGATTGCAGCCGATCATCAGCTCCAGAATCTGCGACGGTTCGACGATCAACGTATGCTCTCGCTGCCAGCGCACGCCTATCGCGGCGTCTTCTGCATTTGCCAGAACCACACGGCCGCCGAGTATCGAGAGCGAAATGTCGCGCGCGAAATTTCGCAGGATCTTTTCCAGCCAGTTGGGGGCAACGAGACAATCGTCATCGGTGAAGGCGACAATCGGATTCTTTGATTCGGCGATTCCGCGGTTCCGCGCTCGCGAAAGCCCCTGTTTCTCTTCGAACGCGTAGCGCAACGGAAGCGCACTCGTGAAGCTTTCCGCAATCTTCAGCGTTTCGTCGCACGAACCGTTGTCGACGACGACGATCTCCCAACCGGAAAGCCAGGAATGGTCAATGGCGGTGAAGTTGCGCAAACAGCGTTCGAGCAGCGATGCGCGGTTGCGAGTGCAGATGATGACGCTGATCATTTCCGTTCCATCACGCGCCGCACAGTAGCTTCCGCGTATAGGGGAAGTAACTGAGTGCTTGCGATGAGATGAGACTGCGCAAATGAAAGCGCCACGCCTTCACGTGCTGTCCTTCGTTGAGCGAGCGCTCAGCAGCTTCGTGTAGCGCTGCGCGATACTTCTTTTCGAGCCTTGCCTGCACCGTCGCAGGGATGCGATGTCGGCGCATGCGGGAGAGCACTTCGACGGTGGCTTCGACGTACGACGCGCTTTTCGAAAGCGAACCGAGAGTGTCGTGGGCGAGGTAAGTCGGATGTTCGAGGAACCGGATATTCCGTCCATCCAGCGCGAGCCGGAACGCGAGAAAAGTCCATTCGCATAGCGGCGGGAGATCATGGAAATACGTGTGTGGCAGCGACGACGTGCGAAACAAGCCACCGCCCGGGTTGAGCCAGCAGCGTTCGAGGATTCCGCCGAGCGGATCGTTTTGCTCGCGAGCGATATCGGGGATATCGGCAATACGCTTGTTGTTCGTGATCCAAAAGCCGGGGGTCACGACGAGATCGACGGTGGGATCGGAGCGCATGGTGGCGACTCCGACGCTCAACGCGTCTGGCAAAAGCTCGTCGTCATCGTCGAGAAAAGCAAAAAGAGGCGCCGTCACCAAGCGCCGGCCGGCATGAAGCGCCGCACCGGGGGTTATTTTGTGTGGCACCTGGTGCAGCTTGACGGGCGCTGGCATCGCGTACGGAAGCGGTGCGCCGTTCGCGACGATGACCGGGCGCGCGGCGACGTGCTGCTGATCCAATATGCTGTTGATCGCCCGTTCGAGCGATGCCCGCCGCTTCCCGGCTGTGCGGATAATGACGTCGACCGTTTCGCGCACTCGTCTCCCCTTCGGCTTTTCGAAGCCGGGTTCTCTCGCGATCGCAGCGTTTCTGCACGAAGCATGCCCGGCAGCAGCGATGCGCTGAGTCAGAAGACGAGAGTAGAATCGCCTCGTTAGCACCCGCGAGCAGAACCCGGCGTAAGCCCCATGGACATCCAGACCTACATGCATTCGGTCGGCCGTTCCGCCCGCGCCGCATCGCGCGAGATGGCGAAGGCCGACACCGGAAAGAAGAATTCAGCGCTCGTTGCTATTGCGAAAGCGATCCGCCGAGACGCCGACCGCCTGCTCGCTGCGAACGCCAAAGACATGCAGTCCGCGCAGTCGAACGGCCTTGATGCAGCGATGTTGGATCGTCTATCGCTCAAGCCGAAGAGTGTGGAGGCGATGGCGCAAGGTCTGCTGCAGATCGCAGAGCTGCCCGATCCGATCGGAGAGATCAGCGGGCTCAACTACCGTCCATCGGGAATTCAGGTTGGCCGGATGCGAGTTCCGCTTGGCGTTGTGGCGATCATCTATGAATCCCGGCCAAACGTAACCGCCGACGCAGCGGGCCTGTGTCTGAAGGCCGGCAACGCGGCGATTCTGCGCGGCGGATCCGAGGCGATTCATTCCAACACGGCAATCGCGCAGTGCGTTCACGAGGGTCTCGAGCAAGCGGGTTTGCCGCAAGCTGCGGTGCAAGTGATCGAGACCACCGACCGCGCTGCGGTGGGCGAGCTCATTACTATGCAGGATTGCGTCGATGTCATCGTGCCACGCGGCGGCAAGGGTTTGATCGAGAGGATCTCGCAAGAGGCGCGAATCCCGGTCA
>WUUC01024540.1_pt1 | contig 22545 bp, 24 predicted proteins | sample 6278441 | NCBI WGS metagenome assembly WUUC01 (sample SAMN13675441, study PRJNA597444) | soil metagenome | isolation source: soil | place: USA: Washington | collected 2017-10
AGGAGAAGTGGATGGATGAAGCGGGTCGGTCCCATCGGCCTTAACCCGTTGTCGGACCGGGACGCGACCGCACCGCCATGGCCCAGTTGGGCGAAATCGCCGCGCCGGCTTCGTAGCGGAATCCGCCAGCTTAGGCAGGCCGGGCAGCGATTCGGCGACCATGGCGACCTGTCCCGGGGCACTCGCCGCGTCCCTGGCTACGCAGCAAAATGCCACCGTTGTCATGCCCACGGCACCGTCGGCGAAGCTGCGATGAAATTCAATGAGATCGTGCGTCACCTCACCGTCTGGTGATCGACCTTCGGAGGTCGCAGCCTTGATGACCCTGTTGCGAAGCCGCAGCGGGCCGAGATCGGTGGGGCTAGCGGGTCTGGGGCGCTCACGGCTTCGAGTGGAGCATCCCTATTTTCCGCCTTCCTCGTCTCAGGACCGGCATCACCCCATGGCCCCGCGCGGTGGAGCCCTATTTGGCGTCCGCCGAGTCACATTCGGCAATCATTCTGCGTACCAACGCTTTCTGCACCTTGCTGCTCGGGGTGCGAGGGAAGTCGTCGACCTCGTGAAGCTCTTCGGGCCATTTCTGCCTCGCCAGGCCGATGCGGGCGAAATGCGCACGCACATCGTCCATCGTGGGCATGACAGCACCCGGACGCAGTCGCAGCACCGCGGCGGTGTGCTCGCCAAAGCGCGGGTCGGGCGCGGCCACCGCGACGGCCTCGGCGACACCGGGCATCGCCAACAGCGCCTCCTCGACTTCGACCGCGCTGATGTTTTCGCCGCCGCGGATAATGATGTCGGCCTTGCGGTCGGTGATGGATACGTAGCCGTCGTCATCGATGACACCGACGTCACCGGTGTGGTACCAGCCCTCGTCATCGAACGCGCTGCGCGTCACCTGCTCATCGAGATAGCCCAGGCACAGGTCTGGCCCTCGGGTGAGCAGCTCACCGTCGGGGTTCAGCCGAATTTCAACCCCGGGCAGCGCCTTTCCGTCGGTGAACAGCCGTTTTTCGGCGGGAGCGCTGTAGTGCGAGCCCGTGATCGACGGGTGTTCGGTGCTGCCGTAGTAGCGAAAGACCGTGACCCCGTGGTCGTCGAGCCGCTGGGCCACTGCGGCAGGAACCGCGGATCCGCCCATACCCGCGTACCTCATGTAGTCGAGGTGGGCAGCGTTGAAATCCGGGTGGTCGAGCAGGCTGATGACGAAATACGGTGTACCCCCGCCGAAGGTGTGGCCGTCGCTGAGCATCAACGACAGCGTCTGCGCCGGATTCCAGGCGTCGCTGACGTAGATCGGCGTGCCCTTGTGTACCGGGACCAGATACGCGCCGAGCATGCCGATGAAATGACCGACCGGCGCTGCGGTGACCTGATTGTCGAACGAAGCCGGATAGGTATCGCCAAGTTGTCGCGTCTCGAATCCGAGTGTTTGGTGGCTATGGACGACACCTTTCGGGTCGCGTGTGGTGCCCGACGTGAACGCGATCACCGCCGGCGACGACGCGTCGGTGGGGATGTTCTCGCTCAACTCCTCCGTATCGAGTAGTTCGTCGAAACCGTGTTCGTGGCCTTGGCGTGCGACCCCGTCGCGGCCCACCACGGCGACGATCGGCACGTCTGAGTAAAGCTCGGGTTGATAGCGGTGGCGCCCGAACTCGTCGAAGGTGATGAACACCTTCGGGTTGGCCTTGGTGACTATGTGGCGGATCTCCTTGGCGCCGTAGAAGTGCACGACCGGCACCACCACCGCACCGAGAAACGCCGCCCCCCAGAACGTGGCTGCCGCCTCCATCCAGTTGGGAAGCTGAAAGGCGACGACGTCGCCCGGACCGACCCCGCGTTTGCGCAGGCCGGCCGCCAGCTTTCGCGCGATCCGTTCGACGTCACCGAAGGTGCCCGACCAGGGCCGCGCATCGGAGTACACGCAAAAATGCGTTTCGGGTGCGGCGCGCAGGCCCCGGGTCAGCATGTCGGCGATGGTGTCGTCGGTCCACCATCCGTTTGCGGTGTAGCGGTCGATAAGGTCTGCAGGAATGGTGCGCATCAGGGTCTTGCGGTCCGTTCGTCGCGGCTTCATCCGGTGTGCTTGACACCCCGAAGTGTGGCACGCATCATACTAATCAATCAAGCGATTGATTGGAAAAATGTGGCGGCGGGATGATGGGCCTAGGCCCTCGGAGAACGCATCCAACCTCGACGATTACCACGCCACCGCTGACAACCGATAGGAACGCCGTGGACATCCAACAGATCAGTGACAGGCTCGAAATCGAGGCCCTGCTTGCCCGGTATGCCCGCGCCGTGGATACCAAGGATTGGGAGCTGTGGCGCTCGGTGTTCACCGAAGACGCACTCGTCGACTATTCATCGGCGGGGGCGATCGCAGGCCAGCGCGACGAGGTCGCCGACTGGCTGGCCGCCGCGCTGGCGGAGATGCCGATGATGCAGCATTTCATCACCAACATCGAAGCCGACGTCTCCGGTGACACGGCGGCGGTGCGCGCCATGTTCTATAACCCGATGCGCCTACCGGGGGCGCCCGACCCGAGCTATTGCGGTGGCTACTACCACCACACGCTGGTTCGTACCCCCGCGGGTTGGCGCAGCCGTCATCTGCGCGAAGAGAACGCGTGGTTCGTCAATCCGCTGCAAACAGTCTGAGAGATACCGGAATTCGATGGCGATGAAGCTGGTGATCGGGGCAAGTGGGTTCGTCGGATCCCATGTAACGCGCAAGCTGGTTGAACGCGGCGAGGACGTGCGGGTGATGGTCCGCAGGACCAGTTCCACAAAGGGCATCGACGATCTGGACGTCGAGCGCTGCTACGGCGGCGTCTTCGACACCGCCGCGCTGCGCGACGCGATGGCCGGCTGTGACGTCGTGTTCTACTGCGTCGTGGATGCGCGGGCCTGGTTGCGCGATCCCGCACCGCTCGTTCGCACCAATGTGGACGGTCTGCGCAACGTGCTAGACGCGGCGGTGTCGGCGGATCTGAAGCGGTTCGTGTTCCTGAGCACCATCGCCACGCTGGCAGTTTCTACGGACGACACCCCTGTCGCCGAGGACGATCCGTGCAACTGGTACGAGGACGGCGGTGCCTACACCCAGACCCGCGTCAACGCCGAGAACCTGGTCTTGGCATATGCGGAGGACAAGGCGCTGCCCGCGGTCGCATTGTGTGTCGCCAACACATACGGACCGCGCGACTGGCAACCCACGCCGCACGGCGGACTGATCGCGATGATCTCGGCCGGCAAGGCCCCCTTCTACTTCCGCGGCGTCGGTCAGGAAGTGGTGGGTATCGAAGACGCCGCCGACGCGATGATCCTGGCGATGGACAAGGGCCGGGTGGGGCAGCGGTACATCATCTCCGACCGGTTCGTCAGCACGCGTGAGCTGCACACGCTGGCGGCCGACGCCGGCGGGGTACGCCGACCCTGGATCGGGCTGCCGCGAAGGGTGTTGCTGGCCGTCTCGTCAGTGATACAACTGGTCGGTGACCTGACCGGACGTGAATTCCAGTTCGTACGCCGGTCGTTCTCCATGGTCGACAAGATGTCGCCGCTGGACCACAGCAAGGCCGAACGCGAACTCGGTTGGAAACCGGCACCTTTCGAGGAGTCGATCCGCAAGGCCGTCGAGTTCTACAGGCAACAAAGCCAAACAAGCGGGCGGTGATTGTCTATCGGGCCGACCTTCGCCGGTGGCACCCGGTCGCCGAGGCAATGGCGTTGTCGATCCCCGTCACCCGCCGGCCGGGTGAAGCGGATGTGGAGCTCGGTCAGCCCCGCAGGATGAAGGTGGGCAGGCAGCTGTACCGGCGCGCGTCGGGCGGCCCGTGCACCTCGTCGTCGACCCAGAACGCTGACGTGCGGTCGAAGAGGCGTTGCAGGCACCAGGCCTTCGGTGCGGGCGAGGGGAGTGCCGGGACAGCTGTGCACGCCACGGCCGAAAGCAACGTGGTTGCGCGCATTCAGGCTCTCCACGTCGAAGGTGTCGGGATCGTCCCGAGGGTGCAGCCCGGCTCGGCGGGGAACTGACAATGTCCGCCGAGGACCTCGCGCGAATGGTTCTCGCCGCCAACGACGGCATCTCGTTGCACAGCCTGTTGGACGGGGGGCAACCCATCTATCGCTCGTTCTTGAAGCTGGTGTTGTCGAACATCGTTGCACACGACCGGCACTGACCGGAGGGGTCGTTCAGATCTTTGGTAGCGCAACGGTTTCAGCGAAACCTGGCCATCCGTCATGCTCGCCGGCGACTCGTGCTATTTCTCGCCACTTGGCCTGACTTGTTTCGGTAATGACCATGTTGAAGTTGGTGGCGGTCCGAAATTCCAGCACAGTGGCTCCTTCGGGACCGGCGCGGTAACCGTATGGCCGCTCGGCCTTGACGAGGAAACCGCCGCCCGGATCGATACGCTGACGACCGAGGACGATCCAGCCGCGCTGGACGTAGTACAAACAATCCACGTTGTGATGGTGGCTTGGCAGAATGTAGTCGGGTGCTAGCCGAATGTTGGTGAGGCTGAATCCGTTGGGGCGGGCATCTCGAAACAGGATGTCGACAACTGTGCCAGCGGCCATCGCGATGGGGTCGATGTCGAGCACGAGGTCCGCCGGCAGCTCGGGGGCGGTCATCATCTCGCTTACATCACCCAACGACGCACCGGTGTAGATGCTGATGCCGGCACCTTCGGCAGGGCGCGCCGAGTGAGGGGCCGCCCCGTCGGATGCAACGACGCCTTGTGTGTTCTGGTGCATGTCATCGGCCTTCCGATATCTCACCGAATCGGGTTTATCACAGTTTAATCAATCAATCGATCGATTAGTAGGGTTTAGAAGCTTTGCGACGCGCGGAAGTGCCTCTCAACACGGTGTGACGGCTATTTGAAGACTGTCCCGCTGACCAATCGTTTCAGGGCCGCGACGGTGGCGTGGTACTCATCGGGGGGCGAGGTCGCTCCGTGGTCGGTGAGACCGCGCAGCACGATGAAAATGGCCGACGAGACCGCTTGCACGTCGACGCCGCGTTGCAGTTCGCGCTCCCGCCGGGCCTGTTCGATGATGTCGACCACCACATCGCGCAGCGTGGAGAACATGGTTTCGCGGTTCTCGGCCAGGTGACGGGCGCTGCCCACCGTAATCGCGCGGTCGAACCCCGCGATCAGGGGGTATTCACGCATCATCTGATCGCATTCGTCGAACACCGCCATCAGTCGGTCCAGATAGTTGTCGCCGCGCGTTGCCGCTTCGATCACCCGGGGAATGGACATCGCGGCCATCTCGTCGAAGGTGGCCTTGATCAGCTCGGTCTTGTTGGGAAAGTAGTGGTAAAGGCTGCCGCTGGTCATCTGGGCCATCTTGGCGATCTCGCGGATCGTGGCGCGCGAGTACCCGACCTCGGCCACACAGCGCATCGCCGCGTCGATGATGCGCTGGCGAGTTTCTTCGCCGCTGGCGCCGACCGGCCTGCCCAGTAGCGTTGTCGACACAGCGCCCCTTAACTCGGTGAATGTTCTGGCGACGAGTTTGCCATGCCGTTGCGTGCCATGGGGATCTAGCTCGCCGGTGGGGTGGTGGCCAGGTCTTTGCGGGAGGCGAGCGCGGCATGTTCGCCGGCGCGTTTGCCGGAGAACACGCAGTCCGCCAGGGCCAGACCACTGACATAACTGTTGGAGCAGATGCCCACCGCGGCGCGGCCGGCCGCGTACAGCCCATCGATGGGGTCGCCTCGTTCGTTGAGCACCAGTCCGCTGTCGCCGTCGACGGTGAGCCCGCCGAGTGTTAGGCCAGGGGTAGGGAAGGTGAACGACGGGCGCACCGAGATGTCGATGCCGTAAAACGGTGCCCGGAGGATCGGTGCGCACAACTCCGCTGCCTTGTGAGCGGGGTCCTCTCCGCCGCACGCGATCGCCGAGTTGTAGGCATCGACGCTGGCCGTCAGCCCCGACGAAGAGACGCCGAGCTTGCCTGCCAGCTCATCGAGGCTGCGCGCCTTGCGGTGCCCGATGGAGGTGAACAGCGACGCGATCTGCAGCCGCAGGACCGATCCGGTCTGGTCGAGGAATTGCGCGCGCGCTCGTTTCCAGATGTCGGCGTCGAGGATCAAGAATCCTTGACCGTCGAACTTATGCACCAAGACCTCGGAATGGGTGGCGCCGTAGAGGTCTTCGTTGGCGATGCGCTCACCGTTGACGCCTACGGTGATGCCCTCGATCAGCGCCGACGGCGGAGACAGGAAACGCCAAGCGGTGACGCGGTCGAGGTGGGCGGTCGCTGCGCCGGCCGCCGTCCCCAACGCGATCGACGTGCCGTCGTCGGCTGTGGTACCGAGTGGGCGGATGTGTCGGTAGGCCGGTGCGTAGCGGCGCAGCATGTCGGGGTTGAACCCGAATCCACCCGTGGCCAGGACGACGCTGTTGGCGGTGAACGTGCGTGGCCGGGCGTGGCGCTGCCATATCCGCTCGGCCAGGCCAGCGATGGGATAGCCCACCGGCGGCGCCCAGTTGGTCAGTCTGGCGCCGATGGCGATGAGGTGGCCGTGCACAGTTTGTACCGGCTGGCTATTGTCGGGCCATGTGCGGCAGCGGATTCCGCGCACCTGACCGTCAACGATGACCAGGTCGTCGACGCGGGTGCGGGGCAGGAACGTGACGCCGAGGCCCAGGGCGGCATCGCGAAGTGCGCGCCACAGGTCCCGGCCGGACTTGGTGCCGGTCGCGATCTGGCGGTGCCCGCGGGGCGCGGGCCTGGCGTGCAACTGGTATGGGTAGGCCTTCTCGTTGCCGGAAAAGTACAGGTAGTGCTTGTCGGTGGGATAGGACGTCTTATACGGGCACAGCGAAGCAGCGAACCGGGCGCCGTGGGTCTCCAGCCAGGCCAACTGTTCGGCGCTCTGGTTGCAGAAGCGCCGTAGTGTGGCGTCGTCGACGATGCCCTGCACCTCCTGGTGCAGGTAGTTGAACATGTTGTCCGGATCGTCGTCGTATCCCGCGGCCTTCTGGTGGGGGGTGCCGCCGCCGGCGTAGACGACACCGCCTGACACCGCAGACGCACCTCCGCCCATGTTGCGGTCGACGACGAGCACCCGTGAGCCGTTTTCGGCCGCGTCGATCGCCGCGCAGGCGCCCGCGGCGCCGAATCCGACGACGATGACGTCGAAATCAGCCGGTGCCGTGGACATTGATTGCCTCCTGATCGGACGTAGGTGACTGTCTTTTCACTCCGGGTTTGCGCACCGTGACATCGCCGTTAGCCTTCGCCTGACAAGCCAACCGGATCTTGCGGGGATTGGCGCGGCGGACTCTGCGGTTGAGCTCGCTCAGTAGCGCGGTCTCAGCCTCGGTGCGCTCGGTGAGCAGATGCATTCCCTCGATCACCTCGCACCGGCATGCCGTGCACGTTCCGCGCGCATAGCACATTGTCGGCCAGTCGTAGCCGGCGCGCCAAGCCGCCTGGATCAGGGTTTCGTCGGTCGCGACGTCGATGTCGATGCCGGCGGGCTCCACCCGCAACGTCGCCGTGGTGTGAGCGGCCGGATCAGTAGGTGGCAATGTAGCGGTCGATCTCGTTGTGCAGGGAGAAGATCATCGGTTCGTAGCGCGGCGACATCGTCGTGTGAGTGATTGCCCCCGAACGGAATCCGGCCTGTTGGCGGTAGATGTTGCCCATGTCCTGCTGCAGTACGAATGGCCATTCCTCGATTTCGAGCGGGCCTTCGCGTTCGGGGGCGGCGTCGTCCATATCGCATTGCCGGGGAATCTGCATTGCCAGCGCTTCGAAGATCGCCGAGTTCGGGTCGTGCCCGTTGGGGCGGAACCGGTAGAACAGCAGATTGCCGGTCAGTCCCAAGAACAGCAGGTTCGGAAAGACGAAACCGTACGTCGACGCGTTGGGATCCAGTGGGGGAAGCGGAATATCGGCTTCCTCGGCATACTTGTAGAGCTCTTCGAAAAACCGCAGCAGCAGTTGATCGTCGGGCAGATCGCGGACGCGGTCGGCGATGTATTCATCGCGGGCGGTGGCGAAGCCGTCCGTGCCCTCGAACAGCACGTGATTCTGGTCGATGAAGAATCGGCCCTGTTCCATCCCCAGCACCGGCGCCCGCCCCATGGTGTAGCTGCCGGGATCCTCGGGGTCGAACGGCGTGGTCGAGTCGACGTGACCCATCCCGTGGTGAAAGAACGGGATCGCGCCGATGTCGTAGTCGTCGCCGGTAGCGCCCATCGCCAATTCCGGGTGCGCCTCCATCACGTGGTACGCCTCCAGAAATGCCTCGAGCGCCACCTTCCAGTTACCGGGCACCACCGAGTACTTCCACCACCGTAACCGCATCCGGTCCATCGCCATCGGCTCGAGATGCCGGTCGTAGTCGCCGAGGAACTCCTCCATACCGGGTGCGTCGTCGTCAAAATTGATCCACACGAACCCGTACTTGACCGCCGAACGCACTTCCGTCAGCCGGATGATGTCAGGGTCAATGGAGCCGGGTACGAAGCCCTTTCGGGAATAGATGTAGGCCTGCGACCCGTCGATGTTGAACCGCCAGCCGTGGAACGGGCAGACGATCTGGTTGCCCCCGAACGTTCCGCAGCTCGCGGGCTCTGCCAGTTGCGTGGCCCGGTGCGGGCAGACGTTGTTGAGCACCTTGATACTGCGGTCCGGCTGGCGCACCACGACCACGGTCTTGTCGACGATGGTGTATTCGATGTAGTCGCCGGGATCAGGTATCTGCTCCTCGCGGCACACCCATTGCCAGGTGTGCAGCCACATCTTCTCGTACTCGAGCTCGGCGAAATGTGGTTCGTAGTAGCGCTTTACGGGAACGTGTATCCCGTCGTCGACCCGGAACGGCACTCGTGACGTGTCGACGTTGTGGCGCCGCTCGTAGGGCGTAGCCGGTTCCACCGGCGGCGCCGCGATGGTGTCAGCTGTCTGATCGGGGCGTGTGAGTTGAGTTGTCATTGTGTGCCTTTCGCGGGACAGCTACTGCCGGGTCAGTTGATGGTGGCCACGATGGTGCCGACGGGGTAGTCTTCCTCGACCTCGCCGATGATCGTGATCCGACCGGCCGCGGGGCTCTCGATTTCGACCTCGGTCTTGTCGGTGGCCAGTACGTAGATGGGTTGGCCTGCTTCGACGACATCGCCGTCGTTGCAGAGCCATTCGGTGATCTGCCCTTCTTCGACGGCGACGCCGAGCTTGGGGATCTTCACTTCGTCCGCCATGGGTCTGTGTGGTGTGCTTCCTGGTCAGCCGAGCAGGGCTCGGACGGCGGGCTCGATCCGCGGGCCGGGCAGGAACGTCTGCTCCAGCGACGAGGCGTAGGGGACCGGTGTGTTCGCGCCGCCCACGCGGGTGACGGGCGCCGCCAGCTCGCCGAACAATTCGCTGTGGATCTGCGCGCTGAGTTCAGCGCCGAAGCCGCCGCGGGTGACGGCTTCGTGCACTACCACGGCGCGGTGGGTCTTGGACACCGAGTCGAAGACGGTGCGGGTGTCGAGGGGCTGCAGCGTGCGAAGGTCGATAACCTCGATCGAGAAGCCCTCACGGGCAAGCTGTTCGGCCACGGCCAGGCAGTCGTGGACCTGGCGTCCGTAGGTGATCATCGTGAGGTCGGTTCCTGCGCGGGCGATACGCGCCTTGCCCAGCGGCACACGGTAATCCCCGGCGGGTACCTCGTCGCAGGCGGCGAAGTACAGGCTGCTCATCTCGACGACGACGACGGGGTCGTCGTCGAAGATCGCCGACAGGAGCAAGCCCTTGGCGTCGGCGGCCGTCGATGGGATGACGACTTTGAGTCCGGGTGTGTGCACGAGTTGGGCCTCTAGCATTTCAGAATGTTGGGCGCCGAATCCGGCACCAGCGCCGGTGGTGGTGCGCACCGTCAATGGGACCGGCGTCGCACCGCCGGACATGTAACGCAACTTGGCGGCGTGGTTGAACAACTGATCGGCGCCCACCGAGATGAAGTTCATCAGCATGATTTCGGCGACAGGCCGCATTTGGGCGATCGCCGCGCCGATGGCCGCGCCCAAGATGGCCTGCTCGCTGATCGGTGTGCAGCGGACCCGCTCGGAGCCGTACTTGGTCTCCAGCCCTTTGTGCACGCCGAACCCACCGCCTTTGGGATCCTGGATGTCCTCGCCGAGTTCGAAGACGGCGGGGTCGGCGGCCAGCGCGACGTCGAGCGCGTCGCGTATCGCGTCGGCCATCATCATCGTGCGGGCTTCGGTTGCGGTGCTCATCGCGCGGTCTCCTCGGAGTAGACGTCGGTGGTCAGTTCCGACGGATCGGGTAGCGGCTGCTCGAATGCCCATTCGGCGGCGAGGTCGACCTCGGCTTGGGCTTGGCGGTCGATGCTGTCGAGAACTGTTGTGTCGACCTCGAATTCGTCGATGAGCCGCTGACGGTAGCGCGGGATCGGATCGGCGGCACTGGCTTCGGCGAACTCCTCGGCGGGAATGTATTCGCTCTGATCACCGAAGTAGTGCCCGCAGAACCGGTAGGTGAGCGCTTCGAGCACGGTCGGCCCTTCGCCGCGCCGGGCCCGTTCGATCGCCGTACCTGCCGCCGTGTACAACGCGATGGGGTCGTTGCCGTCGACAGTGACGCCCGGCATGGAGTAGGACGCGGCACGGTCGGCGATGTTGGCCACCGTGGTGCCGCCAGCCAACGGGGTGTACTCGGCCCACTTGTTGTTTTGGCACACGAAGACCACCGGCAACTTCCACAGCGAGGCCAGGTTGAGGCTTTCATGGAAGGCGCCGATGTTGCTGGCGCCGTCGCCGAAGTTGACCACCGCGACTTGATCGGTGCCGCGCATCTTGGCCGCCAGCGCCAGTCCGTTGGCGATCGGCAGTCCTGAGCCCACGACACCGGTGGTGACCATCAGCCCGTGCTGGGGCGAGGTCACATGCATCGGGCCGCCCTTGCCGCGGCAGGTGCCCGCGGCGCGGCCCAGATATTCGGCCCACAGGTCCCGCAGTGGCACGCCTTTGGCGATCTGGTCGTGCAGGCCTCGGTACGTCGTGACCACATAGTCGGTGGGTTTGAGGTGGGCGGCCACCGACGCGGCGGCGAATTCCTGTCCGCGCGGGGAGTAGTACATGCCAGCGAACTTGCCGCTCATCATCGACGCTCGATACGTCTCGTCGAACGCCATGATGCGGGCGGCCGTTCGGTACAGGCCGACCACGGTCTCTTGGTCGAGGGCTGTTTCAGTGGTGGTCATCGGATCGGTGCACTCCCTCAAACATCACGAGCAATAATTAATCAACTGATTGATTACCACAGGGTATGAGCTGCGTCGCGGGTGCGTCAAGCATGAGTTGGATCAGTTCAACGCTCGGACGGGCTCGGTGCCGTCCCAACCGTCGGCGGCCTGGCGGACGAAGTCGGCCAACCCGCGGGTGACATCGTTGAGTTCCATGAGTTCGACGACCGAGGCGGAGCCTGCGGGGGGTTCGACGTATGCGTAGCGGATGCCGCTGGCGTCGGCGCCCGACCATACGACCGGCCAGCCCGCATCCTGCGTCGTGGCGAGTGCGGCTTCGAAGTCCTCGGGCCAGTAGGCCAACTGATGGAAACCCTCGCCGTGTGCGCTGAGGAACTCGGTGAAGATGCTGGCGGTGTCATCGTGTTGCTGGATCAACTCGATCTGCAGGTCGCCGCTGTTGGCCAGGGCGATCGAACAACTCACCTCACAGGGCCGGCCGCGATAGTCCGCGCGCTGCGGCAGTTGACGCAGGACGAACCAGGGGCCGACGCCAAGGGCGACCCACGCCTGCAGCGCCGAGTCGAGATCCTTCACTACGTAGCCGATCTGGCGGATGTGGCCAGGCAGTGGTCGTGCGTTCATATCTTTTCCGTTTCGCTCAAGCGACCTGTGTTCCGCCGTCGACGGAGAGCACGTGGCCGGTGACGAAGGCGGCGGTCTCCGATGCGAGATAGACGGCGGCCGCGCCGATCTCGGATGGCAAGGCGAATTGCCGCTCCAACACAGTGCGGCGGGCTATCGAGGCGAGCTCTTCCGACCGCTCGGCAACCAGGCGGGCGAAGAGCCCGTCTGGATGCCAGCGGCTGCCGGTGCTGATGGCATCATCGCCGTCGGGAAACGTGGAATAGGGCGCGATCGCGTTGACGGTGATGCCGCGCATGCCGACCTCATTGGCCAGAACTTTGGTGAAGGCGTGCACGGCGCCCTTCGTGGCCGAATAGACGGCGAGCAAGGGATCGCCGATGATTCCCGACGTCGACCCGATGTTGATGACGCGTCCGAACCGCCGCTCGATCATGGCGGGCAGCACAGCGTGCGTACAGTTCAACGTCGATACGAGGTTTAGGTCGATGTCCTGACGCCACGTTTGTGGGTCGGAGTCGGCGAAGGCGTCCATGCCGACGTTGCCACCCACGCCGTTGACCAAGACGTCGACGGCGCCGAAGCGGTCGACCACGGCGGCCACCATGGCGCCGACCTCGGCGCGGTTGGTCACATCGCAGGACTGCCAGAGGGTTTCGCGGGCGCCTCGTTCCAGTAGCTGGCTGCAGACCTTGGCGCCCTGCGACTGGTCGCGCCCGACGATCACCACGTTGGCGCCTTCGGCGGCGAATGCGAGCGCGACGCCTCGACCGATGTTGGCGTTTCCGCCGGTGACTACGACGGTGCGGCCTTCCAGACCCGTGTGCATGTCATTGCACCTTGGGTTTGATTTCTTCGATGATCCACTGCGCGTAGTCGAGGTATTCGTCGACATTGCGCATCGGCGGGATGGGGACGGCGCTGACGGTGACGCCCAGCTCGTTGAGCCAGCCGAGCCGATCGATCAGCTCCTCGGCGCTCATCCCCGGACGCACGTCGGGATCGTCAATCACCTTGTGTCCTTCACCAACTCGGGGTGTGGAGATGCCGTGCATCACCTCGAACGGCCGACCGTCGTAAGTGGGCTGTGACTTGATGAAGTCCAATCGGGCCGGAATGTCCTGCGGCGGGGTCAGGAACGAGATCCACCCCGAGGCGAAACGCGCAGCGCGCTTGAGGGCCGCGTCTGCGTCACCACCGATCCAGATGGGCACGTGCGGCTTCTGGTACGGCTTGGGCTCGAAGGCCACGTCCTTGAACGAGACGTACTCTCCCTCAAAGCTCGGTGACTCCTGCGTCCAGAGTTCGACGATGGCGGCTAGGTACTCGTCGCTGATGCGGCCCCGTTCCTTGAACGGCACGCCCAGCAGCTCGAACTCGCGTTGTAGCCAGCCGACCCCGAACGACACCGTCATCCGTCCGCTGCTCAGCCAGTCGGCAACGGCTAGTGCCTTGGCCGTGACCATCGGGTTCTGCAGGGGCAGGATCGTCACACAGGAGTTCAACCGGATTCGTTCGGTGGCGCCGGCGAAGTAGGCCTGCGACACCGTGGAGTGCATGTGGTGGGGTCCGGACAGTTCGACGTTCTCGCGGGGCATGACCATGTGTTCGGGTATCCCGACCATGTCGTAGCCCAACTCCTCGGCGCGCTTGACCATCCGAGTCTGATCGGCGCCGGTGACGTCGAGTTCCCACCGCTGCATCGTCGCCTTTAGCTGCAGCATGTTGGGAAGATTGAAGGCGAGCTGCATGAGATCCTCCGGGGATTGGCGGCCGACTTCGACAGAATTAATCAAGCGATTGATTCACGGACGATATGATCCAGAGCACGTTGTCGTCAAGCAGTTGCCGTGACGTGCAATTCGACCTTGACGCAAAGTGGTCCAGGTCATATCTTCCAATAAATCAATCAATAGATTATTTATGGAGCCGCTCGATGCCCGAGATTCTCACCATCGATGATCTGCGCGACCCGCAACTGACCGACATCCAGCGCCAGGTCCTGCAGGCAACCGAGGGCGTCGAGGTCGACTTCGGCATCGACGGCATCCTCGACGAGGCGGTGCAGACCTCCGGCATCAGCGACTTCGACGGCGAAGGCCTCGATGGTGACTTCCGTGAGCGGGTGTCGGCCTACGCCACGGCGGTCGACGCGGACGACATGACGTCGCTGAACCGGATGACGTTGCGCGATCGTGCTGTTCGGTTGGTGCGCAACCGGGTCCTGTTCACCGACCTATTGCGCCGCTATCCTGAGATCGAGGGCATCGAGATCGAAAAGCCCTTTATCGTGATCGGGATGCCGCGCTCGGGCACGACACATTTCGTTAACCTCATCGCGGCGGACTCCCGTCGGCGCGCGCTGCCGTACTGGGAGAGCCGCGAGCCGTTCCAGATTCGCGGTGAGGCAGCCGGACCCGACGGCATCGACCCGCGCTATGCGCGCACCGCGGCCGAGTACGCCTTTGTCAAGGAGTTCATGCCGTTCTCGCTGGCCGTGCACGACCGCTATCCAGAGGCGATCGAAGAGGAGATCGAGCTCGACCTCGACTTCTCCAACTACATCTTGGAGTGGTATGCCCAGGTGCCGAGCTGGCGAGACTTCTACTACGGGCTGGACCAAGTCCGCCACTACGGCTACCTGAAGAAGGTCCTGCAGGCGCTGACCTTCTTGCGCGGTCCGCGCACCTGGGTCTTGAAGGCGCCCCAGCACTGCGAACAGATCGGCCCACTGCTGGCAACGTTCCCCGACGCCACGTTCGCGTTCACCCACCGCGACCCGGTCGCGGTCATTCAGTCGACTATCACGCTGATGGCCTACGGCGATCGGATCCGTCGCGACAAGGTGGACACCGAGTCGATCGTCAACTACTGGGTTGACCGGGTGGAGCACCTGCTCGGCGCTTGTGTCCGTGACCGCGACCTGGTCCCCGCCGAGCGCAGCATCGACATCTCGTTCCATCACCTCAATGGCAATGAGCTCCCGTTCCTGGAGGAGATGTACCGCCGTGGCGGGGTCGACCTGACCCCGGCGACTCGCCAGGCATTCGAGTCCTATCTGGCGGGCAACCCGCGCGGAAAGCACGGTCGGATCGCCTACGACCTGGAGGGGCATTTCGATCGCAGCGCCAAAGAGATTCGCGACCGTTTCGATTTCTACTTCGACAAGTTCGACGTCCGCCCCGAGCCGATCGGCAAGGAAGCCACGTGAGCCTTGCCGACGACCGGGCCGATCCAAGAGCCTTCGAGCCGATCTACCGCAGCAGACCGGGCGCCGAGTCCATCGCGGGCGCCTCGGCGACCGAGGCTCAGCCAGTGGCCCCCGGCGTCTGGATGTCGCCGGGCGTGACGAATGCCTACCTGCTGACCACCGAGGACGGGCGGGTGGTGGTGAACACCGGCATGGGGTTCGAAGCGCCCGTGCACCGCGAGTGCTTCGACGCCGTCGAAACCGGCGCCGTGCGCTACATCATCCACACCCAGGGTCACGCCGACCATGTCGGGGGTACCGATCTGTTCCGAGAGCCAGGCACACAGGTTGTCGCGCAGGCAAATTGGCAAATGTGGCGTGACGACACCGCGCGGCTGATGGCTCACCGAACCCGCAACACCGCGTTCGCGTTCACCGACATGATCACCGCGTCGGTGACCAAGGTCCAGGAGCGTTTCGGGTCTGTCCTAGCCGCCCAGAGCATTCCCAATCCCGATGTCATCGTGGACGACGTGCTGACCCTGGAGGTCGGCGGACGACGGTTGGAACTGATCGCGACGCCGGGCGGGGAGACCACCGATTCACTGGTGGTGTGGCTGCCTGAGGAGCGAGTGTGCTTGTGCAGCAACCTGTTCGGACCGCTATTCGGGCACATCCCGAATCTGGTGACGATGCGCGGGGACCGCTATCGCGACGCGCTGACCGCGGTCGAGTCCTACGAGCGGGTCCGTAAGCTGCAGCCCGAGGTCCTGCTCACTGGCCATTTTGATCCGATCGTCGGAGCCGACCGGATCGACGCCGAATTGACCCGCCTGCGTGATGCGGTGCAGTACATCCACGACGAGACCGTCACCGCGATGAATGCCGGCGAGGACGTGCGCGACCTCATGGATCGCATCCAGTTGCCGCCGCACCTCGATGTCGGCGAAGGCTACGGGAAGGTCAGTTGGAATGTGCGCGCGATCTGGGAGAACTACAACGGGTGGTTCCATCACCGATCCACCACCGAGCTGTATCCGCTCGGCGCCGAAGCGATCAGCCCGGATCTGGTCGAACTGATCGGTGCCGAGGTCCTATGTGAACGCGCCGACCACCACCTCTCCGCAGGGCGGCCGCTGCACGCGATTCACCTCGGCGAGATCGTCCTCAGCGCCGAGCCTGGCCACGACGGGGCGCGGAAAGTTCTCAAATGCGCCCACGAAGTGCTACTGGAACAGAGCACCAACTTCTGGGAATCAGCCTGGTTACGCAAACAGATAGGAACGCTGTCATGACCAACTGCGCGACATACGATTTCACCGGCACCACCGCGCTGGTCACCGGCGGCACCAGCGGCATCGGTAACTCTATCGCCACCAAGCTGCGCGATGCCGGGGCCGCGGTCACGATCACCGGCCGAAAGCCTCAGCCCAACGACTATTCAACCGATCTCGAGGGCATGACCTACTACCAACTCGAACTCACCGACCGCGCGGCCATCGAGGGGTTGGCCGGCGGTTTCACCGGCCTGGACATTCTGGTCAACAACGCCGGCGGCATCTTCGCCGGTGGTCTGGACGAATCCACACCCGAGGGCTTCCGCGCCACGGTTGACCAGAACCTGTTTGCTCCTTTCGAATTGACCACCGCACTGCACAGTGCGCTGTGCAAGTCCACCGCTGCCGGCGGGGCCAGCGTGGTAGGACTGACCTCGCTGTCCACTGTCCTGGCAGTCCCGATGGTTCCCGCCTATGGTGCCGCGAAGTCCGGGATGTTGGCCATGACACGGAATTTCGCGATGAAGTGGGGCCCTGACGGCATTCGTGTCAACGCCGTCACCGCGGGTTTCATCGACACACCGATGACCTCACCGGAACTGGTCCCCGAATACATGGCCGAACAGGTGAAACGCACGCCGCTGGCGCGGTTGGGCGCTGCCGACGATGTCGCCGAGGCCGTCATCTTCTTGTGCACCGACAACAGCCGCTTCATCACCGGATCGGTCGTCACCGTCGATGGCGGCTACTTGCTATCCTGAACGAGACACCCGGCACCGCACGAAGCGAGGGCGGCGGACGTTGCCTCGAAGCTGGCGACAATGGAAAAAGACTACAGGCGGGGTTACTTCGGGGGGAATCGAATTCCGCCATCGAGGCGGACGACCTCTCCGTTGAGATAGTCGTTCTCCACGATGCTCGCTACCAGTTGGCCGTACTCCGCCGGCCGGCCCATCCGCTTGGGGAACGGCACTTGCGGTCCCCAGTAGCTCTCGAGCTCGTCGGCCGCCTTGCCGTACGCCGGCGTGAGGAATGTGCCGGGAGCGATGGTGACGACACGGATACCGAGTGGGGAGAGATCACGTGCAGCCACGAGTGTCATGGCGATAACGCCGCCCTTGGCGGCGGAGTAGGGAAGTTGGCCGATCTGTCCCTCGTAACCGGCCACCGATGCCGTGTTGACGATGACGCCGCGGCCGCCGTCTATGGGCTCCGCCTTCGCCATGGCGGCTGCCGTCAGGCGCATGACGTTGAAAACGGCGGTGAGATAGTTCTCGATCGTTGTCTTGAATTCGTTGAGACCCAACGGAGAGCCGTCCTTGGCGACGAGCCGGCCGCCCCCAGCGGGCCCACCGTGTGCGTCCACCGAAAGCCGAAGCGGCCCGGCCGATTCGGCTTCCGCGATCGCGGCCAAAACCGATTCCTCCGAGGTGGCATCGGTACGGACATAACGCACGCCGAGTTCGGTCTGCAGTTGATGTCCCTTGTCGTCGGCGAGATCGGCTATGACGACATGTGCACCCGCACCGTGTAAGCGACGGACGGTAGCCTCACCTAGCCCTCCTGCACCGCCGACGACGATGGCGGAGCTTCCTGCAATCTGCATTCTCAATTGCCTTTCTTAGTACTGACTTTCGCGGCCGTCGAGATCGGTCGGCCGATGGAACGGCGGTCGTCACTTCCAGTCGGTCGAGGCCGGAGTGCTCCGGTCGCGGACAATCCGGCGTGAGTCACCTTCGTCGGGTAGCGTCACCGGTCTCTTTGGACAGGTCCCGTTGCGGTCCTCTCCCGTGGACCGCGACTTCACAGGTTGCCGACTTCGAGGTCGAGGTATTCGGCGAGCTTGGCGTGTGCTGCTTCGCGCTTCTTGGGAATCCACTGGCTGGGCCACAGACTGTCACTGGGTGAGTAGTCGCGCAGCACCTGCTTGGCCACTGTGGTCTTGTGGACCTCGGTGGGGCCGTCGACAAGTCCCATCGCGGCGGCGCCGTGGATCATCTTGAACAGCGGCATTTCGTTGGTGACGCCAATCGCGCCGTGTACCTGCATGGCGCGCCAAGCGATGTCGTGCAGGACCGTGGGCATGGTCGCCTTGACCGCAGCGATGTCCTTGCGGACCTTCTTGTAGTCGTTGTACTTGTCGATCTCCCACGCGGTGTAGAGCACGAACAGCCGGAACTGCTGCAGTTGGGCGTATGAGTCGGCGATGAAGCCCTGCACGAACTGTTTGTCAGAGAGCCGGCTTCCCGCCGTCTGGCGGCTGAGCGCGCGTTCGCACATCATGTCCAGGGCTTGCTTGGCGAAGCCGATGGTGCGCATGGCGTGGTGGATGCGCCCGCCGCCAAGGCGGGTCTGGGCGATGACGAATGCTTGTCCTTCGCCGCCCAGTAACGCTTCGGCGGGCACCCGGACGTTGTCGTAGTGGATCAGCGCGTGGAACCCTTCGTTCTCAGGTTCGCCGTAGAGACCGACGTTGCGCACGATGTTCACCCCGGGGGTGTCGGTGGGCACCAGGAACATCGACATGCCCTGGTAGGCGCTCACGTCGGGGTTGGTCACGACCATCGTGATCAGAAACGAGGCCGTCTTGGCGTTTGAGGAGAAGTATTTCCAGCCGTTGATGATCCAGTCGTTGCCGTCACGAACCGCGCGGGTCTGGAACTGCGTCGGGTCCGCGCCGCCCTGCGGCTCAGTCATCGAGTAGCTGGAGAACAGCTCACCGTCGAGCAGCGGCTGTAGGTAGCGCTGCTTTTGCTCGTCGGTGCCGTAGTGGGCGATGATTTCGGCGTTGCCGGTGTCTGGGGCCTGGCAGCCGAACACGATGGGCGCCCACATGGACCGGCCCAGGATCTCGTTGAGCAGTGCGAGTTTGAGCTGGCCGTGACCTTGACCGCCCAGTTCGGGGCCGAGGTGGGTGGCCCACAAGCCCTTGCGGCGAACCTCCTCCTTCAGGGGGTCGATCGCCTTGCGCCGGACCTCGTTGAGGGGGACAAACTCTTCACCCGGCCATACCAGATCCAACGGCTCGACCTCCTCACGGACGAACTCGTCCGCCCAGTCCAGCAATCCCTGATATTCGGCGTCGGTCTCGAAGTCCCAGGCCATGTGATCTCCTCTGTCCGGAAAGCCCTCAGTCACAACCTCGTTCGGTGCGGTCGTCAACGCACCCGAGGAGTCAGCGAGCGGGCCATCTCGGCAGCCGTGGCGATCGACTGCAACACCATCGAGCCGAATGCCTCGGCGACCTCCGACTCCGCGTTACCGCTCGTCACCCCGGCAGCGTAGGTCTTCTCCAAAACGATCCCGATTTTGAAGTTGGCGAGCACCAGGTAGTAGTCGATGTTGTCAGTCGGCAGGCTGCACAGCGACTCATAGTGTTCGAGCAGTTCACTGCGCTTGGGCATGCCGGTCACATCGAGATAGAAGTCGGAGCGCGGCTCTTCGCCCTCGTAGCCGAGCAGTGCCCAGGCCAGATCCAGCAGCGGATCACCGATGGTGGTCATTTCCCAGTCCACCAGTGCGGCGAGTCGGGCTGGTGCGCCGTGGGCGTACATGACGTTGGCGTACTGGTAGTCGCCGTGCATGATGCCGGGTGTGAAGTGGCTGGGTGCGTTGGCGCGCAGCCACTCCGCGGCCACGTCGAGCCCGGGTAGCTCCCGCACCTGGAACGAGCGAAGGAAGGACAGCCATCGATCCGGCTGACGTTCGTGGAAGCCATCGGGGCGGCCAAATCCCTCAAGACCCTGGGCTTTCCAGTCCAGGCGGCCCAACTTCGCCGCGCCAGCGACCAACTCGAATGCCAGGCCTCTGCGGGCCTCTAGATCAGTGTCGAACGGAGCCGCCCAGCCACCGTCCATTGGGCTCCACCCATCGATCTCGGCCATCAAGTAAAATGGCTTGCCCAACACCTGACCGGATTCGTCGGCCGCGATCAACTCCGCATGCGGTACGTCGGTGCCTTTGAGTGCCCGCTCCAAACGGATCTCGCGAAGCAGCTCGTTGAGCCGCTTCTCGTCGGCGCGGGGCCCAGGCATGCGCAACACCATCCGCGCATCACCGCGACCAATACGCAAGAGGAGATTCTGCGATCCTCCGCCGAGCTGCTCGACCTCGGCTAGTTCGCCATGACCGGGCACATCGTGGTGGTCGAGCCATTGGCTCAGGCGCTTCGCTTCGGGGGCCGTGATCACCATATGCATTCCTGCCCATCGATCCAATCGACATATTTGTGCGACCGCGAAGGCCACTCCACGATGAAAGCCTATTCACAACACTGAGTCAACTATTTACGGAAGGTGGTGATTTCTATCTCCTCGTGCTGTTCGCTGCGACAGGTAAGAGGTCCGAGGCGAGTCCCGGCGCAGGGAACTGCCGAGCGTCAATCCCCATTGCCCCCTCATGCGATCGCAGGTCAGTGGAGTCGGCACGCTCGATCCAACGCCGTAGTCCGCTTGTCTCGCGGTCGGATCGGTGTCGTGACGAGCCTCCGCACCGCCACGCCACCGGATCAGTCCCTGACTAAGGGTTCTTTGGTGGCCCTAGAAGGCACGGACTGTCGCCGCGGCCGCTGGACGCAAGTGCTTGACCGACTTCACACTGGTGTCCCAGCCCGCCGCCCGTTCGCGCAGCGCAGCCACCGTCGCCTGTTCGCGGGGGATATGGACGAACGGGTCATACTGGAAGTGCCGCATGGCATTCAGATGGGTGATCTTGTTGATCTCGTCATCGGGAACACCAGTCAACGATGCCATGAGCACCTCCGGCGATTTTGGCCAGGTGCTGTCCGAATGGGGATAATCGCACTCCCACGTGATGTTGTCGATGTTGAGGTGCTTGCGGTTCTCAACGCCGACAGCGTCGTCGATGAAGCACAGGATGACGCGCTCTGAAAAGATCTCCGAGGGAAGCTGGGCGCCCAAATCCATTCCGCTCCAATACTTCGTATGGCGGTAGATGTAATCGACTCGCTCGAGGAAGTAGGGCAGCCAACCGATACCGCCCTCGGACAGTGCCACTTTGAGGGTGGGGAACTTCTGGAAGACACCACTCCACAGCAGATCAGCCGCGGCCGAGAACAAGCTCACGGGTGAGAGTGTGTAGACGAGTTCGATCGGGGCGTCTGGCGAGGTCATCGGGGGACGGGAGTTCGACCCGAGATGCATGCAGACAACCGTTCCCTCGTCGGCGCAGGCCTGCCAGAACGGATCCCAGTGATCCGAATAGAGGCTGGGCAGGCCGAGATCGAACGGGCTGGAGGAGAACGTCACCGCGTGACATCCCTTGGCCGCAGCCCGGCGCACTTCCACGGCGCTAGCCACCGGATCCCACATCATGGGGAGCGCGAGGGGAATCATTCGGCCTGGATGTGTGCCCGCCCATTCGTCGATATGCCAATCGTTGTACGCGCGGACCATTGCCTCGCCCTGGGCGCGGTCGGTGCCGGCCTCCATGAACAGCTGGCCGCAGAACCGAGGGAAGGACGGGAAGCACATCGCCCCGAGCACACCGTTTGCGTCCATATCCCTGACGCGGTCACCGATTTCGTAGCAGCCACTGCGGATCTCCTCGATGCAGGTGGGTTCCAGTCCGAATTCTTCTGGGGGACGTCCGGCCACCGCGTTGAGGGCGGTATTCATGATCTCCTGGCCCTCGTAGCGCCATGCCATCAAGCCGTCGTCGCGCCGCACGAACCGTGGCGCCCGGTCCGCGTACTTGCGTTCCACGCGACCTTCGAACAGATGCTCTGGTTCGATGACGTGGTCGTCGACGCTGACCAAAATCAAGTCGTCAATATTCATCGGGTTCTCCTCTTCGGGGTTGGCGCTCACTGGCCGAGCGCACAGGTCAATCCATCAAGTCGAGCATCAGACGATGGCCTAGCTCGGACTCCTCAATCCATGGTGCGTTGGCGTCGAGGGCTGCTGTCCACACCGCACTGGCCTGCGCGGAATCACGCTGTGAGGCTGCCGAAACGAACTGTGAAAAAAGTGCCTGGGTGTTGCGGTTCGTCGTACCGACCCACGGCAATCCCTTCGCGTCGGCGGTCACGGCAGGCTCGACTCCGACCTGGACCCAGTGCAAGATCTCGGCGATCACAGTCAGAGCCGGGTTCTTGATGGCAGAGAATGCGAACATCTGGGTCTCGCGCAACTTCGTCACGAATCGGGCCGTGTCCTCGGTTGCGGCTGCGAGCTCGGAATCGGCAAGTGCGAGCG
>WUUC01091498.1_pt1 | contig 22536 bp, 12 predicted proteins | sample 6278441 | NCBI WGS metagenome assembly WUUC01 (sample SAMN13675441, study PRJNA597444) | soil metagenome | isolation source: soil | place: USA: Washington | collected 2017-10
CTGCGGGTCACCGGTGGTCCGGGCACCGGCAAGACCGTCGCCGTTCTACATCGGGCGAAGCACCTCGCGGCTCACAGACGAGGTGGACGGGGTCGGACAGGAGACCCTGACCTGGACTACTGCCATGACGCTGCCCTGCACAGACGGACCGCCCAGAACGATCTATCCGGGACTACGAGTCGGCTGGACAAAGGCTCTCAGCGATCTACCTGCTGTGCTCGACGAGGGCGCGATGCGCACGGTCCGGCAGCTCCTCACCGTCAGTGCTCCGCACGCTCGCTGATCCGTGATGCGATCATCGGCAGTCTTGAACTTGACCGCAACTTCCGGGGCAAGCTTTACATCGCGCCCGGGTCCAGACCTCGCCCATGCGGCCCCGGGTGATCGGCAGCCGTACCAGCTCGTACCTCCCGTTGATCACGATGCACGCCGCTGCCATTCGCCTCTCCCGAATATGGCGTCATTCGTCCGAACCGTAACCAGGCGGATCCACGCGAAACTCGCCACTCGCGAGGCCGATCAGCCCACGCCGGACAAACGCGGCTCCCAGTGTGGTGGTCTTGTCGAGCAGATCGTCGAGTTCGGCAAGTTGCCTGAACGCGGCGCCGCGCTCTCGCTGCTCCGCGAGTGGAAGTCTTGGCACAGGTGCGTACCGGGGGTTGAGCCGGGCGCTGCTCATCCCTGGCCTCGTTCTATCGGCGGCCGCTGCCCGAAGGCATCCCGCGAGAAACTCCGAGTCGACTCGCTCCTGATTCGGCCGGTAGAGCACCAGGCGAGGCCCAAGCAGCGCGTCCGCATCCCGCGCAACCCGGACGACGACGTCATACCGATTCCCAGCGACCGACGAGGACACCACAACATCGCCCGGCAACACCCGTACCGCACCTGGCACGTCTTCGGTCCTCCCGGAGGGAGGACCGCCCACGACCAAGTCCTTGGCGGTGATCAGGGGAATCGCACCATGATCGACAACTGTTCGCAACGGGGCTTGGTGCACCGCAACGGCGCCAACCTTGATCAGTTCGTCGAGGGTGGACATCGCTGAGTCCGTCGATCGTGCGGCGACCAGCACCGGAACTCGCGACCGCAGGGTGGAGAGCGCCGCGACGAGCTGCCGTCCGTGCCTATTGACATCCTCAGCGGAGGCTCGATCCTGACCGCTGCGCCGTTGTGGGCTGACATCGACCTCGTCGTCCAGCAGGTCGATGACCCGAACTCGCTGGGTTGTTCCGCTGCCCCCCGACTCTCCGCTGGTGAAGGCCGCCCATTCCCGTTCGACGATCGAGATGTCGTCCGACGCGTCGATGACGAGAAGGTCACCTGGGTCCATGTCATCCTGGCTCGGCCGTCGCAACACCCACAGGTCCGGAGCTGGAACTGTGCCGGTGAGGCTGCTGGGCAGCCGGATGACCGCGCGCAGGGCGCCGGCCCTGAGCAGGTTGGACCGGATACGGCGTCCTGGTCGTCTGCTGGCAGCAACTGCCGGCATCATGATTGCCACTAGTCCGCCAGGACGGACGCTTGCCAAGCAGTGTTGTACCCACGCGAGTTCGGGCTCTCTGCGCGGCGGCAGGCCAAACTCCCACCGCGGATCGCTGACCAGTTCGTCATACCCCCACGACCGTTCGTTGAACGGTGGATCGCACACGACGGCATCGGCAAGTTCGTCGTGCGGCGGTTTCCGCAACGAGTCGTCGCTCGTCACGGACGAGTCCGCCCCCTGGTGCAGCAGTCGGACGGCGGCAAGCCTCGCGATGGTGGGGTTTGCATCGCGCCCGACCGCACGCTCCGCGTGAGCGGCGAGGAGAAGGTTTCCCGTGCCACAAGCCGGGTCGAGTACGGTGCCGACCGTTCCCACGATCCTGGCCATCAACTCGGCCAGCTCAGCCGGAGTTGCCGAAAGCCGCCGGGTGTGCGCCTCGAAGTACCGCTCACTCAGCACGGAGAATGTTCGCTTGACGCCGTCGGTGCCCGCCGCGTCGCCGGCCAGGGACAAGAACGGAGTCCACCTGGGATCGAAGTCGCGGAGCAAGGCGCCGTCGATGTCCGGGAGGACGTCAACGAGCACGGAGGAGATCACCGAGGCGGACCCCGAACGAGCCGCGGCGCCGGCGCGGTCGGGGTCGCGGTCCAACACCGCGAGATACGCCCCCAGCCAACCGACCACGTCGCTGAGCTGAAGACGATCCACCGCACTGTTGATCTGCTGCCAGGCACGGTCGGACGCGGACATGTCGAAGCCCTTGCCATGGGCGGCCAGCCACTGCTCGATCTCGTCAAGTGCGAACTCCGGGCTGGTCTCCGACCCGCCGACCGGAGTCGGAAAGTCCGGAAAGCGTCTGCGCCAGTTACTGACCGCCGCCTTGCCGACACCCGCGAGACGTGCGATATCGGTAGGCGCCACGGTCGTCACCGGTACTTCGTTGGGTCGCACCACCGCTCACCTTCCTCCGCTCGAGAGTCGGGTGACCACACCGGCCGCCATCAGTTCGGCGATGTGCTCGGCGGCACGCCGAGGTGCGGCACCACCGCGAACCAGCACACCGGCCTCGATGTTGCGGGAGATTCCGGACTGAGTCAGGTTCGCGCTCGACACGAACAACACGTTCCGGTCGGCGACAGCGAGCTTGGCGTGCATCTTCGCGCCCTGCTCGGTCCGGTTGCCGACCGGCCAGTGCCAGAGCGCGACACCAGGCACGTCAGCGAACGCGAGCGCGGGTTCGGCCCCGTTCAGGGCGCTGCCCGCACCCTGCAACGTCTCTACGACCACGGACACCGCGACTCTCCGCTCGACGGCGTCCTGCAGCGTGTCGGCCAACGGCGGGTAATTCACCGCCGAGTAAGTGGTGAGCACCAGCTCTTCCTGGGCCGCACGCACGATCTCGACCAGTACCGCAGCGGTGGACCGTACCGGAACGGCGTGGCTGCCCGGACCGGTCCACACCGACTCCACCGTCACAGCAGCGGCGCGATGGGCGTAGCCGTCGGCCACGCCGCGAAGGTATGCGACGGCAGCTATGCCGGGCATGCTCGCGCACGCATCCAACACGGCCCTGGTCAGGTCAACGAACTCCGCCGCCGTTGCCGCCACTACGGCCGAGGCGGGACGCCGTTGCTCGATCGCGTCCGCGATGTCCCGAAGGAGCCCCGGCCCGAGACGAGCCGCGGCGGCCGTGACCGTGTCCTGGACTCCGTCGTGGCGGGTCATGGCAGCTCAGGGCACAGAGCTAGGTCCGGTTCGTCGACCGGGACAACGAACCGCCGGTCCAGGAACCTGTTGCCTCGTTCGCACGTGGTCTCGGAGACGAACAAACACACGTGACAGGCGGCTCCATGCAGGTAGTCGGCGGGTGACTGGGGCAATCGCTCGGCACACAGCGGGTCGGACGAGCAATGCCGCGCCTCCGCCAGCGCTCGTCGGGTCAACCTGACCAGGTTGTCGGGTTCGGCCAGCGAAACCAGGCCGCCGAGCGTGCCCTCGGCGTCCGGCACGGCGGTGTAGATGAGGATGCCGCCTCGCGGATCTTCCTCGGTGCCCGCATAGATTCGTTCGGACAGGCTCGCGGAGCTGTACCCACAGTCCATCGCGATCGTGCGGATCATGAGATGCGACAGCGTGTGGAGGGCGATGTACCGGGGGCCGGGCCAATATTTCATCTTGTCGAAGTTGCCCCCGAGCCGGTCGGAGTAGCGGTTCTCCCGGAACCGGCCGTAGGCCTCCCGGTGCTCCGCGAGCGCGATCGAGTCAGCCACTCGGCTTTCCCAGTCTCCCAGCAAGTCCTCCGGCACGCGAAGGAAGATGCCTTCGCCGCGTACCTCGCTCGCCGGCACCCACGACGGGTTCGACCGGACGAGCCGGACCCGTGTCACGAGATCCGGGTCGTCCGGGTCCGGCGCGTCGAGCCGAGTGAAGCCCACGAGCGCACGAACCTCGCGCAGCCGCTCCGCCTGCACGACGTCGCCATACAAGCCCTTCAGCGCGGCCGGCACCCCGAGGTCAGGTCTGCGCAGGGTGAAATCGGGTTCGTCGTGGTCCCACCGGTTCGCTGTGAGGATCTCCCACTCCGCGCTCCGCAGGTCCGGGTACCGGTTCGATTCGGACTCGGCAGCACCCGCGTCGCGGTGCCGTTCGATGGCCGCCCAGATCTCCTCGTCGCTCCATTTGGTGAACTCGCGCAACGCGCCTACGTTCGCGCGCGCGTACGGCAGCGTCAGCGCACCGGGCAGGTCCTTGAGCGCCTCCCAATGCTGCTCGACCCGTGCTTCGAGTTCGCTAGCGCCGGTTCGCGGCACGTGCAGCGCAGACATGGTCTGTGCGAACCACTGATTGGAGGCGCCGACCACAAGCAACTTTGGCGGCTTGTCGCAACCATCCGGGTCGAAGGTCGCGAGGTGCGGATGCCGGCCCCGGCACATCGGGAGGTTCTCCTCCCCCCGCTTGCCCATCGCCTCCCTGATGTTGCGAGACAGTCCACAGGAGACGCACTGGATGCGGACGTTAGCACCGAGGTTCCCGCCGCGGTCCTCCATCCGCATCCTGGGATGGGACGCCTTCTCGCACGCGACGCCGCGGTGGGTGAACATGACGTACGGGAACTCATCGAGGTGTCCGTTCGTGCAAGACAAGACGAACCGCGCGGCCACGGCGAGTGGCTTGCGACCGCTGCGTTTGCGGCCACAGTTGTCGTGGTGGAACCGGGCGTCCTGAGGTTTTCGTGGTTTGTCATTCTCAAACCGGAAAACGCCAGTGTCGATGGCGGCGAGTTCGTGACACGCGGTGCAACGGAGCCACGCGGGGAACGGCATGGTCGGCACGCCGACCCGTGCGGCAGGACCGGTGGGGTTCTGGTCTGTCCCTTCGAGCCAGGGCGCGGGGCGGAGTTCCTTCACCGACTCTCCGAGGACGGCCTGTACGGCTTTGAGCAGGCGCGGCTCGGCGATCTGCTCCCAGCCCACCGCCGTATCGTGGTTCCAGTCGTCGAGTCCCTTGACCAGCACCGAGAAGTTAGGCAGGTCGACGAGAGAGCCGACACCGCTGGTGAACATGAGATGGCTGGGCCGAACAGAGCCGACGCGCCGACGGTGCTGATCCGTCATCGCCGGCTCCGGTTCTCGAGCAGGTCGGAGTCACCCAGCTCATCGCCGTCGGGTGTGTCGTCCGGAGTGTTGTCGGCATTGTCGGGTGGGGTGAACGACCAGGGCGGTTCACCGTAGGCAGGGGCGAAGATCTCCTTGCCTCCCGGGACGAGCAGGTTGATCTCGTTCTCCGTCTCCCGCATCGACTGGCCGACCGTGAGGTCGCCCCAGCGGCCGCGCCCCGCGGGCTCCAGCAACGGCGTCAGGCGCTGGGACTTCACCGACCCTTCCTTGTAGCCAAGGCGCGCGTTGGGGTGCCCCATCTTCTCCAGCCACCGCTCCTTGACCACCTTCAGCCGCTCCTCCATGTAGTCCCGACCACGCACACCGGCGATGGCCTCGGCGCGCGCCAGCAGGCGGCCCGTGACCCGCGTGACGACGTCACCGTCCATTGGAACGTCCTGGGCGTCGGTGTCACGCGAGTAGGTCTCCTCTGTGTTGCGGACGGCGGCGACAAAGGTCGCCGCAGTACCCCGGTCGAGCGACCGGCGGGTGTAGGGGGTCACCGACAGCGCCTCGACCTGCCGGTAGAAGGTCGCGTGGTAGTGCTCAAAATCCTCGTAGTACGCGAGGTCGCGCGGGCGCGTCCAGTTGTAGAGCGTTACCACGAGCCCAGGCCGATCCGCGTCACGGCCGACCCGGGAGGATGCCTGGATGTACTCGGCGGTGTTCTTAGGCTGGCCGGTGACGACCATCAGACCGAACCGGGTCACGTCCACGCCGACCTGAAGCATCGACGTGGCGAGCACAACGTCGACCGGAACGGTCCGTTTACCCGACCTGTCCGCGGTCGGATGCACGGTCAGCTTGCTTCGGCTGGCCCCCGACTTCCCTCTGGTCGCCTCGAAGTACTCGCGCCACTCGGCCATGATCGCGCGACGCCGCGCCGAGGTGTCCAGTTCCGCGTCGAACCCGACCTCCAGCCGTTTGAGCACCTCGCTGATGTCGGCGGATGATATGCGGGAGGTCAACTCCTGGATGGTGAGCATCCCGGTCGCCGAGACTATCCGGTCGGACAGGCCCTTGATCCTGCCGTGCCTGCGGACCCGGATGGTGACGTCGTCGTCGAGGTAGCGGCGCATGCCCGCCAGTTCGCGGGTGGCGTTGAAGTAGCCGACAAGCGTCATGTAAGGGTCGGCGGTTTTTCCATGCGTGTCGAACATGGTCTGCCCGGCGATGAGCAGAATCTCAGCGAGCCGGATCTCCGCGGACTTGAGCCGCACGCCGTGTGCACACACCCCGAGATACCGTCGTCCTGGTGTCTCCGGCGTCACCGGCACCTGGCGGGAGAAGAACGTGTCGCCGATGTCGATCACCTGAGGCGGGAAGACCCGCAGCTGCCTCCCGAACACACCGAGCACCTGCTGAGCGGCCCGTTTGGTGGTCGCGGTGGAGGCGACGATCTTCGGACCGGTGCCGTGGCCGGGCCGGGGAGTCCACGTGCACAGCTCGTCCACAGCCGCCTCGAACAGCCCGACCGTGGTGCCGAGTGCACCGGAGATCAGGTGCAGCTCGTCCTGGATGATCAGGTCCGGTGGGCGCAGCCGTTGCACGGCGTGACTCTTCGCGGCCGGATAACGGCCTTTCTCCTGGTGCCGGGCGCCGCAGCCGGTGTACCGGTCGAGGTCGTCGTGCCGGTACCCGTGGCGGGTGCACCGTTCACGGACCCGGCCGAACAAGATGCCCGCGTAGCCCCGCCACGGCAGCTGGGCAAGCTTGTCCACGGTCGCGATGACCAGGCTTGGTGCGTACCGGTAGATCTCCTCGTCAATCGTGAGGATCGGCAGACCCTCGGCGGAGTGGGTGCGGGAGAACGGGCAGGCGTCGTCGCCTTCGGCGTTGGGGCAGTACAGGAACACCCGGCGTGGCGCACTCTGCGGATCGAGGTTCCTGTGGCCCTCCAGGACGGTGCCACACCACGGGCAACTCAACGTCTGCAGCACGTTGACCTTGGCGCCCGTGCCCGCTTCGCGTGCCTCGCCGATCTGGTTCTCGGCGTCGATGTACCAGTTCGGCGACACACTGCCGCCGACCCACAGCCCGATGCGGAACGGTTCATTGCCCCAGGTGCGTTCGTCGGCGGCGCGCAGCACCTCAGCGGCGCACACGAGCGCAGCGGCCCGCTGGAACTGTTGCGCCGTGAGCAGCCGCAGCGTGTAGCGCATGATCACGGCGACTCCGCCCGCGCCGCTGCGGGCGTCAGCGCCGCTGCCGACAGTGCCTTGGAGTCTGCGAATCGCGAATGTGTAGGCGGTCAGGCCGAGGTATGCCTCAGTCTTTCCACCACCTGTTGGGAAGAAGAGCAGGTCGACGAGCGCTGTGTGGTCAGCAGCTCGGTCCGAATGGATGGGGTCGGTCAGCGCCGGAATGTTGAGGAGAATGAAAGCCAGCTGGAATGGCCGCCAGGAAGCTTCCTTCTCGCCTTCAGCCTCGACCTCGGCCCGCGCGTCCGGGTAGGACAGTCCGCTCTGCTCGCGGAGGGCGGCGATCGTGGTGTTGCGGCGCTGGCGCGCCATCGCGGCGTTGGCGAATCGGAACGCCATGAGCGCCTCGACGTGCCGTAGCTGCCCAGGGTCGGTAAGCACGCTGATGCCCGCCCGGAGCCGTTCGACGGAACCACGCGCGGTGTACACAGCCGTCTCGGCGGTGGTACGGAGCTGTTCGGGCAGGGCGGCGATCTCGGCTTCGCGTTCGTCGAGCCATGCCGAGTACCCGTCGGCGAGCGGCGCCAAGCCTTCTCGAAGCGTGTCGATGTCTATGTCGCCGCCGGCAAGCGTGTCCATGGACAGCAGCGCACCGGCGAGCGGTGTTTCCGGTCCGATCGGCGCAATGGTGGCGGGCACGTCGAACCGGGGCAGCCACGTGGTTTCGAGCCGGTGCGCACTCCGTTCACCTAGCCGCACGCCGGGATGCACGGCCACGTTGTGACCAGCCGCGTACCGCCTGCTGTTCCGGTAGAGCAGGCGCAGGTGTAGTTCTTCGGGGTCGGTGTTACGTTCGTCGAGGTCGTCGACCGGGTCGTCGATGGGCAGGAAGACTGGGGCGGCACCGTCAAGCGCGGTGACCGCGATTGTTGCCTGGAACAGCCACGCCGTGTCGGCGAGACTCGGTGGTTCGAGTTGTGCGTTGATCAGAACGAGGCGCATGACCCGCCGATCCTTGCGCGACCGGACATCGACGGCGAGAAGCACTCCGGGCTGGTCCGGGTCGTTTCCGGTGAGCGGAATTCGGTACGACGGCGTGCCGTCGAGACGGACCTCGTTCGTCCAGCGGAACGGCTCCCGCTGCCATGCCGTCGCGGTCTTGCCGTCGTCTGTCTCGCTCTCCTGCCGGTGATACTGCCCCCACCCGACCTCGACGGCGAGCACGTCAACGTCATGAGGAACGGCGAATGACAGTCCCATCGACGACGCCCAGATGCGGCCAAGGCTTTGCGGAGACAGGATCTCCGGCAGATCGGTCTCACCGCCACCGCCCACACCGGACTCGGTGTCGGGGACGGCGTCGGCATCGTCGCGAGTGGACTTCGGCGCGGGTTTGGGGCCGAGCATGCCCACGAGGTAACGCTCGCGTGGTCCCTGCGCCTTGGGCCGGAACGTCTCATGCTCGCCATCCCACGGACCGAGCAGGTCGTCGCGAACGAGACGCTCGAACTCGTCCCGGACCTCATATGAGGTGGCGCCGCTGAATGTCTGCGGCAGGTCCAGGGGGTTAGCGGGCGGGTCGCCGTCGTCCGGCAGCGACAGCTGCTCGCCGTTGGGGTTCGGGAAGAGCCCGTTCTCTCCAGGTGATGTCACCCGTCACCGACCTCCCTTCGTGCTCAGATGGCCGGAGCAACACCGCTGGGCGTCGTTGGTGAACTGAGCCCAGGATCGGTTCGACCCAGCGGGCCTAGTGTGGTGGCCCAGATTCACGATCTTCTCGATGACGTCCGGTGCATCCGACTCGCGATAGCGACGGGCGGTTTTGCCCAGCTCATTCATCAGGATCCGCTTCGGATCGGTCAGCACACCAGTGTTCTTGGCGCGGTACTTCTGCGGTACCCGCCACCCGGTCACGAAACTCGTGAGCGCCTCGGGAAAGAGCAGCAACCATGCTTCCATCTCCCACGCCGCCAGAACGTAGTGAGCCGTACCGAACTGGTTGTCCAAGCCAAGTTGTACCCGCTTACGTGTGGTCACAAGGTCTTCGCTGTCACAGGCGTCGAAGTCCTCGTGAACGAAAACGCAGGCAACGGGGGCGTTCTCCCTTTCACCACGCGCACGAACCTTTTTCGAGAGAGATTCGATCCGGTTAGCCAGGTTCTTTCCTGTCGCCAGGTGTAGCCGGACCGGATCGTTGATCTCAACGATCCGGCCTTGCATGTCCGGGCAGAATGCCTCCAGGAGAAGCCGGAGGCACGTCCGATCGTTGCTGTCTTCACCTGCGAGTACAACCACCGGCCTTTTGGCGGCCCTCCTGGATGTACCCCCACGTCTGCTCATAGGTCGCCCCCCAACGCTCCAGAGAACCACAGCTCACCAAGCGGAAGTCCTTCGCTCTCGCGAACAATGGCCTCGATTTTTGAGGCGGGAATAGCGGGTATGATCGACGAGCCGTCATCGCGACGCTCACAGATCACCAACTCGTCCGGCTTCAGGCGATCTGTCATCGCCGGAGAGTGAGTGGCGATCAAGAACTGTGTGCGTTCACTCGCGTCACGCAGTCGTTCCACGAGTAATTCCAGAGCCTGCGGGTGCAGACCGTGGTCAATCTCCTCAACACAGGTGAGAGCGGGCGGGTTGGGGTCGTAAAGCAGAGCTAGGAGGCCAAGAAGCCGAATAGTGCCATAGGACGCGTCGCCGAGTTGAGTCGGCTGCTGCAGCCCTTTCTCCACCAGCACAACGACGACCTCACGCGCAGAGCCGGATGGATACTCGAATTCGATGCTCTTCAGCTGAGGGAGCACCTCGGTGGCGTCCTCGACAAGCCTGTCCCAAGCGTCCTCATCACGACCCCGAAGGTTGAGCAGGAAGGCCGCGAGGTTCGCCGCGTCCTCGTCGAGTTGCTCGCGAGCCCCCCGGGGGAATCGGGACGGACGGCGTGCCGCGTCCACGCTGACGTCAAAAACCCGGAACGATTCCAGCATGGCGGCAACGGTGCTGACTTCCTTGCCGCCTCGCTCATCGGACAGACGAGGCAACGTGGACAGCCCGCTACTCAGTCGCTGAATACCGAATGACTCACTGCGCTCTGCCTGATCCCGTTCGATCCCGACGATATCAACCTTGGCGCCGCTGATCGCGATGCGCCGCCCTCCCCCCTTCGTACGTTTGAACTGGAAGCTCTCGCGACGAGCGAGACTTCGGCCTGCTTTCTGGTCGATCCTCAGCTCGTACTCGTCCGGTGCGTTGACACTGCTGTGTGTCGTCCATGTAGCTTTCAGTTTTACGCTCATCGACGTTGGCGTCCGCTCACCGCCACGGAACACGACACTGCCGAAGCCACCACGCAAAGCGAGGGCCGGCTCCAAATCCGTACGGATCACATCTGCAAGGAAACGGAACACCTCGAGCACGTTCGTCTTACCCGCACCGTTGGGTCCGACCAGGACGTTGAGTGGCCCGAGTGGCACGGACACTCTTCGCAGGCTACGGAAGTTCTCGACTTCCAACTGAATCAGACGACGGTCCATTGCGTCCCCTCAACAAGGTCTTGCGGCGGTTCTCGATACTGGCGGTGACCTCGACGGTGAGCGTGCCAACCTCGGCCACGCACGCAAACATGGACGGCCAGGTGTGTTAGGCGCATTCGACGACGTTGGTCCTCGGACAGCACCCGGATCGAATCGGGCAGGTCGTGGCCGCCCTGTGCCAGCAGCACCATTTCCTGGTCCGTGGACACTCCCCGCCCGTCAGCGGTCCATTCGCGGGGCGCCCTTCCATTAACAAGTTGCAGAACCACGGAGGACTCCACGATCGAGATTTTGCCGGTAGCTCACATCGAACTCAAACCAGGAGTAGTCGCCGAGCTGGTGGCGACAACCGCCTCTGTCGACGCGTAGCCAGACCCCGCAGGTCGCCTCATACGGGGAAATCATCGTCCCCCTCACCCGTATCGTCATCGAGGTCCAGTTCGGACAACGACGGGGTGCCCTCGAACTCCCAATCGCACATCAGCTTGAGGAACGCGACAAGCCGCTGATCAATCGCCAGGAAACGTGCGTTAAGGAATTTCGCATATTCTCCCTGCCGGAGCAACTCCACCATATCGGCGGAGATCGCGTGCGACTCGAGAACATCGACCCATGTTTCTTCGGAAACATAATTGGGGCGCCCCAAGAGCAGGGAGGCGACTTCGCTGTCAACCGTCGCAAGGTATGGCATGAACACTTTGTTGCTGGCATACTGACGCATGCGCTCCGGCACATCTCGCCGAGCGACGACGGCGCGCACTCCGTCAGACACCGATCCGCGGTCTATCAGGGCCTCCGCCAGGTTCATCTGGTCGAAGTACTCGCCGGTCTCAGGGGACATCGGCCCGTCCGCCCACCATGAACACAACAGCATCCGCGTCTGAGCTGACGTAGCCCTGAATCGTCTCAAGTCGAGCCACTCGCTTCGCTGTTCAGGTATCAGTGCGAGCAAGCCGCGCAAAGACTCCGCCAGCTCACCCGGCCGGATGGCGCCGCACATCACACGAAGAGCACCGGTCGCCCCACCTTTGAATCCGTCGGGCCCAACAACCGCAGCACGCCAGAACCATCGGCGAAGCACCCGAACATCATGCTCCGACAGCTCCGAAAAATGTGCAAAAAATCTCGAAAGCACCACAAACAGGTTTCGATAAGGAACCAGATGCAGGTGTGGCACATTCGCGTCATTCTGAAGAAACTCGACCGTACGCATCATCGCCTGCTGCGCGAGCTCGAAAGCAGCGTCCCGGTCCTCACCGGGAAAATCACACACCACGTGAGAAGTGAACTCGTTGCGAATATCACGCAACACATCCGGGTCTCGACGAGCGAGGATCGCTCTCATCACGGAATCCTGATCGAGGATACCGAAATATCGTTCCGAGTCGATATTCTCAGCAATTAGTCCAAGATTTAGTCGCTCACCGACCCCTTCCTCGACACCAGCGGTGAGAGCGCTGAATATCTCGTCACGCCTAAGTCGCTTTCCATAGTTATTGAGCCTGTCGAATATGTCCTGCAGAACCGATACATCACGTTCCTCCACCTGGTAGGCGGGGATCTTGAACTGACGGATCGCCTTGGCTACGTCGGAGGCCTGCCTGAGGTACTGCTTGTTCTCGGGCCGGTCGTTGAACCACTCGATGAGCGCGGTCAGGTCGAACAGCACCGGTAACGGCACGGTCCGGTCGGAGCCGGCCCGCAGCGTCACGAACTGGCCGCTCTCCAGGTCGTAGCCGAGTGCGAACTTCGGATCCAGCGTCGCGTGAGGATGCAGCGCGCTGGCGAGGCTGGTGATGCGCTGCTGCCCGTCAACAACCCACCAGGTTTTGTCCATCCGGGGAGCCAAAATGCGCAGGGCGCCTAGGACCAGTTCCTGCCCGGGAGCGGGCCTTACCCACAGCAGCACGCTGCCGATTGGGTAACCGCGCAGCACACTATCGAACAGTCGCCGTACGTCCTCACGATCCCAGCGGAAGCGTCGCTGAAAATGTGGGATGCGAATCTCACCGACCCACGCTTTCTCGACGAGGTCCTCAAGGTCAAAGGTGATGGCGTTCAGCCGCGTGTCCACTCCGACGCTCACCGGCGATGTCCTTTCATCAGAATCCTAGCGTGCCCTGCTCGGCGACCGGCTGGGATTTGGCGGCCTTCTTGCCCTTTTTGTCGCGCAGGCCTCGTGCGGCCTCGTCGGCGTAGCGGGTCTGGTTGAGTTCGAGGAGCCGGTCGAGGATCTCCCGCTGCGCGGCCGAGCCGATGGTGAAACGCAGGCCGCGTCCGGCCGGGTGGAAGCCGTGGTCAAGCTTGTCGAGCAGGTTGTCCCACGCATAGGCGCGGACGGTGGCCTCGTCGATCGCTTGGTGGATTCGACGTAACTCGACGATGTCGTCGTCGGTGTTGGCTGGGCTGAAAACCTCGTTGTAGAGCTTCGTAAGTCCGAGCTGCCGCCCGAGCATGATCTCCCGCCGGAAGGTGTCCAGCTGACCTCCCAGATCCCGCATCTCCTGTGTGAGTTCGGGCAACGCCAAGGTCTCGAACACATCGGACGGCGTGTACCGCAGATCCGCCTTCATCGACGACGCTCGAGCCACAGCCCACCAGTAGTGCGGCGCGCTGCTCAACAACGCCAATACCGCCGGGTCATCCGTGGCAAACACAACGATCATCTCGCTGAAGACCTGCCCCGTCGGCACCATCACCGGCATCACGGTCTTGCTGACCCGCGCGATCACCACAACCCGCCCAAGCGCAGCAGTGGCCTCGTACAGCTCAGGCCTAGTCCGCTCGTAGCACCACCATTTTTCTCGCGCCGACTTGCTGAATTTCACTTTCTCACGCTCCGGCTTGACCAGGCGTACTACTTGGTCATAAGCCTCTGGGTACTCCCGTGCCCTATCTTCGGTCCAGTCGTGGAAGTTGATCACCCAACGGCTTCCGGACATATCCGAACGGGAGTTGAGGTCCTGCCCGTTGAGGTACGGAAACAGTATCTCCGCGTTCCGCGGATTCCGTTCGATCAGGGCGGCAGCCTGACCCGGTTCCATCGTGAATCCCATACCGAGGACATAAGAACCGATGTAGGAGAGTTCGCCGCTCGCGGCGAACCGCTGTGGAATGCCAGTTACCCGAGAGGCCGGTTCGAGGGACGTCGTGATGCCGCTGGCGGATACATCATCGCACATGCGCGGGACGCTGGCGTCCACGGTGGCCCGGCTCGTCCACACCGCGCAGAACTCCAGCGCTGCCGACTTCGATGGCCACGGTCGGCTCTTGATCGCCTGCCGAATCGTCACACCCGCCGCGTCGATTTGGTCCAGGCCGACCTCTCGGGTGTCGCCCTGCGCGAGAGTGTTCGTGGCGATCAGACCAGTCTGCCCCCCGCCGTTGAGGACCCCGTGTGCCCGCAAGAGAAAGTAGGCGACCAGGTCCGCGCTTCCACGGGCACCCTGACCGATCCCGTGCACCAGATACTCGCGGTACGCAGTACCCAGCGACCCGGTCAGCTTCTGCCCACCCAGGAACGGCGGGTTGCCGATCACAGCGTCGAAGCCATCGTTCTCGAACACTTCTGGGAAAACCAGCGGCCAATGAATCGGATCCCGGTCGAACCCACCGGCAATCTGATCAGTGGCGAGCCATCGATCAGCCACCTCGCGCGCCTCGTCCTCCGCATGCGGCACCCCGTCGACGATCTTGCTGGCCTGTTGGGCCGCAGCTATCGACGCTGCGTGCAGGCCGCGGTCCCCCCGACCCGCATGCGCGACAGCGGCCCCGACGGCCACGTCCGCGATCAGCCTCGCCTGCTTGGTCTTCTGCTCCGCGGAGGCGAGCAGTTCACGCTTCGCGTCGAGTGCGGCGATCGGATCGTCACCCAGTTCGATCTCGGTGATCCTGCGGCGGTCCTCCGCGACCTCCGTCACCAAGGCACGCACAGCGCTGATGTCGAACAGCACGCCCTCGTGCAGCGCGCGGCCTTTCACCGGATCCATGTGCATGTACTCAAGCTGGTCCATCGACATGATGCCCAGCAGCGAGTCGCCCGCGACCAGGCGGTCGTCCAGGAACGTGAACGGGCGCTCGCGGTCCATGGACACCAGCCACAGCGATAGCTTCGCCATCTCCACGGCCATCGGGTTGATGTCCGCTCCGTAGAGACAGTGCTCGATCACATGACGGCGAGCGTCGATCACGACCGGGTCCTCGTCGGCATCGAGCACCGCGTCGCCACGGGAGGCGAGGTAGTCCCGGGCCTTGGCGTTGCCCTCGCGGGACCAAGCCTCGACCAGCCGGTCACCGAGATACCGAGCCGCAGCGACCAGGAACGCCGCTGAGCCCATCGCGATGTCGGCGACCTTCAACGCGAGAATGTCCTTACTGGACTTAGGTTTCCACTTCGACTTGTCCGCCGTCTGAAGTGGACCCGTGTCATACACGAGTGGTTCGAGCGTGCCCTCGACCACCTGCTCGGCCAGAAATCGCGGCGTGTAGTGCGTGCCGGTGTTCTTGCGCAGCGCAGACTCTGTGACATACAGCGCTCCTGGCAGGATCACAACCGGCAGCCCGCGCAGGTCGGTCCGGATGATCCCAGCGAACGGCAGCAGTCGCTCCGACAGCGCGTAGTCCTTGCCGTTGACGGCGAGCAGTCGCTTGCGCTCCTCCTCACGCTCCACACCCGCCAGCAGCGCGAGGCGCTTCTCCAGTACCGTCGCCGACCCGATCTTGGAGTCCTTGTATCGGTCGGCAATTGCGGCTGCCAGTGCAGGCACGTTCGCCGCACCGGCGGCGATGGCCTCCAGATCAGCCAGCCGGACCTCTTCCTCGCGCCCCTCCCCGCCGACGAGACCGACGTATACGCCGTCCGCGCGCAACCCGTCGAACGACAGCAAGCCTTCGTACACGTAGCCGATCTGCTCGACGTCCAACGTCCGGAAGCTCACCGACCGGCTCTCGCGGTTCTTGCCGGTGCCAACCTCGACTCGCTGCACCGCACGCAGCATGTGCAGCACAGTCCGGTCGTCGATAGTCAACGGTAGCCAGGCGAACGCTTCCGGGTCGAACAGCGAACCGTCGTGCGGGTGCATCGTCAGACGCGGATGCGACACGCCGTGGCACACCGCGTCGAACAGCGCCAGCAGGCGGTGCCAACCGACCCGGGTGTGTTCCAGCGCGACCTCACTCCCCTCGCGCGCCCGCTGCTCCAGCTCCTCACGCATCCCACCCGCCGAGTACGCCCGCGCGTATAGCTCATTGTCGGCCGGCAGTAGTCCGCGCTCCTCCGCGAAGAGCAGGAACACCACCCGCATCATCACGGTGACCGCGCCGCGGTACACCTCGTGCGCATCGACCTTCCGCACCTCGCCGGACCGGCCGAACGCCGACACCAGCAGTTCCACCGCCTGCCGGACCCGCACACCGAGCGCGTCGGTGATGTCTTCCTGGCTGTCCTTGCTGCGCTCCAGCAGCTTCGGCAGCCGCTCGTCCTCGGGCACACCGAAGAATCGAGTACGGCTCAAGATCGAGGCGAATGCCCGCACCACGTCGCGGTCCCCCGACTCCGGCCACGACAACGCGTCGAACACGGCCGTCGCAGTCACTCCGCTGCGCGGTGCCCACACCAGCGCCCACCAGCGGCCATCCGTGGCCAGCCCCAGCTGGACGTCGTGCTGGCGGCACAGATGAGCCAGCCGATCGACCGGCGTAGCGGACCACTGTGACTCTGGCACCCGCGAGGTCGGCGGCCCGTCACACACCAGGCCCAGCAGGCGCACGGTGTCCGGTTTGACGTCCCGTTCCGGCTCCACCAGAGCGAACGTTGGTGCCACGGCGGTGTCGTGCTCGGTCACCAACACGGTCAGGGCGTCCAGCCCGTCGATTTGCAGAGCGTCGCCCCAGCCAAGAAGATCACGCAGGACGTAGTCGACCCACGCCGCCTGGCCCGCGTCCCGGTCAGCCTGCCAGGTGCCGTGCTCCTGGCGGAGCCGCTCGCGCTGTGCCTTGTCCAGCGGGTCGAGTGTCGGCCAGGTGGCCCGCAGGACCGGGAGGCTGAGGAATGGGCCAGTGACGTCAACCAGGCCGAGCCAGTCGCGGTGCTGCCGGGCGCTGTCCGGCGCGTGCGTGCCCCTTCTCATCGGGTCGCCTCCCGCTTCGGCACGACGAACACCACGGCTACCGGGAACCGGTGCGGGCGCGGATCCCGGTACCGGTCGGCGATCACAGCTTGCTCTCGGTCCCGGTCGATGCGCAATCGCGTCAGCCGCTCGTCCCAGGACTGCCGGTCCCTGCGGTACTGGCGCAGTTCGTCCTCGCTCAGCGCGTCCAGCTCGCTGAACAGCGTGCCCTCCTCGGTGTCGTCGGCGAGCTTGTCGCGCAACGTCGCCGCGAACTGGTCCAGGTTCGCAACAATCCTGGCCTGCTCCTTCTCCATCCGCTCGGCGAGCACCCGGGCCAGCGACGCCTCGCGGGTGTTGGCCCGCCAATCAATCGCGCCGCGCAGGCCGTCCCGTATTCTTGGCCACCGCTGCACCAGGCGGTCGTGCACGGCGCTCGACGCCGGCCCGCCCGAACTGAGCGCGCGATCGAGGATGCCGCCTAGCACGGACAGATTCTCCAGCCTGCGAAAACGTCCGTGCTCCGGAGCCCAGCCGCCAGCGTGCAGAACCTCCTCGTGCAACCGAACCCCGTCCGAACCCACCAGCACGAACCGGGTATACGCGCCGACGAGCACATCCTCCAGCGTCGGGTCGTCACTCACGATTGCGGTGACGCGGTACAGCCCGATGTCCTCATTGGACACCGCAGCGCGGAGCAGATCAGTGGACATGGCCACAAGCGGGTGGTTGAGGTGGGCGAGGACCACGTCGTCGCGTCCTTTCGCGACGGCCTGGTCGAAGGTGATCGGGAGTTGACGGGGTTCCACTCCTTCACGGCGGAACTTCTCAGTCAGTCCGGCGGTCGCCCGCACCCACGAACCAGTGAGGGGCGGCACCTCGTACAGGCCGTCCGCAAGTGCACGGTCGTCGAGATGGGGTCGCAGACCCTGTTCGTTCGACAGTTCGAGCGCGGTGTCGACCACCCGCTTCACCCTGGCCGGGGTGATGCCCAACTCCCGGATGGTGTCGTCGACGGTGGCGCGCAGCCGGCGGGTCTGCTCCCGCACGTTCGACTCGGAAGGCAGAGCCTTGGCCTGTTCGACCTTCGTCCGGGCGGCTGCGGTGTCGACATCGAACTCGGTGATCTCGCCCAGCATGCGGCCCTGCACCGCGTCCGCCAGCACCGCATTGACCGAGCCGAGGTCCTCCTCCATCCGGGCTACCTTCGTCGCCACCCGCGACAGGAACTCCAGATCCGCTTCGTACGAGTCCACGGCGTGCCCCCAGCCGGTGCCGACGAAGTGCCGGATGTCCGGCACCTCGGTCTGGCCGTAGCGGTCGATGCGACCGATCCGCTGCTCCAGTTTGTTGGGGTTGAACGGGATGTCGTAGTTGACCAGCCGGTGGCAGTGGTCTTGCAGGTCGATGCCCTCACTCGCCGCGTCGGTGGCGATCAGGATGCGCACCGGGTGCTCGGTCGGCGCCTTCTGGAACGCCAGGCGCAGCTGCTCGCGCTCCTCGGCAGGCATCCCACCGTGGAGCAGTTCGACCCGGTCACCACCAAGCCCGTGCTGGCGGAGCAGATCCGCCAGCCACAGCTGCGTGTCGCGATACTCGGTGAACACGACGACACGGTTGTTGATCCAGTGCTTGTCCGGCTTGCAGACGGCTGTGAGGTAGGTGATCAGTTGGCGTGCCTTAGCGTCCGGAACCGCCTCGTGGGCAAGCCCCCACGCCTCCATCCGGGCCAGTAGGGACAACTCGTCGTAACCGGCGTCCGGCTGGAGTGGACGGGCACGGCCGAGCACGTCGTCCTCGGCCTCGGCGAGCCGCTCGTCGTCGTAGGTGGCGATGTCTTCGAAGAAGTCCTCCAGCCACGGCGGCACCTCGTCGACCTCGGGCTCAACCGCAGATTTTCTGGATTTCAGCGTCTCCAGGTACACACCGACGGTGTGCGCGAACGCGGCGGGGCTAGAGAAAAGCCGCTTCTTGAGCACGAGGGTGACCAAGTCGGTCGCCTTGCGCCCTCGCCGGGAGGCGACCTTCTTCCGGCGCAGTGCGGCGAAGTCCTTCAGGAGGCCGTGGATCTCGCGCTCGGAATCCGGGTAGGCCACGGGAATCGCGGTGGCCGTGCGTTCCAGGAAGCGCGGGGTACCGTCCGCGTTGCTGATGTCCCGCTTGAGTCGGCGGACAACTGTCTCATCGGTGGCTGCCTTGCCCGGCTCGACACCGCGGGCGAACCGCTGGTCGTCGAGGGTCTCCAGCAACGCGGTGAACGATGCTTGGTAACCGTTGTGCGGGGTGGCGGACAAGAACAGGCGGTTGGTGAAATGCGGGGCAAGGCGACGGATCAGCCGTGTCTGCTGAGAGTCGACCGCGTACACCTGTTTCGGCGCGGCCGGAGCGACATGGTGCGCTTCGTCGAGGATCAGCAGGTCAAATGTACGCGGATAGCCGGGACCGTCCGCAGGCAGCACTTCGTCGAGCAGGTGCTGCGCCTTTGGTCCTCGCAGCCAGGGCAGGCTTACGATCGTCCGCGGGTATACCTCGAATGGATTGGCGGAGGAGCCGTAGGTGCGCCGGACTTCGGCGCACCTGTCCGAGTCGACCACTGTGAAGTCGAGCCCGAACTTCTCGGCCATCTCGTCCCGCCACTTCACTGTCAGACCGGCGGGGCACACGATCATGATGCGGTGCACGCGATGACGTAGCAGGAGTTCCTGCGCGACCAACCCGGCCTCGATCGTCTTGCCGAGGCCGACGTCGTCGGCGAGCAGCAGGTTCACCCGGGGCGCGTTGACCGCGCGCGACACGGGTTCGAGCTGGTAGTCCTCGATGGCGACACCGGACCGAAACGGCGCCTGGAGCGTCTTAACGTCGGCCGACGTCACCGCCGACCAACGGACTGCGTCCAGGAACGCGGCCAGCCGTTCCGGCGGGTCGAAGCCCCGCTCGGTGACCTCGGGCAACGATCCACTGGGCAGTACCCGGCGGCCGCGCTCCACCTCCCAGATCACCTCGATGGTGTCGCCGTACCGGCCATCCTCCACACTCTGGAGATTCACCAGCGTGTTCGACTCGGCCACTTCGACGTCGCTCACCACCCATTTCTGGCCGCGGACGGCCACGAGCGCGCCGATGGTGGGCAAGTCGGTTGCCGTGGACACGCACATCCCCTTTGGTCGGTCAGTAGTCGATCTGCGGACAGTCTCCCGCACCTGAATCGTGTGACCACAGTGCGTGGTTTCACGTGTTTGGGTCACGATCCAACGACACCGTAAGACCGGAGTTGACACTCGTCCAGTCGTGTAAATATTCTGTGTACTGAGTTCACGACATCTGGTACCGATCCTGAGGACACACAGCTGATTCATCAGCAACCCGAGGCAGGCGAAGCTGCTCCGTACGCAGGCGTGTGCGGCGATCCTGCAACTCCTGACTGTGGTGGTGACACGCACCGAACGCCGCGCCGGTCACTCCGACCGCGCCGCCGACTTCCGCACGCCGGACTCTGGTTCGCCAACGCGCCGGATGACATGACCAGGCACGAGCCTCAAGCCGGGGAAGTCGTGTCCCATGTCCAGGCACCAGGAGGATCGAGCGTGGCGTGCAACCGAGCTGAACCCGGCACGGCGAGAACCCAACAACTGCCTGTCGAACCACTCGCCCGCATCGCGGCCACACTCGTCAACGGAGCGAGTGGTGACCTGCGCCCGAACGCCCCCGCGCTTCCCGCCTACGTTGACCGGCATGGACGCAACACCGACGTGAACATTGAGTTCGCCACTCGACGTGAAGTCACCGGGGACTGGATCGTGCCCGCCGATGGCTCACGCAGCTTCCAGCTCCAATTCGCTATTGGAAGACTGGCTGCTCCGCGACGCAGGAGCTGCGGCACTACGCGCACGTGACGTCAAGGCCGACTTGCTGTCCCTCGATCGCCGTGTTCCAGGACGGTCACTTCGTCCGGCTACTGTTCAGCCGCGGCGTCGTGGCTGATCCAAACCATTACACGTCAGCGAAGTCACGCTGGGCGAGCTGAAAGCCATCTCCTGATACCACGGGTCGGCCGGCAGGTGACCTAATATGCGCCATGTTCGCGACACGCGTCGCCCTGGGCCTCCTGATCAGCGGGGGCCACTGCCGACGAGTAGGTGTTCGGCCGACAGCGTCAGCATCACTGCGTCCTGGCACGTGCCCAAGACTGTGATTCCGTGGGTGCGGAATGCTGATATCAATTGCCTTAATGATCACGACGTCGGGGTGATGTGCGCGAACTGTCCTCGCACATGGTCACTGATCGACCAGCTCGATAGTCCCGTCTCCCGAGCGCTCGATACTCACAAATTCGGAAATTCACTCTCTTGCACCGAAATAGCACGATCGACCGAAGACGTCATGCTGTTTTGACCAAATCCGGTTACGTTGACGACGGTTGCTGTTATTGCGGCGAACTCGCAGTCAGAAGCGCAAGACGTAGTCGACATGGGGGTCATTTGGCCGGGGTAAGCGGCATAGTGTTGTGGGCCAATGCCGCCGATACGTTGGCTTCCTGAGATGAGGCCGACGAGTTGGAGGGTCTCGTGCGCGGCGACGGAGAGACTGAAGGCGAAAACGTTGCGACGGTTGTAGCGTTCTCGATCGGATTCGCTTAGGCCTTGCAGATAGTCGGGGTCGTCGAGCAGACCGTCGCGGTCCAGGACAGCATCGCTGCGGCGTAGGGCGTCGAGGCAGACCAGGCAAGCTCGGCCTGGCCCGACAGTGTGTACGCGCCAATCCACGTGCAGGGGCTTACCGCCCCGGGTGACGCGCGCCTGGATGCCGCCGTCGACCAGTGGGATGAGGTGGGCATAGGAGACGGCATTGAGTAGCCACCGCGGCCAGGGCCGGTCGACGCAGGAGACGAGGACGTCACAATCGAGGAGGGCTTGGACGCCGTTGGACGTGACCACGTTCTCAGGCACGCGCGTGATAGCGATGGTCTGGGCGGTGTGACTGTCGGCTGCCGCGTGGGCGGCCAGGTCGACTTTGAGCGTGCTGACGTGGCGCTGGGCAGCGTGGACGGTGCGGTCCCGGTTTCGTTCCTCGATCAGGTCGTGGTCGATGAGTACCACATCGCTGATGCCGGTGCGCATGAGCGCCTCGGTGACGAGGCTGCCGACGCTGCCTAGCCCAACGACGCCGACTCGGATGCGGGCGAGGTCGGCCTGAGTCTGTCCGCCCCAGACGCTGACAGTCGCCTGTTGAGATGGCTGCGGAGGCGGTGGTGGCGCGAGCCGCGGATGGAAGCTGATCGCCGTTTGCTTAGGGCCAACGACTCGCACGTTGATGGCGTCAAGGCGTTGGTAGGTGAACGGTGCGGTGCGTCCCCAGAAGCGTGCGCTCCACGTGCCGTCGGTTCCCCAGGTCATGCCGAGTAGAGGCAAGTCGGTGGCGCCGGCGACGGCGGATGCGAGTCGGACACGTTCAGCGGTGTCGTCGTCACGGCTCATGTCCTGCCAACCGGGGCCGAGGTGGGAATGCAACAGCGCGATCCCGCTACCCACAGGCACCGTAGCCAGGCTTCGGGTTAGACATCCCACGGTTCTAACTTGTCAAGCGGCAGTTTGTTGATCTTGTGGGGTGGTGGGCCAGGCG
>WUUC01126821.1_pt1 | contig 22526 bp, 18 predicted proteins | sample 6278441 | NCBI WGS metagenome assembly WUUC01 (sample SAMN13675441, study PRJNA597444) | soil metagenome | isolation source: soil | place: USA: Washington | collected 2017-10
GGGTGGGACCCGTGTCGCGACTCATGAGGGACGTGTCAGGTGAGACCTATGTCCTGAACCCAGACACCCTCAGCTCCACCCATGTGATCTCTCAAGAGATCGGAATGACCTTGAACCCTCACGAGGGTTTGGGGTTTTTCGTTTTTCGGTGGGGGTAGCGGGTGTTGCCGGTGCCCCCGATCCCGCGGTGCCAGCGTGCGGTGAGGCGTTCATCGTCGTGTCACCCGGGCGCTGCAGGGTGTTGCACGACCTGCTAACCCCAGCAAGCATCGAGGTAAACGCCACTCGCGCCGGAGACAAACCCGGTCTGCGAACGCTTGCGGCCGCGGCGGCTGACGCCCGCATCCAAGACGGCCAGCGCACCTCACACGTCCTGGAATGCCGACGGAAGGTGTGAGGCGCGCTAGTCGCGCTTGAATTTCAGGTCGCGGTACTCGTCGACCCAGTTCTTGGAGCTCAGCCAGGCGCCGTTCGGGGATTTCTGGGCTTTGAGCCGGCCTCGGTTCGCCGCATTCCGTAGCGCGATCACGGAGAACCCGTTCCGCTTGTTCGCCAGGCTGGCCAACGGGACGAGTCTGGCTGGGCCGGCGACGGCAGGCACGACGAACTTGTAGAGGTTGTCGGTCACTGCCCGGGCGAGTAGTTCACCCATCGGGCCGAAGTCGCCGGCGTCCGCTTTCCGCATTGCGTCGAGGTAGCGCGATCGCTCGTTCTTGAAGACGATCGCGGGCGGGTAGCCCATGCGCACGAGGATGAGGTTCAGCAGCAGCCGCCCGGTGCGGCCGTTGCCGTCGAGAAACGGGTGGATGCGCTCGAAGGCGTTATGGACCTGAGCGAGGCGTTCGGGCAGTGGCGTGCCGCTGGGGCTGAGCAGCTGGTTGACGTCGTGGACCCAGTCCGCGATCAGCGGATCTATCTCGGTGAAGGGCGGCGGTGTCATCCCGCCCGGGAACGGCGCGATCTCGTGGCGGCGCCAGTTGCCGGGAGACTCTTCTCCGGTCGCGTGCGGGTGCGGTGCGACGTCCCACACCGGGGTCATCGCCCGGAAGTGCACGGAGCGGACTTCCTGCAGCGTCAACAGGCCATCGGTTGACCAGCCGCCCGGTTCGAGGGCCTGTCCGTAGACCCATTTGGCGGCGGCCCCGTAGCCGAGAACCTCCATGTACTCGCGCAGCTCCTTGTCGCCGACGGCCCGGCCTTCGTCGAGAAGCTTCTGCACCTCCGAGAGGATGAGCGTGTTTCCCTCCAGGGCCGTCGAGTGGTGGGCCTCCTGATGCCACAGATCGGCCCAGATGCCGTCGGCTTCGGCGGGCGATGGCAGCCCGCCAAGGCGGTCGTTGAGGTCAGTGATCGCCTCGTCGAGTCGTTGGTAGATCGCTGAGCGCGACGGGCGACCTCCTGCCACGGTGAGCGTCCTCTCAAAAGTTGCTTTGCTTACTCCAAAATAACTATAGCAAAGCAAAATCAAGCCAGGGACGAGTTTCGCTCCGTACTCCTCAAACTAACTAGAGCAGAGCAGAATCGCTTGAAGGCTTCGCGGGCAGCCGGGCGGCGAGGTGCCGGGCGAGCTGAGCCCTCGCCGAGTACCTGCTCCGCCGACAAACCGCGACACCAACGATCGCGAAGCCGACGGAGCGGAAGGAAGGTGCGATGACGTCGTAACGTCACATCACGTGACGACTGCCGAGCTCGACGTAGGGCAGCTTGTTCGCGTGTCTGGTCAGCAGTGGGTCGTGGCCGATTCAAGCTTCTCCGCCCTCTTGGTCGATGAACTCGCCGCGACGACGATCCCGGGCCGAACCTTGGTCACCCTCACGTCTGTCTCGGAGGACGACCTGGGGGAGGAGCTCACGGTCATCTGGGAGGTCGAGCCTGGTCAAGCAGTGATCCCCGCCGGCGCGCTGCCCGACGTTCCTGACCCTGACCGGAGGGACGATCTACAGCAGCTCAGTGCCCTGGTCGACGCCGTCCGCTGGGGTCCCGACCCGGCACGCAGCGCTGGGGCCCGGTTGATCCTCGCCGTCGTCGCAGGGCGTATCGACGAAGCCATCACTGAGACCTGCTCATCAGCTACGCCACCGCGCCCAGCCCCGAGGTCCGCAACGCGCTCCTTCGCGCAGTCGACCGAGGAGTCACCTTGACTGCTCTGCTCGAGCGCGCCGCCGGCAGCGCGAACCTCACCGGCTACGGCGTCGAGCGCACCCTCGAGTGCAGTGTTCTTATTCGGGGCGGCGCATTGCCTGGAGGGATCTGCGATCACATCACCGCGTTGCTGGACACGATAACTGGAGGACCGAGTGTCTGATTCCGATGCCAGCAGGTATCTATTTGACGGCCGGCGTGTGCAGATCAGGGACCTCCTGCGATCCCGACACCTTGTCGCAGGTGACCGACTGCGCTTCGAGCGCCGCCGCGCGGGTGAAACCCACTGGGTCGTGGTAACCGCAAGCGGTGCCCTCCAAGCCGACGACGGTGCGTCGTACTGGACACCGTCACGCGCGGCTTCAGAGGTTGGATCCGTTGGTGCCATCGACGGATGGCGCGCGTGGGTCGTCGACAGGCTCGGCAAATCGCTCGACGCCGTCCGCGCTGAATTCCTCGACGCGATAGATGCGGAATCAAGGGACGGCAATGACCCAGCCGAGGAGACGAACGCGCCCTCTGCGCACGATTGCCTACGGCAGTCGCGCACAGAAGCCGACATCGGACAACCTCGCGAGCTGACGGTATTGGAACTGCTGGGTTGGTGGGGCGAGAAGACGCGGACGCCTGAAGTCACTCAAACCATCGACGCCGAACTGGCCAATCACGGTCTGCGCACGAGCCCCAACTTCAGCGCGGTCACGCTCGAAACCAAAGTGCAGTTGATCCTGCGAGGGCAGCCAGAGGAATCACAAAGAGCGTCTGCCATCGAGCCGACGGACGATCCCGATGAAGAGGACGACTACAGCGCTCCTAGCTCGACACTCGGGAACCTGCCCTCAGCCCTCGCAGGAGTTGTCTCTGTCCCGCCTGACGCGACGGTTGACCTCGCCGTCACCAAGATGATGTTGGACGACTACTCGCAGTTGGCCGTGATGTCGACGCCACGGTCCGTCCGTGGAGCCGTGTCATGGAAGTCGATCGCGCGCGCTCGTCATCAGAATTCTCAGGCAACGTTGGCCGATGCCATTATCCAGGTTCAGTCTCGCCGGTACGACGTGGAGATCATCGAGGTGATTCCAGTGCTCCTCGACGAGGACTTCGTGCTGGTCACCGATGAGACGGGACTGGTAACTGGCATCGTGACGGTCGCCGATGTTGTCACCGCCTACGGCGAGATGTCGACGCCGTTCATGATGATCGGAGAGCTCGACCGCGCGTTACGGCGACTTCTTCGTCATCACTTCTCCATTGATGAGGTCGCTGCTGTGTGTGGTGGCGAGTCGGGTGCTCGGAAGGTTCGGTCGTTCGACCAGCTGACGATGGGGGACTATCGAAGCGTGCTGTCCAACCCGGCGATGTGGGGTCGGCTGGGTTGGCCGTTAGAGCGCAAGACTGTCATCGCGCGGCTTGAACAGGTGGGTGCCATTCGCAACAACGTCATGCACTTCAATCCCGATCCGATCCCCCATCAGGCGACCGCTCAGATACGTCACTTGACCGCTTTGATCCAGAAGTTCGCTAACTGATCCGACGCACATTCGCTGCGAGCCGCAAGACTGAGGAGCCCGGATGGCAATCGAAAGCTTCGGCATCGAGAAGGAGAGTCTTCGAGCGCTGCTCGATGAGGCGCGGCTCGGCCGCGCCAGGCTTCCGGAGTTTCAACGGGGCTGGGTCTGGCCGATCGAGAACATGCGCGCCCTGCTTGCGTCGATCTCGCTAGGGTACCCCGCGGGGACGATCATGATGCTCCGAACCGGCGGCGACGTGCGGTTCAAGGAACGAGCGATTGAGGGTGCCGAACCGACGGTCGAGGCACAGCGGCTGATCCTCGACGGTCAACAGCGGCTCACCTCGCTTTTTCAGGCGCTGCTGCTCGGGGAAGCCAATCAAGACAGAGAACGCACGGAAGTCGAAGGTCGCAGGTTGGTTCTACATTGACATTGTCAAGGCGCTCGATCCCACTGAAGACCGCGAAGAAGCGTTCGTCTTTGTACCGACCGACAAGAGGCTGAAGGCATTCGGAGGTGAGACGACGCTCGATGTCAGCACACCCGAACTCGAGTTCGCGTCGATGCACTTCCCGGTTCACCAGCTTTTTGATGCGGAGGACTGGATCGACGACTTCGACGAGCATTGGCATGGGAACGATACGAAGCGGGCGCTGCGCCGCCGGTTTCGCAAGGAAATCATCGACCAATTCAAGAGCTATCAGATGCCGGTCATCGAGCTGAGCGCAGACACGCCTCGTCAAGCCGTGTGTCAAGTCTTCGAGAAGGTGAACACCGGCGGTGTCACGCTCACTGTGTTCGAGCTGCTCACCGCAACGTTCGCTGCCGACGAGTTCGATCTACGTAAGGACTGGGAGTCGCGTCGGCAACAGTGGGCCGGCCAGGAGTACCGAGTCCTGCGAGAGGTGTCCAACACCGACTTCCTTCAGGCGGTCGCGCTACTCGCCACGTCCAAGGCGCGAGCCGAGTACCTCAACCAGAACCCAAGCGATGAGCGTGGTCCGCGTATCGGGTGTCGACGGTCGGACATTCTTAATATGCCGCTCGAGGCCTATGCGCACTGGGCAGGCCCGTTGACCAAAGGATTTAAGGCCGCTGCGAAAATTCTGCACCAGCAGTACATTTTTGAGACCAAGTATTTGCCGTACGGCGCTCAGCTGATTCCGCTGGCAGCGATTTTGACAGTTCTCCATGCGAAGGAGGCGGAAACTACTACAGCTCAGAAGAAGATTGCGCAATGGCTGTGGTGCGGCATCTTGGGCGAGCAGTATGGAGGCACGACTGAGACGCGTTTCGGCTTTGATCTGCCCGAAGTCGTTGCATGGGTGCGCGAGTTAGGGCCGGAGCCGAGGACGGTGGCTGAGGCTCAGTTCGCGCCCACCCGTCTTGACCGGCTACGTACCCGTGGGTCGGCGGCCTACAAAGGAATCTACGCACTGCTGATGAAGAACGATGCTAGAGACTGGCGCTCGGGCGAGAAGACTAGCGTCACGGATTACTTCGCCGAATCTATCGAGATTCATCATATGTTTCCAGTGGCGTGGTGCAAGAAGAACGGAGTCGCACCGGCGGACTACAACTTGATTGCAAACAAGACGCCGTTGACCGGCCTGACAAATCGCATTATCTCCGGACGCGCGCCGTCGGTGTATCTCCCGAGGCTCGCCAAAGACCAGGGAGTGGACGAGTCAACCATCGAAGGTTACGTGCGGTCCCACGCTGCGGAGCCAAGCCTGTTGGCGATCGATGATTTTCGCGCATTCATTACTACTCGTCGGGCGGGATTGCTGGCGTTGGTATCTGCGGCGATGGGTAAGCCGATCGATGCGTCGGCGCCTATTGAGGACAACACCGAGCCGGTCGAGGCCGATGACGACTTAGACGACGAATGACGGCAGCAGTGAATGGCTGCTTCTTTCGAGACACCGACCAGACCAGCCGTGAGCATAGGGACCGGCGGTACTCCTACTGCGCGGCATCGACATCGGTGCGGGCACCGAACAGAGCGGCGAAGAACGCGACCTTCATCGACGGCGATGAACCAAGATAGCCAGCCCGGGACGCGTCGAAGATTCCCGTCTACACCGGGCCCGGAGGACGCGCCTGTGCGGGTGTTAGGTGCAGTAGGCGTAGGCGCGCGTTCTCCGTGCGCAGACGTCGCCACCTGCGAGCGCATGGCAGCGAGCTGGGCCTCCAGGCCGGCCTGCGGCTTTGGCCGCCGCCCAGCTCCTCATCTCCCGTTACCATGAGCGGGACTACCTGTGAAGGTCTGGCCTTCTGACCGGGAGACCTCAACGACCGTGCCGTCGAGAGGATCGGCGGGCCGCCCGACGACGGGCGTCAGCTGCGCTTCGGACGCTGCCCGCAAGCAACTGCGGCCCGGCGGCGCGAACCGCCACCGTCCCCCAGGGCGACCACCCGTCGGTGACCGCCTCGATCTGTGCTGGCTGGCCGGCCCCGGCAGCTCGCCGACGGCCAGCACGTCGGTGTGGCCCAATGCCCGGGTGACGATGAGGGTGGCGTAGAACGGCCCGATGCCCTGATCTGGTTGATCTTGGCCATCGCGTCAGCCGGGTCAAGGGCCTTCAAAACCAAGGTGTCCAGCTCGCCGTCGGCGGCCAGCCGTGCCAAGCGATATTAGATGTCATAGACACGTGCAGTCCTCTTCTCTCCCCTCGGCGCTGGGTTGGAAAGCGTGCACACCAGCGGCGTCAGGCCTCTGCCTTATCGACGATCGGAGCTTTTGCCTTGCCACTGACCTTGGCTTTGAACTGAACCACTTGGCCATTTGAGGGCTGAGCAGTCCGAGGTGCGAACAGTGTGAATGCAACGACGACCTCGCCGGGGCGAGAGGCTGATGCGTCGTTCACGACCGGATAGACCAACATTGCGGCGCGCCTCTCACGGGCCAGCGAGTCCACATAGGCGTCACTCCAACTGGGTCGCGCTCCCACAATCCGTGCAGCTGGTGGGCGGTGCTTTGGGTCGCTCAGGGCGCCGAACATGTCGCCTCGGCGGCGTTGCCGGATTGCGACGCTTCTCAGGCCTAAACCCTCGAGGTCCCGATTGCCGTCGCGGGTCTGCGGGGCGATCACAATCCAGTCGTCGATCGCATCCTCTGTTATCTCTCTGATGTAAGCCATGTCGGGCTTGAAGTAGTCCGACCGGAGCCATTTAAGCTTCTCCAGTGCAGCCAACATGGTTTGCGCCGGGACGATCCCAACTAAGGCCTCGAACCTCCCAGCACGTCTCGGAATGCCAGATTCGCGAGGCTCCGGCGGGAACGTTAGCTCGTGCTGCTCGGTCGCCGCCTGCATGATCGGCAGCATTACCGCATAGTTATGGGCGATTTCCGTGAAGTCCGTCGGATAGGCGGTCGGCTCGATCGGCTCCCCTGGCGAACGCCGAATGACAAGTTCCGCATTGAACATCTTGTTCGGCGCAGACGGCTTGATCGTCGGCAAATGCTGGCTGACGAGGGGCGGAATATCTCGGGGGGTGATCTGCGGGCGGCCGTCGACGAGCTTGGCGTATTGGCGCAGCTGCGAGCGGAATGCTTCTTCGTCGCGCACGATCGCCTCGAACGCCTCGTATAGGTCGATCGTGGTGCGACCGTCCGACTCCTCTCGACCGATGTATAGACGAACCAGGTCTTTGTAGCCGCGTCGGAAGCCGAACCAGCGGCCCATCTGCATGAGCGTGTCCGCCTGCTTGGTGCGCCGGCGGTAGTAGGACACGGTGAGACCTTCGATGGTGAATCCTCGGCTGAGCTTGGTCCCGCCAACCAGGATGCGCCAGACGGACCGCATTTGGAAGTCCAAGTCCTGCTGGCTGAGGTCTTTGTCTCCATTGACAACGAGGACCGGATTCCCGGCGCTTTCGTGGATCTTAGTGAGCGCCTCGCCGATGAACGGCTTTAGCTCGTCAAGGGTCGCCGGGAACGGTAGCTCCGGCGCCCGCGCAGCGCTCACCGGACGAAAGTCCTCCTCTAAGAGCGTCATGAGCCGGTTCAGGCCGGTCGGTGTCATATAGCCGGCCCGGTTCCATATTTGGCGTACCAGGTCGGCCAGATCCCGGTGGTCCGCGCGCTGCACCGACTCATGAATCAGCATGGTGTGGTGGCGGAATCGTTCATCGGGGTCATTCTTCTGTCGGTACAGCTTGATGGCTCCGGACAGCAGGAAGGCGTCGAGCGCAGCGAGCAGCTCGGCGTCAGCGTCCGGGCCGGAGGCACGCAGATCGCGAACGTAGGCCTTCTCGTTAGAGTTTTCGACGGTCTTGTCGTCCTCGAAGCTGGCGTCGAGGTCATGGAAGTCTGCGACGCCCATGTAATTGAGCGGGCGTTCGAGACTGATGAGGAAGTCTTTTGGAAAGATATCCTCGGTGTCGCTTGGGTCGATGAAGACGTTGGCGTACGGCGTGGCGGTATAGCCCACGTACTGAGACCGAGGTAGCAACGTCAGCAGCTCGGAAATAAGTCTGTTGATCGTCGTGCGCTCGGTCTGGCCCTGCGCCCACTTCTTCGGGTTGCTCGTGTTGACGGACGCTTGGTCGGACTCATCGTCGATAATTAGCGTCGGTATCTCGCCGAGATGCGAACGGATGCTTTTCAGGTCGCGCGTCAGACGTCGAAGGACGGACGGGTTCTTTTTAACAATGGCCAGTCGGGCATCGCTAGCAAAGAGGTTCTCAGTATCAAAGAGCGGTTTCTGCTTGTTGCGCTTGTGCAACTCCAGCGCGGTAATACCGGCGTTCAAACTCTTATAGTCGGAACCATGCCGGGTGAGACGGACGATATCGGCGAAGCCGCGCTCGGAGGGTTGGAATCCGTGAGTCAGGAACTTGCCGTCGATCCTGTCTTCGTCTCGAAAGTAGTCAATGTCTTTCGCCAGCTCGAGGTCGTCCGGATCGATACCTAAGAAGATATTCTCAATGCCGACCAGTTCCATATCCAGTCGACGCTGTGTCTGCCTGCGCAAGATGTCGACGGTGCCAGTTAGAACGATCACGAGCCGATAGCCCGCGTCGATGGACTTGGCTAGCACACCAGTGAAGTTGGCCGTCTTGCCGCTCTGAACATAGCCGACGACCAGCCCCTTGGACTGATATGCCTGCGGCCGGGTGGGATCGGACAGCCGTTCGACTACCCGGGTTGTCGCGGTATCAAGCTTCGAGACGGCGTCAGCATTCCACCCCGTGCCGAGAAGGTGGCGCTTATATGCGCGCCAGTAGAATTCGTGAGTGGCCCGGCGCTCGTCCGTGTACCAGGGCTCGAACTCGTCGCTGATGACGACCGAGCCATCACCGGTTTGCGGAAATGCAGCATCGAAAGCGTCAGCTGTTACGTCGTCGAAGCCGAGCAGCTTGTAGACCAACTGACGCCGCTCGACGCTGTGGGGAACGGTGACCTCGGCCCAGTCCGCTGAGCTGGTAGCGTCCCAGCCGGCGATCGCGAGGTGTAGTTCCTTCCGGAGCGGTTCATCTGCTGTAACGGAGCTGAGATAGTCGCGTAGCGCAATGAGTGACACATCGGCGGATGGTTCGTCACCCTGGCTGGCGGTAAACGCCGCGAACGGTTGGAGTGGGCGAGGCTTGCTGCCATCCATGCTCCTGATTGCTGGTAAGTAGGCGTCGATAAGACTCATGTTGAGGTGCTGCCCTTCTCTGCGAAGCCGTGCAGTGGCTTGGGCCACGCGCTCGCCGGGGCAAGCCCGTCCAAGCGAATCGTGTATGAGACCTCGTCGATGCGATCCAGCTGTATCGCGCTGGCAGACAACAGAGACCGCGTCAATCGCGGCAGGCTGGCGTCGACGCGATAGCAGGCAGGTGCAGAGCGTAGTCGCAACAGGCGGAAGGTGTCGCGTGGTTGATCCGGCCGGTAGGAGGTACCTGCGAGGCGAGTTTTGAACAAGCTATGGAACGTAGTCGGCAACTGATCCACAAGCCGATCGACTAGGTCAGGTAGCCGCTCGCCATCGCTCGCGCCAGCCCCGGTGACCTGGATCGAGAGCAGCCAAAGCGGCCGGTCGAGCGTGGGCTCCAGCTGACTAATCGACCCGATCCAGTGGCGCCGGCTGTCGGCCGTCGTGGTCTTTACCTCAACGTCTTGGCCTGGCAAGCCGAAGTCATGTTCCTCGCTAGAATCACCGCCACGCCATGCCTGTAAGGCCGCTTCGGGCCCGAGCGTCGTCACAACGTGGGACAGGGCGAGAAGCTCGCCGTACAGCCCGATCTCTTCGCGGATCGGCATGTGCTCAGATGCGCTGAGCAGATCGTGATACCGGGCCAAGCCGCGCTCAACGGCGACTGCGAACGTCGTGGACTCGAGCTGGACAAGGTCGGCGACGAGACACAGCAGCGGATACGCCTCCGGAAAGAACCGCGTGCCGTGTACGGATAGCGTCGCCCAGTTCACACCCTGCCGGAAGCGGACATCAGTCGAAATGTGAACGTAGTCGCTGATCGTGGGTGGCTGCTCGCCATCCCAGCTGATCTCTAGGCGGAGCGTTTCGTTCGCGGCGTCAACGACCAGTTGGACAGTCGGTTCGCCAGCGATTGGTAAAGCCGCCACAACCCCTGCGGAGATGTACTCATCGAGGCTTTGCGGGGAGATGTGTCGAGCCGGAGGGTCGGTCATCCGAGCTCTTCCTGTGCAGCTGCCGTCAGGAGCGACTGCCACAGCTCTAAGTTGTCTCTGTCCTTCGGGCCCCAGTAAGAACCGTGGAAAAGTTTTTCGACGAGGAGGAACAGCAATGTCTTGACAAGCGGTGCGTCGTTGAAGGTCGCGTAACTAGGGCCGGCCGCGAGGGCGGCGCGGTAGCGGGTGTTAAGCCAGATGGTGCTTCCTTCACGGTCGATGTCGAAGAACGCATCGTCAGGGAAGTCCCGCCACCGCAGGTCGATGTCTTCGTAACCGGGCAATGAGTTCAGCTCACGCTGGACTGTGCGCCGCACCTTCGGAGGTACTCCGCGTCCAAGCGGGACGATTTGAGCTCGCGCGCGACTGCGCTGGTTGGAATGCTTGAACGTCTGGCGGGCGGTCTCGATGTACTCCTTAAAAGTCGTGCCGTCATCGGCGGCCGCCTTGTTCATCGCATCGGCGAACTCGGGCCCGGATTCAACCCTCGACTTCTCCGGATTCATACGGAAGGAGCGGCTCGCAACCATCGTGTCGTCGAGGTCGATCGACACGCGTGCCAACTGTAAGTCACGATGCTGGACCTCAATATTGTTCCAACCGCCAGCTTGAAGCAGCCGGTCGCGACGGTAGATGTACAGGCCCTGGTAGTTCTCCGGCGATGCGCCCGGCAATCGGAACTGAGGCTGTTGCGAGCGGCCCGGCCATACGTGACAGTTGGCGATGAGCGGCGTGCCATCGATCGAGGTGCGCAGCTCCTTCGGGTAACCGGCTGCGCCGGGGCGGGTGTACGCGAATGGATCTATCGGGCGCACCTCGACGACCGGACCGGAGCCGAAGAGTGACACGTCTTCGGCGTCGATACCGATGCGGATGTCGTTCCGCTCAAGAAAACGATGGAAGACCATGCCTAGGTGCTGCTGCAGCCGCACGGTGGCGTCTTGGACGAACCGGGACGTGATGGCGGCATCGTGGCCGGTCGGGAAAACGCGTATGTCGTCCCAGCGGACGATGGTGCCAGTCGTCGGTCGCAGGAACCCCCATGGCCGTGCGAGTTCTCGACCGCAGAATCCGTAACCCACGACATCGCACTCGAAGGAGTCGCGGGCTTTGCTGGCGAGCCAGCGCCGTCCGACCGCGGCGGACTCATCCGCAATCGAGATGACGGTCAGGCTGTCGGCTTGGGAGAAAGACGCGGCCTTCAGGCCAAGCCCGAAATGGCCGAGTTCCGAGCTGCCGTAGGTCCTGACTCCTCCGACGGTCATGGCAGCATCGATCTGCGCCCTGGTCATTCCCCGACCGTCATCGACGACGTAAAAGGACTCCACTCGGTTCTCGGCGATCACGAACCGGATAAGGACGTTCGAGGCTGTCGCGTCGATCGCGTTGTCGACGAGGTCTGCGATGGCCGTTTCGAAGCGATGGTTGCCGCCGATGGCATCCATGATGTGAGGATCGGGTGGCAGGCGAATGGAGTCGCTAACTGGTATGACGGCGTGCCAGCTCGCCTCGTTGTTATCCCGTGCTGCCTCAGCCGCGTCAGTCATGCGACGGCCTTCCGTGCTCGAAGGTGATCGGAGGAAAGGTTAGCCCGGCCGCCGACATAAATCTTGATCAACTGGCTGCTAGTTGGGCCGCGAGATGGCTTGCGATGCCTTCTGCGAGGCGGATCGGTACCGCGTTGCCGATCTGGCGTCCGATTTCAGCCTTCGATCCATACCAGAAGTAATCGTCAGGGAAGCCCTGGAGTCGAGCTGCCTCGTGGTGCGTAATGGCTCGATCAGCCACCGGATGCAGGTAGCGGCCCTTCTCCGGCTTCCAGAACTCTGTCCGGATTGTGACCGAGGGCTTGTCCCAGTGCAGGCGCCCCATGACATCGCCGGAGCCGTCATGGTGGCGCCTCCAGCAGTTCGCAAGCAGATGATCCGGTAGATCCTTCCGATTGCCGCCGGGTGGGATCGCGGCGTATCGGTCTAAGGAGAGCTGGGTCGGCCGTCGTCCGATGTGTAGTTCGATGGTCTTGAACGGCCCTGGGAGCGTGAGCTCGTCCTGTTGCGTTCGGGTCTCCGGCAGGTCGATCTGATCCACAGAGCGAGCGAGATCTGCGATGGCTTCTCGGACGGTTGCCCAGGCCTCTGGCCGGCCGGCCAGCCCACCAACTGGCATGCCGATCGCCGGTAGGTCGCGCAGACTGCCGAAGACTACGGCGCGCCGACGAATCTGAGGTACGCCGAACTCGGCGGCGTTGAGTACGCCAGACTCGATCCGATAGTCACTGAGCCGGCCGTTGCGATAGGTCTCGCGACCGAGATCGCGGAACTGGCCAGACCGGAGAAAGTCGGCCACGTTCTCAAGCACGAAGTACAGAGGCCGAACGGCTACGAGGGTGTCGACATAGCGACGCCATAAGGCGTTGCGCGGGTCGCGAACGCGCCGGGCACCGAGATTGGAAAAGCCCTGACAAGGGGGGCCGCCCACCACGACCTCCGCGGTTGGCGCAGCGCGGCGAAGCCACTCCGTGATGTCACCTGCGAAGACATCAACCGAGGAGTGATTCGCGCGAAACGTCGCCGCTGCGGTCGGAGTCGCCTCAACAGCCGCAACTGTTTGAAAAGCCGGAGTGCCAGCAAAGCCTTGACTCAGGCCACCGGCACCGGCGAACAGGTCGATGACTCGGAGGGGAGCGGCCACTGCCGCAGTGTATGGGGCAACGGCGACAGTTTCGGTTTCCCGCGCCAGACCTCTGCGGGACTTAGAGCTCGCGCTCCAATGCCTGCTGAACACGTTCGAAGGCGACCGCCGCCGCCTCGTGTTCCCATAGACGAACGACTTGCCAACCGAGGTGGCGCAGGTGCTCGTCGGTCTCGGCGTCGCGCGCAGCGTTCTTCGCGAGCTTCTCTTGCCACCAGTCCTGGTTGGAAGCAGGTACGCCGCGATGCTTGGGACATCCATGCCAGAAGCAGCCGTCAACGAATACCGCGACCTTGCGCCGGGTAAACGCGATGTCGATCGTGCGGCGACGAAACTCAGGGACTGGATACTGGACGCGGTAGCGCAAACCAGCAGCATGGAGGAGGCGCCGCAGTGCGAGCTCTGGTCCCGTGTCGCGGCGAGGATGTTTGCTCATGCGAGCCGACACCTCGGCCGACGATGGCACGACTCTCTCCGCACTGCGCAGTCCCACCGACGACGCTCCCGTGGTCGCTTTTCTGGACGACGTTACTGCAGGCCTCATCAGAGCTCGCCGCAAAGGTTGATCAGACAGGCTAGGCAACGCGCATATGCGGGGCAAGCTGCGAGACTTGTCCTCGGATAGGAAGACCGCTACTGCGGACCTGAACCCAAGGCCACCTTATTCGCGGGCGCCGAGACGACGGGACAGGCTCGCTGCCAGCAAGCAACTGCGGCCCGGCAGCGCGAACCGCCACCGTCCCCCAGGTACGCCACGGCGACCACGCGTCCGTGACCTCCTCGAGCTGTTGCTGGCTAGCCGGCCCAGGCAATCCGAGCAGCTCGCCGAGCACGGCCAGCAGCCGGGGCTCGCCGACGGCCAGCATATCGGTGTGGCCCAACGCCCGGGCGACGATGAGCGTGCCGTAGAACGGCCCGATGCCTCTGATCTGGTTGATCTTGGCCATCGCGTCAGCCGGATCTAGGGCTTTCAAAACCAAGGTGTCCAGCTCGCCGTCGGCGGCCAGCCGGGCCACCGCCTGCAACCGGGCCAGCTTCTCATCCGACAGCGCCGGGAAATCCCGCATCGCCTGCAGCTGCTCGGGCGTCAGGAACGCGTGCACCGTGCGTCCGGCCAGCTCGGCGCTGCAGCCGTAAGCCGCGGCCAGCCGGTCGCGTTGCACCCTCGCCGACGCGATCGGCCGGCGCGCGGACAGGATCGACCACGCCACGGCCTCGTACGCGGAGTGGAACAGCGTGGGCCGCAGCCCCGGCCGGGCCGCCTGCAGCCGGCCCAGCAGCGGGTCACGGGCTCCCAGCTCGTCCCAGCCGGCGCCGTCGAGGTCCAGCGACAACACCCGGGCGACCTGGCTGACCACTGCGGCCGGCTCCGCCGCGCCCCACACCTGCAGCTCGACCGCAGCAGGCCCCGGCTGGCTGACCAGCACGGCGGCCTGCTCGCGGTAGCCGTCGACCACGAACGCCATCCGCATCAGCTGCTCGCCGCGCTCGGCCTTGCGGGGGGCCGACCTCGACGTTGATCGACTCGGCCAGCGAGAACCGCCCGCGCACCTCGAGCTGCGTGGTGTACGGCTCGCCCGCCGTCAGGACGGGTCCGGTCACAGGCGCACTCCTCGAATCCAGCCTCGAATCCGGCCTCGAATCCAGCCTCGAATACTCGCTGAACCCTAGCCGTAGCCGAGCTCCGGTCAGGGCAGTTCGACCGGCTCGACCACCGCGGCGGCGGCAGGCGCGGCCACCGTCCGAGGCATCAACAGCACCACGAGCGCCACCGCGACCGCCAACACGGCGACGGCGGTGAAGACGTGCTGGCTGGCAGCGGTCAGGGCGGCTCGCCCGGCCGGGCCCGAAGGCGCGGACGCCCCGCCCCGCGAGCCCAACGCGGCGTTGGCGATGGCGCCGAAGACGGCGACGCCGAGCGCGCTTCCCAAGGACCGGCAGAACATGTTGTTTCCGGTGACCACTCCGCGTTCGGACCACCCCACCGTCGTCTGCGCCGCGATCAGGGTCGGAGTCGCGATCAGGCCCAGGCCCAGGCCCACGACGAAGCAGGTCGCGGCCACCTGGGCCACGCTGGAGGCGTCGTCCAACAGCAGCAGCAAGCCGGTTCCCGCCACCACGAGGCCGGCGCCGATCAGCGCGCAGGCCCGGAAGCCGAACCGCAGGTAGATGGCCCCGGCCTGGGCCGCCGCCACCGGCCAGCCGAAGGTCAGGGTGGCCAGCGCGAAGCCGGCCAGCAGCGGCCCGGTGCCCAGCACGCCCTGCACGTAGGTCGGGACGTAGGAGCTCAGTCCGAGCACGATGGCGCCGACGCCCGCCGAGATGAGGCTGCTGGTCAGCAGCACCCGCCGGCTGAAGACCCATAGCGGCAGCACCGGCTCAGCCGCCCGCCGTTCGACGAGCACGAACCCGGCGAGCAGCAGCGACCCTCCGATCAGCAGTGTCAACCCGGGTGCCGACCCCCACGCCCAGCTCTGGCCGCCTTCCAGCACCGCGAGAATCAGCATCGTGCATCCCGACGTCAGCAGCGCAGCACCCAGGTAGTCGATCGGCGGATGCCGTCGCTCCACCTGCTCGGAGAAGTGGCGCATCAGCATGGAGCCGGCGAGCAGGCACAGCGGGATGTTGAGAAAGAAGATCCACCGCCACGAGAGGTACTCGGCGAACAGCCCGCCCAGGGTGGGGCCCACCACGGCAGACATCCCCCACACACTGGCCAGGTAGCCCTGGACCTTCGCCCGCTCCTGCACGGTGTAAAGGTCGCCGACGATGGTCAGGCCGATGGGCTGCACCGCGCCCGCGCCGAGGCCCTGCACCGCCCGGAACGCGATGAGCACCTCCATGTTCCAGGCGCACCCGCACAGGATCGAGCCGAGCAGGAACAGCCCGACGCCCAACAGGATCAACGGCTTGCGACCGAACAGGTCAGCCAACTTGCCGTACAGCGGAACCGAGACCGCCTGCGCGAGCAGGTAGATCGAGAACAGCCACGGAAACTCCGAGAAGCCTCCGATGCTGCTCACGATGGACGGCACGGCGGTGGCGATGATCGTCGTGTCGATGGCGACCAGCGCCGTCGACACCATCAGGGCCATCAGGACCGGGCCCCGCTCCGAGCGAAACCCGACCCCGCTCACTGTCATAAAAGCCATGCTGCCAGAGCGGGTTGCGAGCCTGCCTTCGACGTTGCACACCACCGACCGGGCGGCAGCTAAGGGACCTAGCAGGAAACAAAGGGGCTAGAGGGGGACTAGATGGGCCGGTTCGAAAGCGGCGGTATCCGTTCTCGAACCGGCCCCGGCCAGTCGAGACTCGACCTCCTCTCAGCGAAGCAGGTGTCTGATAGCTGCTCGACTATAAGACACCGCTGAGCCCCGGGGAAGGCCAGTCATCGCCGCGGACCGTCGCCTGGGGCTAGCGCAGCATCGCCTCCAGTGTGACGAAGCCGTAGCCGCGCGCCCGCAGCGAGTCGATAAGCCTCGGTAGCGTGTCGGCGTCAAGGGTCGAGTGATCAGTCGGATGCGACCCCACGTGCATCAGCACGATCTCGCCAGGTGTCAGCGCGCCCAGGACCCGCTGCAGGACGCGGTCGGTGGTCATCCCACCGCTGGAGCCCTTCCAGCCGAGGGTGTCCACCGTCCATCCGATGGGCAGGTAGCCGGCGGAGTTGACCAGGTCGATGGTCCGCCGATCCCGGTCGCCGTACGGAAACCGGAACCAGGGCGCTGGGCTGGCGCCGGTGGCCCGCGTGATGATGTCGCCGGCGTCGAGCAGTTGGCCGCGAACCTGGGCGTCGGTCAGCTCGGTGAACCGCGGATGGCTGACCGAATGGTTGCCCAGCCGATGCGGCGCGCCGATGCGGCGAGCCTGGCTCGGGAAGGCGTTCGCCCAGTCGCCGGTCAGGAAGAACGTGGCCGGCACAGCCTTGGCGGCCAGGGTGGCGAGGATCGAGGCCAAACCCTCGGCGTTCCCGCCGGCGTCAAAGGTCAGGGCCACCACCTGGCTCGTGGTGGGGATCCGAGTCCACTCCGTTCCGACCAGCGCGGTGATCGGGCGGGATGGCCTAGTCGGCCGGCTGCTAGACGACGAGCTGCTAGACGACGAGCTGCTAGACGATGAGCTGCTGGTCGGCGAGGTGCTGGGCTGCAAGGTCCGCGGACTGCTGGCCGGCGTGCTGCTGGAAGGTGGAGCAACGGAGCTGCTGGAAGGCGGAGCGGCGGAGCTGCTCGCAGCCGGAGGAGTGGCAGAGACAGGTGGCGTCGAGTGCGCGCCGGTCGCAGGAGAAGTGGACGAACTCGCCTGCGCTGACAGGCTGCTCGTCGGCTGGGCTTGCTTGCCGGGCTGGGCTTGTTGGACGCACCCTGCGAGCAGCGCCACCGTGACAACGACCGCCGCCAGCGAGCGGGCCGGGCCGGTCACCGAGCCGGGCGCCGAGGCTGGTCTGCGGCTCGACATCGCCACGCTGAACCTCCCTCAGGGATGGCCAGTGTCCGCTGCTCCTGCCACGAAACGTATGACCAGTGCCCAGAGGAGGCAAGTCCCTCGCGGCTGATACCTCGGTCCTGAACCCCGCGCCGCCGCGCGAGCTCCAGAGGCGCTAAATCAGGGCCGGTCGTCGAACAGTTGCACCCATCGGCCGTCGAAGCCGCCGTTGGCGGCAAGGTGCCACTGACCGGTCAGCCAGGTGCCGGCCTCCCGGCGGTCGGCGGTGTCCACGACGCCGGTGTGGACGAAGAAGTCGTGCTGACGCCAGTAGGTGTTGTGGGAGGCGTAGTCCCCGCTGGCGGCGCCGCGGCTGCGGCCGGTGCTGTCCAGGCCGAGGCCCTCATAGCCGCCGAAGTCGTCAGAGCCGGAGATCTCGTCGGCGTTCTCCTCACCGGAGTAGGCGCCGTAGAACCAGTTCTTGGACAGAATGCCTTCGCGGCCGTCCGTGAGGTCGGACTTTCCGCTGTCGCGTGAGGCGGTGTAGAAGCGTTGCAGGCCGGCGCTGACCTCTGCCGCGCCGGTCTCGGAGGTCACCGGGGTCTCCAGCAGGACGTCGCTGGACTTGCTGCTGAGCCAGTGGGTGTACCAGTTCGAGTGCTGCCAGTGGGTCGGGATGACGTCGGCGAGGTCCTGCAGCTCGTAGGTGACGCGCTTGGTCGCCTGCCAGCTCACCGCCGTGCCGTTGTCGACCTTGCTAGCCAGGCTGTACGCGGTCGTGGGGTCCACCGGCCGGGCGCGCCAGGCGGCGACTGCCGACGCCGAGCCCTCGGGGACGAACGCGTAGTGCACGTTCTTCTCGTTGTCGTTGTTGATGTCGACCTCGGCCTTGCTCGTGCTCTCCATGCGTGAGGCGACCGTGCTCCACGGGGTGCTGGAGAAGCGCAGTTCGTGGCCGTGCGGGTTCGGCGAGTCGAAGTTGCTGCCGTCGGCCTGCCACAGCAGCAGATGCTTGCCCGTCGTGGTCGGCATGAACTTGACCACGCTGTCCGACGCCCGGCGCATGACGTGGTCCTTGTGGCTGGTGAGGGTCGCGTGGCCGAACACCTCTCCCGAGCCGGGCGTGCCGGTGACCCCGCGCAGCACGATCTCGACGCGCTCCCAGTCATGGATCTCGGTGAAGTCCTTATCGGCGGCGTTGTACACGTGATAGAGCAGCACCAGGGTCTTGACGCCGTTGGTGGTCGACTCGATCAGCGCCGTGTAGAGCGTGGGCCGGATCCGCCAGTGGCTGTAAGCGCCCGCCATCGCGTACTGGTTGACGTTGCGCCAGTTCAGCCGGTTGTTGGAGTAGTTGCCATCGCGGTCGAAGTCGTAGTTCGACAGCCAGTCGCTACCCTCCTGGCTGTTGTTCTCATCGCCACGCTTGAAGATCACCGGGGCGTAGTAGCTCAGGTAGGCCTGCCGCTGCGCGTTCGTCAGCAGCGGCACGACGGCGTGGGCCTGCTCCCGGTTCGCAATCACCGGCAGACTCGCGAGGACGAACACCGCGATCACCAGCGCTCGGGTCAAGGCTCGCAGCGGCGTCCGCTGCGACCTCTCAGATCGGGGATGGGGTAGAGCAGGTGCGCAGAGTCGCACGTTTCCTCCTGGGGAGACCGCATGGGGAGCGTTCCGGCGAAGCCAAGAACACCCGCAAGCCGGGCGAATGGTCTCATTAGAATAACTCAGGCGGATCGCCATCCCGGTTGACCTTGAAGGCTCTCGCCATCCCGTTGACCTTGAAGGCCCTGGGGTACTCGGCTAGCGACGGCCCTTCGGGCGTCGACGCGGTCGGGGTTGCGGCGTCCCCCACTGAAGACCCCGATGATGCGGCCGGAGCCGGAGTGCCTGGGCGCGCCCACCCCGTGTCGGGCGCGAGCGACACTCCGGCTGACCGGCCGCTGGCAGCGAACCGGCTCCCGATGTGACCGCACCGGGAGCCGGTCCGAAGCTCATTTCAGGAAGTCATGAGAAACCAACTGAAGGTTGTGCGAAAAGCGCAAGCGTGGTGATCTTAACTGGCAGTAAATACGTTGTCAACAATTTGACCGTCGATTTACAAGCAAGCGGCAGCGCGGCCGTTAAGTAGGGCGAAGTCGGGGCACGGCGACGATCGGAAAACGGTTGAATTGTCCGGATCGACACGCGTAATTTGTTTCCTGAGAAGGAGTTGAGGAGTATTCCGGTCGCAGTGAATTAATATTGTCCAGGAGTTAGCCCCGAGCCACTTGGCCTACGGCCCGGGCGAAGGCCCACGGGTGGGACGGATGGCTCCCACCTGGGAGCGCAGCAGTATCCTCAGCAATGATTGACGATTCGGCGATTCAGATGAAGCAACAGGAGGGCGGCCCTTGAGGATCTAGCTTCGGCGGCACCGGCAGAATCGGACCGTCAACGACCACCGAGTGTGCGGTGGGCAACTGCGGCAACGTGGGAATGGCGAGCATCATGACCGTGAACGTGATAAACACGGCTTTACTTGCGCTGGCCCGAGCAATCAACCGAATCATGTGACTGGTCTTTCTCCTGGGAGGAGAACTGCGGGTTGCCGATCGAAGTTTTGATTTATATAGGTATAATTTGTTTACACCAGTCAACTGACGGCAGTCAAGTGGAGATCTAGTGGCGTTCGGCGAGCAACTCCGCGCGCTTCGGTTGGCACGAAACATGACTCAGGCTGAGGTGGCCGGGGACCTGCTGTCCGTCAGCTACATCTCGCTGTTGGAGTCAAATCGACGCCAGCCGACGCGTGAGACGGTGGAGATCCTCGCCCAAGCCCTCGGCTGCCGACCGAAGGAACTCACTGGTGACCCGGAGGGCGCGGCGCATCCTGCGGCGCTTGCCATCCGCTACGCGGACCTCAGCTTGCAGACGGGCGAGGCGGCCACCGCCCGAGCCGGCTACCAGCAGGTCTTGCGGGACGGTGTGCAAGATCCGATGCTGCGGGTCCGGGCCATGCTCGGCCTGGCGCAAGCTCTGCAGCACGAGGGGCGGCTGAGCGAAGCGGTCGAGATGTATGAGAGCTGCGTCCGCTCCGGGCTGCTGGACCCGGCGCACACGGTGTCCTTGGCGGTGGCTCAAGGCTGGTGCCGCTGCCTGTTCGAACTCGGCGAGTTGTACCGGGCCATCGAGGTGGGCACCCGGGCGTTGGAGGAACTCGGCAGGCTGGGAGCACAGGATTCGGATCAGTCCATCCGGTTGCTCGCCACCGTGGCCGCTGCCTGGTACGAGCTGGGTGAGTTGCGTCAGGCGGAGAGCCTGCTCAACGAGGGCTTGGAACGGGCGTCGCGGGTTCGGTCGCCGCTTGCCCGCGGGGCGATCATCTGGAACGCCAGCTTGGTGGCCGCCGAGCGGGGGCGGTACTTGGAGGCGCTGGAATTGGCCGACGAGGCACTGGCGGCCTTCCGGCACGGGCCGGACCAGCGGCTGATCGGCAACCTGATGACCCTTCAGGGCTACCTCCTGCTTCGGACCGACCCTCCGCGCGCGGGAGAGGCGGTGACGGTGCTCAACGAAGCCTTGTCGGTGCTGTCCGGCGTGCAGGACAAGGTGGCGCAGGCCTACACCTGGACCGAGCTGTCGCGCGGGAATCTCGAGCTGGGGGATATCAACGCGGCGATCTCGGCCGCCGAGCGTTCCCGGGAGCTGCTCGGCCCGCTGGCGCGGCTGGAATACGGGCGGGCGACCATCGCACTGGCCTCCGCGCTGAGCGCGCAAGGCGATATCGAAGGCGCCAAAGTCCACTTCACCGACGCGGCCACGATCCTGGGCGCGCTGGGCGCGAGCCGTACCGCGGCGCGCGCCTGGGTCGAGCTGGCGACCACCTTGGCGGACCGGGGCGACCTGACGGGCGCCGTCTCGGCCTTCCTGCAGGGCGCGACGGCTATGAACCTGGTCGACCGTCCGCGCCGGTCATCGGCCCACCCACCCACGCTCGCCTTCGACAGCCCCGCGAGCAGCACTGACGCCGGGCCCGGCCAGCGCCCGCAACCCGACTAGCCGCCAGCAGCGGCGATCGGCAAGCACGCGTTTCTTAGGCCACCGTGACCAGGTATCCGGCATGGTCGGTGATCGGGCGCGGCGAGCGGCCGGCGGTGGTCGGCATCCAGGCGTGGGCAACTGCGTCGGCGTTGCTAGGCCCGCAGATGTGATCGACGGCGAGGCAGCCGGTGCGCGAGGATGGCTCGCTCGCGGTGTAAGCGCTCAGGCCGTGACCAGCCAGCAGGGCAGTAAGCAGCGTCCGGCCGCGCCGACTACCGACGACATAACCCTGCAGCGTCTGGTTGAAGTCGCCGGCCAGGACGAGCGGCATCGTCGGAACGAGCGCACGGAGGCGGCGCAGGGCGCCGTCGAGGGCGGCCAGGACAGCCCGCCACTGCTCGGGACCGGTCTCGGCGTCTCCAGCCGCGCCGGGCGGAAGGACCGGCGCGTCAGCTCGCCACGGCATGCAGACGCCGACGACCAGCCAGTCCCGTCCGTCCGCGGCGACCACAGCGGCTACTCCGGTCGGAAGCTCAGGAAGCGGAATCGGCCTCAGACGGCGACCGGCGATCACGGCGAATCGAGCAGGCTCGGCCGTGGGCATCGGGTGGCTGCTGGTCGTCTGGTACCCCGCAGGTGCTGAGGCCTCGTGCGCCTCGGTGAACACCCACGCGTCCGCGGCGGCGCGTTCGATCGCCGCGAGCTGGAGAACGCCGGCAGGACTGGCCGGAGCGGCCCGTTCGAGGTTCCAGGTCGCCGCGCGCACGCTCGCATCGTGTCACGAGCGGAGCTCGTCGACCGCGCGGCGGCGAACGGGGCACATAAAAGGGACCGACCAGGTATTTCGACGCGACATTCTGCCTCTTGCCCATCGTTGACAACAGCACCTCTGCACAGGACGCTGTCGTGATCATCAGCGCAGCACACTAGAACAAGCGGGAGTGAGCATGCAGTCCACCGAAGAGCCGCAGCCGCCGGGGCTGCCGCAGCCACTCCTTGAGGCACTCGCCAGCGCGCAGAGCGACGAGCACAAGCGGCGGGCGGCCGCCGTCACCAGCGTGCAGCACCAGCTGCAGGGCAAGCTCGACCAGTCGCAGAAG
>WUUC01201941.1_pt1 | contig 22526 bp, 22 predicted proteins | sample 6278441 | NCBI WGS metagenome assembly WUUC01 (sample SAMN13675441, study PRJNA597444) | soil metagenome | isolation source: soil | place: USA: Washington | collected 2017-10
CAGCGGAGTTCGAGCGCGGCGCGACGATCGTCCTCCAGGCTCTCCAGGTACAGCACCCGCCGCTGGCGGAGTTCTGCCGCGAGCTCGAGACCGAGCTCGGCCATCCGGCGCAGGCGAACGCCTACTACACGCCCGCCAGCGCCCAGGGCTTCGCGGTTCACCATGACACGCACGACGTCTTCTGCCTCCAGGTCGAGGGCGAGAAGCGGTGGCTCGTCTACCCGCCGGTCCTCGAGCTGCCACTGAAAGATCAGAAGTACCTGCCGGAGATGGGCGAGCCGGGCGACGCCGTTCTCGACGTGACCATGCGGGCCGGCGACACCCTCTACCTCCCGCGCGGCTGGCTCCACCAGGCGATGACGTCGGACGGGGCGTCGCTCCACCTGACCGTCGGCGTGAACGTCGCCACCTGGCGTGACGCGGTGCGCGAGGCCGTGGACGAGGCCGCCCGCGAGGACGTCGAGCTCCGGCGGGGCATTTCGCCCGATGGCAAGGTGCCAGAGGGACTCCTCGAGTCGCTCGCGTCGAGGTTGACTCCGGCGGCGGTCTCCGCCCGGCGACGACGCTCGTTCGTCAAGACGCGCCGGCCGGTTCGTGACGACGCGTTCGACCAGCTCCGCGCGCTCACCGACCTCGACCTGGAGACCCCGCTCGAGCGGCGCGGCACCGTGATTGCGGATCTCTCCGTCGACGACGAGGCGAAGCTGTCATTCGAGGGCCGTGAGCTCTCGTTTCCCGACTTCGTGGCGGCAGACCTCGCGTTCCTGCTCGAGATGGACGAGCCGTTTCGCGCGAGCGACCTTCCCGGCCCGCTCGACGACGAGGGGCGCCTCGTGCTCGTCCGCCGGCTCGTCCGCGAAGGCCTGCTGAGAATCAGGCCGGACTGACGACGAAGCGCGGCGGGCGCTTCAGCGTCTCCGAGCTGCACGTGAGGAGCGTCAGGTCGCCCGGCTCCTGCTCGACGCGCACCTCGTGCGTCTCGTCGCGAAGCGTGAAGGCGACGTCGAGCGAGTCCTCGTGCCTCGTGACCCTGGTGAGCCTCAGGTCATCGATACCCGTCAGGCCCGCTTGCTCGCGGAGCCACCGCTCGGCGGCCTGCACGGGGAACGTGTAGATCGATCGACCGCGGTAATGGTCGAACTGGACGCGCCGCCCGAAATGCTCGTCGAGCACCGAGCCCGCTGCCTCTCGGTCAACCCGGCCGTAATAGAGCCCCTCGGGGAGGCACACGAGATTGCCTGCGAACCGATCTCCGCCGACGTGCGAGGACTGCCAGGCCCATTCCGGCTCGAGCTCGTCGCGCAGGGCTTCGTAGAGCGGGCGGCCGTAGCGCGCGCAGCACCGATCGTGCTTGCCGTGGGTGCAGACGAGGAAGAGTGGGTGGTCGATCTCCGGGGCCGACCGGAGGTCGACGCCGCGCAGGTCCTCGTACGTCTCGAATTCGGTTCGAGTCACTCGTGTCTCGTCGGGCCTCGAGGACGCGGTGAAGGCGAGCAGGTGCGGATGCCGTCTGCGGTCCGGGCGTCTGACGAACAGCAGGCGTCCGTGTGGCACCGAGGCGACCTGCTCGCGGAGATGCTGCTTCACCTGGTCGGAAAGGCCGCTACCGGGGAGGGCGTCGCGCGTCCAAAGGCCCCGATACTCGACGAGGAACCAGTGGTCGATTCGGCTCGCGGTTGCGGCGAGCGGCTCGTCGTTCTCGCGCGCGAGGTCCGCGCAGAAAGGCCTCCGCTCCGTCAACCGGCTTCCTGCGTGACCAGGCAGATGACCTGGCCGGTGGTGACGGCCTGACCCGGCTCGACTGAGAGGCCCGAGACGGTGCCTGCGCGTGGTGAGGTGATCTCGTTCTCCATCTTCATCGCCTCGACGACGCAGACGACCTGGCCGGCGCCGACTTCGTCGCCTTCGCTGACCTCGACAGCGAGGACGGTGCCCTGCATGGGGGTGACGATGGCATCGCGGGCCGCACCGTGGTGACCCTGCTGCGAGTCGCGGTCGCGGCGCTTCCGGGCGAGCTCGGCGTGCGGTGGCTCCGGTGTCAGCACTTTGACCTCGAAGCGCCGCCCTTCGACCTCGGCCTGGATGCGGCGCTCGTGGACTCGTCCGTCCGACTGCGCAGCTACGCTTGTTGTCGGATGAGACAACTGCTCTGCACGCTCCGCCAGCTCTTTCGACTCGGTGACTCCCCGACACGTCTCGCCCAGGGAGAAGCACGGGTGCTCGAGCAGCGCGCGGTGGAAGCCGACGAGCGTCTTCACGCCACCTATCTCGTACTCGCCGAGCGCGCGGAGCATGCGGCGCCGCGCGTGGTCGCGGTCGATTCCGTGCGCGCACAGCTTCGCGACCAGTGGGTCGTAGAGGCCGACGACCTCGCTGCCGCTCGTCACGCCCGAGTCCACCCTCACCCCCGGCCCAGACGGCTCGCGGTAGCTCGTGATCCTCCCGGGCGACGGGAGGAAGCCCGTGGACGGATCCTCCGCGTTGATGCGGCATTCGATCGCATGCCCGTTCAGCCGGACGTCGTCCTGGGTCAGCCATAGCGGCTCACCGGCCGCGATCAGCACCTGCTCGCGAACGAGGTCGAGGCCCATGACGAGCTCGGTCACCGTGTGCTCGACCTGGAGGCGGGTGTTCATCTCGAGGAAGAAGTACTCGCCTTCGCTCGAAAGCAGGCCCTCGATGGTGCCCGCCGAGCGATAGCCGACGGCGCGGGCGGCCTCGACCGCGATCCGGCCAATCTCGGCGCGCAGCTCCTCGTCGACGGCAGGCGAGGGCGTCTCCTCGACGAGCTTCTGGTGACGGCGCTGGATCGTGCAGTCGCGCTCGCCGAGATGGATCACGGCGCCGTGGGCGTCCGCGAGCACCTGGACCTCGACGTGCCTCGGATCCTCGAGGTAGCGCTCGACGTAGACCGCCGCGTCCGAGAAGTACGCCTGCCCTTCGCGACGGGCAGCCTCGAAGGCGCGGTCGACCTCGTCGGGAGAATCGACCACCTTCAGGCCCTTGCCGCCGCCCCCGGCCGACGCTTTGATCGCGATCGGCCAGCCCAGCTCGTCGCCGAGGCGCCGCACCTCGTCAGCCGACGCTACGGGCTCGGTCGTGCCGGGGATGATCGGCACGCCGGCGGCGCTCATCGTCCGGCGGGCCGCAACCTTGGAGCCCATCAGCTCCATCGCCTCGGGCGGAGGCCCGATCCAGGTGAGGCCGGCAGCCCCGACAGCCCGGGCGAAATCGGCGTTCTCGGCGAGGAACCCGTAGCCCGGATGGACGGCCTCTGCGCCGGCGCGCCCGGCCACGTCCAGGATCCGCTCCTGGTTGAGGTAGCTCTCCGTGGGTGTCCCGGGGCCGACCAGAAACGCCTCGTCCGCCATGGAGACGTGCAGTGATCCGCGGTCCGTCTCCGAGTAGATCGCGACCGAGAAGATCTCCAGCTCGCGGAGCGTCCGGCAGATGCGGATCGCGATCTCGCCCCGGTTGGCGACGAGGACTTTCGTGAAGGGCGGCATCCCGGGCGTATTCTCCCCACCCGTGAGCTTTGCCGATCAGCTGACGGTCGCCCGGGCCGCGGTCGTGCCCCTGGTCGTCGTGCTCTTCGTCTGGGATTTTTCAGGCCACGACTACTGGGCGACGGCGGTCTTCGCCGTCGCGATGGCAACCGACTGGTTCGACGGACGGCTCGCTCGCCGTAGCGGGCGCACATCGGCGCTCGGCTCCCTCCTCGATCCCGTCGCCGACAAGCTCCTCGTGCTGACGGTGATGATCGTGCTCGTCGGGCGCGACGTCTTCGCGGGCTGGATGGTGGCCGCGATCGTCGCGCGGGAGCTGCTCATCTCCGGGCTTCGGCTGGCAGCGCTGGAACGCGGAGTCGTCCTCGAAGCGCGTGATCTCGGCCGCCTGAAGACGTGGACGCAGGCGGTCGCCGCAGGGCTCGGGGGGCTGGCAGCAGCCGGCGCGTTCGACGACTCGATCGCGCGGTGGGCGCTCGGCGTCGCCCTCGCGCTGACGTGGATCTCGGGGATCGACTACTTCAGGCTTGCGCCGCGTTTGCTTCGCGGCGCACCGACCGGAACGGCCGGCAGCGGGGCCTCGGCCCCGGACTCGGCGCTCTCGAGCAGCCCGGCGAGCCGCCAGACGCTTCGGTAGGCCTCAGCCCGCGGATCGGCGTCTGACCCGAGCGCGGCGAGGAGCGCGGTGCGCTCTTCGGGGCTGGGCTCCGGTGTGATTTCGACCACAACTCTTTACAGACTAAAGGCGTCCTGGGAAACACCCGATGACTTTCCCAGTGAGACGTCTCCGCCCGCTCGCTCTCTTTGCATGCCTGCTGACCGCCCTGGCGATTGCTCCGGGCGCCACCTCTTCTGCCTCGAAGCGCTCCTGGGCACAGCCGCAGATCCGGCTCGTCGTCGCCCGCGGCCTGATGGCCCCGAGCGTGGCTACGTTCCGCCCCAACGACGCCCTCACCCAGGGCGAATTGGCCGAGCTCGTCGCCGCCCTGACCGAGCAGCCGCTGAAGCCGGTGCCGAACCCCGCGGCTCCTGTGACGATGGCGCAGCTCGACGCGAAGCTCGTTCGAACGCTCGAGCTGGGCGACGACGCGTCCCTCTTCCAGCAGGTCGCCGTTGCCGCAAAGCTCCGGCCACCAGCACGGTTCGGCACCGAGGTCGTCGCCCGACTGATCGGGCTGCGGACGAACCACGCCGCGGGCCGAGACGACCTCGAACGCCTTCCGAACGACCCTGCGCCTCGCGCAGAGGCCGCCTACTCCGTCGCTCAGATCCTGCGGCTGTCGGAGTGGGAGACGAGCAATGTCGAGGAGGCCGCCTCGAGCTTCGAGCTCCCAGTCCTGACACCCTGGCAGCGTCGCGTCCTCACGACCGCGGTCGGCTTCATCGGCTACCCGTACGTCTGGGGCGGCGAGTTCGAGCGTCCGGAGTCGCCGTTCGGCGCGCAACAGCAGGGCGGATTCGATTGCTCGGGCTTCGCTTGGCGTGTCTACAAGCTCCAGACGTACCCAGGGGCGCCACAGCTCGCCACGACCCTCGGCGGCCGTACTGCCGCGGCGATGGCCGGCGAGGTGCCGCGCCGCCAGCGGATCAAGCTCGTGCGACTGGCTCCGGCTGACCTGCTCTTCTTCGGCTCGGGCGGGCGGCGCGCGAAGCCGGCCCAGATCGACCACATGGGGCTCTACCTCGGAAACGGCTGGATGATCCACTCCTCCCGGTACGGCGTGGCGCTCGCCCAGGTCGGCGGCTGGTACGACAACCGGCTCGCCTGGGGCCGCCGACCGCTCGCCGAAGCCGGGCTCTAACGCTCAACAGCGGGGCTTTTCGAGGGACGCAGGTTCACCCGAACGGGTGATTACTTGCGGTTATCCACAGGACACAATCGCTGCTGTCCGCAATCTCGAACAGGGAGGAAAGCACGTGCTCGAGTGGAGACCTCGGTTGATTGGGTTGTTTCTCGTACTTGTGCTCATCGGTGTCTTGGGTGGGGTCGCAGAGTTTGGCATCGATCCCATGAACTGGGAGTGGTAGCCGGCTAGGCCGGGATAGGAGGGGGACCAATGGCGCACCGCATGGCGCCGATCGTGATTCCGGTCTACCTCGGGGGTATCGCCTCCGTGCTCTACGCCGCGTACTCGTTCGCGACGGAGCCGCACACGGCGTCGATGCTCATCGGGGTAGCCGCCCTGCTCGCTGCGTCGACCCTCGCGAGCCGCTACCCGGTTCCGATCGAGGGGCCGAACAGCGGTGGCGTCTCGCTGTCGTTCGTCTTCGCAGCGAGCGCGATCGTCCTCTTCGGCTGGGACGCGGGCGTTCTCGTCGCGTTCGCGGCGCCCGTCCTGATCCAACTCTCGGAGCACCGGCCTCCGATCCGCATCGCCTACAACGGCTCGGTCTTCGCCTGCGCAGCAGCCGTCGGCGGCTTCCTGGTGAGCTTCATCCCCGGAGACGGCACCGACGCGCTGATCGCGAAGGTCGGAGTCTCGGCCTCCACGCAGTACACGATCAATCTCGTTCTCATCTCGCTCGTCGTGGCCATCACGTCACGGCGCCCCTTCTTCGAGCTCATCCGCGCAAGCCTGCGCTGGACGATCATGATCTTCGCGCTGATGGCGTCGGCCGCTCTCGTGCTCGTCGTCCTCTGGCAGCGTTCTCCCCTCTTGTCGGCGGCCCTCGTCGGACCGCTGCTCGCGATCGCCCTGTACCAGCGCTCGACTTACCGGGCACTTCGCGCGATGAAGCTCGCTCTGACCGATCCGCTGACCGGCCTCGGCAACCACCGTCACTTCCACGACCGCCTCGAGCGGGAGCTGATCGAGGCCGAGCGCGAAGGCTGCAGCTTCAGCCTCTGCCTGATCGACGTGGACGACTTCAAGCGCGTCAACGACCTGTTCGGCCACCCGGCCGGCGACCGAGTGCTCTCGCGGATGGCGACCGCGTTGCGCCAGAATGGTGAGGCCTTCCGCCTCGGCGGCGACGAGTTCGCGCTGCTCCTTCCCCACTACGACGAGAGCCAGGCGGTCGCGACCGCGGGCTCGATCATCGAGCGGATCGCGCACCTCGGGCTCGAGCACGTCGGGTCGGTCACGGTCTCGGCGGGTGTCGCCACGTTCCCACGCCAAGCCCCGGATCGCGGTGAGCTGATTCGCCTCGCTGACAGTGCCCTCTACTGGGCGAAGGAGAACGGCAAGAACCGCGTCCACGTCTACCGCCCCGACGTCGTCGAGCTGGCCGAGCTGCGACGGCTCGCCGCGGGCCCGGATCGCGCCGCGCGCTTCCGCGCAGCCGCGAGCCTCGCGAAGGCGGTCGACCTACGGGACACATACACCGGTAGCCACTCGGCGCGTGTGGCCGAGCTGGCCGCGCGGGTTGCGTCGCGCCTCGGGCTCAACCAGGAGCAGATCGAGCTCGCGCGGCTCGCCGGCAGCCTGCACGACCTCGGCAAGCTTGCAATTCCCGAGGAGATCCTCCGCAAGCCGGGCCCACTGACCGGGCCGGAGCGCCTCGTCCTCGAGCGCCACCCGCAGATCGGGTTCCGGATGCTCGACAGCCTCGGCATCGACCCAGTCGCCGAGTGGATCCTCCACCACCACGAGCGCTGGGACGGGACGGGCTATCCGGACCGGCTCCCGGGCCCGGAGATCCCGCTCGGCGCCCGCATCATCTTCGTCGTCGATGCCTACGACGCGATGACCTCGGACCGGGTCTACCGTGGCCGGTTGTCGCAGGACGATGCGCTGGCCGAGTTGCAGCGCTGCGCCGGGACGCAGTTCGACCCCGCCGTTGTCGACGCGCTCGCCGACGAGCTCGAGCCCGCCGAGGGCGAGCAGCTTGCACCGCCCACTGCCGCGCTCGCTTCGTAGCAGCCGCTGAGCATCACAGAATCGGCACGATCGCGTCACCCACGCGTGCGCTTTTCCTCGCTACGATCGCAGTGGGGCGGAGGTCGGGGGTACCGGTTTAAGGAGGCGCTGCGCGAAGGGCTAGAGCGGGATGTTCCCGTGCTTGCGCCGTGGGCGCGGCTCGCGTTTCGTGAGCGCCGTCTGCAGTGCGTCGATCAGCACCGGCCTCGTCCGCCGCGGCTCGATCACCTCGTCGACGTATCCACGCTCGGCCGCGACGTACGGATTGGCGAACTGCTCGCGGTAATCGGCGACGAGCTCTTCCCGCCTGGCCTCCGCATCCGCCGCCTCCTCGAGCTCCTTCCGGAAGACGATGTTCACTGCGCCCTCCGGCCCCATCACCGCCACCTCCGCGGTCGGCCACGCGAAATTGAAGTCAGCGCGGATGTGCTTCGAGCTCATGACGTCGTAGGCCCCGCCGTACGCCTTCCGGGTGATCACGGCCAGCTTCGGGACCGTCGCCTCGCAGTACGCATACAGCAGCTTCGCGCCATGACGGATGATCCCGCCCCACTCCTGCGCCGTCCCAGGCAGGAACCCGGGGACGTCGACGAACGTGACGAGCGGAATGTTGAACGCGTCGCACGTGCGCACGAAGCGAGCCGCCTTCACCGAGGAGTCGATGTCGAGCACGCCGGCGAGCGCGCGAGGCTGGTTACCGACGATCCCGACGGAGTGCCCGCCGAGCCGCGCGAACCCGCAGACGATGTTCTCGGCGAAGCGCTCGTGCACTTCGAGGAACTCGCCGTCGTCCACGACGCGCCTCACGACGTCCTTCATGTCGTACGGCTTGTTCGGGTTGTCGGGAATCAGCGTGTCTAGCTCGGCGTCCTCACGGTCATCTGGGTCGGACGCCTCCCAGAACGGCGGCGGGTCGAGGTTGTTCTGCGGCAGGAACGAGAGGAGGTAACGAGCGTCCTCGAGGCACGCCTCCTCGCTCGGCGAGATGAACTGCGCGACGCCCGACTTCGCCGCATGCGTCGCCGCCCCGCCGAGCTCCTCGAAGCTCACCTCCTCCCCGGTCACCGTCTTCACCACATCGGGGCCGGTGATGAACATGTACGACGTTCCCTCGACCATGAGCACGAAGTCGGTCATCGCCGGCGAGTAGACGGCGCCGCCAGCCGTCGGGCCCATGACGAGGCTGATCTGCGGGATGACGCCGGACGCCTGCACGTTGCGCCAGAAGATCTCCGCGTAGCCGGCCAGCGAGACGACGCCCTCCTGGATCCGCGCGCCGCCGGAATCGTTGATCCCGATCACCGGGCAGCCGAACTTGGCGGCGAGGTCCATCACCTTGCAGATCTTCTCGGCGAACGCCTCGGACAGGCTCCCGCCGAAGATCGTGAAGTCCTGCGAGAAGACAAAGACCTTGCGGCCGAAGATCGTCCCGTGGCCGGTAACGACCGCGTCGCCGTACGGCCTTCGATCCATCATCCCGAAGAGCGGGTTCCGGTGACGAACGTAGCGGTCGAGCTCGACGAACGAGCCCGGGTCGAGCAGCTTCTCCACGCGCTCGCGGGCGAGCAGCTTGCCCTGCTCGCGCTGCCGTTCAACGGCCTTTTCGCTCCCGGCATGGAGCGCTTCGTCCCTCAGCTTCTGGAGCTGCTCGAGCTTCCCTTTCGTCGAATCGTCGCTGCCCGCCACGGCGGAGGAGACTAGTACAGTCGCCGCCGTGGGACTTCCCCCGGTCGACCGCTCGACGTTGTGGCCGTTCGAGGACGGCGAGCCGGGCGAGTTCTACTACCAGCGCTACGCCCACCCGACGGGAGTCGCCGCCGAGCGCGAGCTCGGTGAGCTCGAAGGTGGCGAAGCCCTCCTTTTCTCGTCGGGCTCCGGCGCGACCACCGCACTCGTCCTCGCGCTGTTGGAGCCTGGGGACACGATCGCCGTAGCCGAGGGTTGCTATTACGGGACGCCGACGCTCTTCCGCGAGCTCGGGCGCTGGGGGCTCGAGCACGTCGAGTTCGACCAGACCGGCCCACCGCCCGACGCTGTTCAGCTCATCTGGCTCGAGGCTCCCTCCAACCCGTTCCTGACGATGCCCGACTTCGAGGCCGCTGCGGCGCACGCCGCGCCGGTCGTCGTCGACGCAACGGCAGCGACACCGATCCACCTGCGCGCGCTCGACCGCGGCGCCGATCTCGTCCTGCACAGTGCGACGAAGTACCTGAGCGGGCACTCCGACGTCCTCCTAGGGGCTGTCGTCACGCGCGACCAGGAGAGGTTCGATCGCCTGCGCGAGTTCCGCAGCCGCTCGGGCATCGTCGCTGCCCCCGATGCCGCCTGGCTGCTGCTTCGCGGACTGAGGACGCTCGACGTGCGTGTCGGCCGCCAGACCGAGACGGCCTCAGAGCTCGCCCGGCGTCTCGAGGCACATCCCAAGGTCGAGATCGTGCGCTACCCCGGCTTCAGCGGGCTGCTCTCGTTCGATGTGGCGGGCGACGCCCAGGAGGTCGAGCGCTCGACGAAGCTGATCACGAACGCGACGAGCCTCGGCGGTGTGACGTCGACGATGGAGACGCGCCACCGCTGGGAGGGCGATCGCGTGCCGGAAAACCTGCTCCGCCTCAGCGTCGGCCTCGAGGACGTCGACGAGCTCTGGGCCGACCTCGAGCAGGCCCTCCCGAGCTGAGCTACTCGGCGGCCGCCTCGGACTGTGGCGTCGGCTTCGTGTGGAACAACGTCAGCGTCACGAACGAGGCGGCGGCCGCGACCGCAAGCCCGGCGACACCCCACCAGACGCCGGAGATGCTGTCGTCCCAGCCGATCGCACGATCGAGCGAGAACCTGCCGGGGCCGATCGCCGCGAGCGAGATCGCGGTTACGAGGTAGGTCAGCTCGAGTTCCGAGCCGAGCATGAACGCGCGCTTCAGCGTCACGGCGAAGATCGCGTTCAGCATCACGATCGCGATCGCGGCGCAGGCGAGCGGCGTCAGCAGGCCGAGCGCTAGCAGCGCGCCACCGCCAGCTTCAGCGAGGCCGGCAAGGACAGCCATTGGCACGCCGTACCGGTAGCCCTGGGAGGCGAAGAAGCCGCCGGTGCCCTGCAGCCCGTAGCCTCCCCACCAGCCGAAGAGCTTCTGCGTGCCGTGCCCGACGAACGCAAGACCAACGAAGACGCGGAGGAGGAGAAGCCCGTACTCCACTTCAGCGGCAACGATAACCAAGGAACGAAGCCGGAGGTCGGACTCGAACCGACGCACTCCGCTTTACAAGAGCGGTGCTCTACCACTGAGCTACTCCGGCCTGCTTTCGCATGGTAGCCGCCGACAATTCACGGCCCCAGGTCGGGTTCATACACTTCCCAGATGACCAGGCGTCCCGAGCGCGTTGAAATACGACTCGGCCTGCGCTGAGCTGCGATCGCTACTCGCGAAGTGGGACCCGATCGGTGTGAACCCCGGCCTCGACTGGCCCGAGGACGAGTACGACTGCTTGATTCCCGGCCTCTACGCTCGGCTGCAGGGCGGCCAGCGTGACGAGGAGATCCTCGCGTTCCTCCGCGAGCGACTCGTGAACTACTTCGGGCTCGAACCAGTGCCGGAACGGGATCGAGCCTTCGCCGGCGAGCTCGTTCGCTGGTGGAAAATGCGGTCCGCCGCGCCTAGCTGAGAACCTGGCGTGCGCGCTGGTGCGTGTAGATCTTGCGCTTGACGCGTTGCAGCGCGTTGTCGATCGTCTTCGTGTCGCAGCCGAGTTCCTCGGCCATGTCCTCATAGGACGAGCCCTCGAGGTACAGCCGAAGCGCATCGGCCTCGAGCTGCGACAGCCCTGAGCCGAGGCAGAAGACCAGGCTCTGGAGCTCCTCGGTCGAGATCACGCAGACGGCGGGGTCGTTCACGTGCGACCCGGGCAGCGCGTCGCCGAGGGTGCACTCGCCGTCCGGATCCTGCCCCGCCGGTGTGTGGCTGAACGAGACGTAAGTGTTCAGCGGCGAATGCTTGTACCGCGTCGCCGTCTTGATCGCCGTGATGATCTGCCGCGTCACGCAGAGCTCGGCGAAGGAGCGGAACGACGTCTCCTTGTCATGGCGGAAGTCCCGGACCGCCTTGTAGAGGCCGATCAACCCCTCCTGGACGAGATCTTCCCCGTCCCCGCCGGCGAGAAAGTACGAGCTCGCCTTCAGCCGGACGAAGCCGGTGTAGCGGCGGATGAGCTGATCCATCGCCACGTCGTCGCCGTTCCGGGCCTTGACGACGAGCTGGAGATCCTCGAGCTCGCGCTCGGCCTTCTGCTGTCGGCGGGGTGCTGGGGCTGGACGGGCGGCGGCCATGTGCCAGGAGGTGTTCGAGGTCGATTTTGCAATCGGACCCTGTTAACTAGCGGCAAGATAGCAACTAAGTGAAAAAAATACAAGGAAACTGCAAAGGTCCCGATCGTTATGGACCTTTGCCTCTTCTCAGCTCTTCTAGCCGCTCCCGCGTTTCCGCATCGAGCTTGTCCTCCACCCGCATCGGCTTTCGATCCGTGTGACCCTCGAGGCTGAAGTCACGGGCGAAGGTCGCGGACGACAGCTTCGTCACCTCATGGCCAGATGTACTGCGAATCGAGGAGTCCGAGGAGACCAAGCAGACCTGCTCCGTACCGCGATGCTCGGCAGCGAGGCGCTCGAGGAGCGTGTCCGCATGCTCGGCGAACCGAACCTCGAGCGGGCCGTACCTCAGGTCCTCCCCAGTCCCGTCGAAGACGAGCACGCCGCGCGCCCCCTTCTCGGCGACGAAGCTCGCGAGCTTGTCGGTCAGCTCGCGGGAATCCTCGAACCCGCCGGCGTGCAAGAGGTTGAACCCGTCGAAGAGGTAGTAGGTCGGCTCAGCCATTCCTCTGCCTTCGAGCTTCGTAGAGGAGAACGGCCGCAGCGACGCTCACGTTGAGCGACTCGACGGTGCCCGAGAGCGGAATCGAGATGAGCTCGTCGCAGGTTCTCCGGACGAGGGGCCGCAGCCCGCGGCCCTCGGCACCGAAGACGAACGCCACCCCGCCCCGGAGGTCGACCTTCCACATCGGCTTGCCCGCCTCGCCCGCGGCGCCGTACACCCACAGATTCGATCCCTTGACCTCCGACAGGTAGCGCGCGAGATTCGGGACGACCGCGATCGGCACGTGCTCGACCGCGCCGGCGGACGAACGGCACACCGCGGCGGTCACCATCGCCGAGCCGTGGGCCGGCACGATCACGCCGGTCGCCCCCGCACCTTCAGCGCTCCGGGCGACGGCGCCCAGATTCCGGGGGTCTGTGACCCGGTCGAGGCAGACGAGCAGCGGCCTCGGCCGCCGCGCGAGCTCCAAGGCATCCGCATATCGATACGGCTCGACCCGCGCGACCACGCCCTGGTGGTCGCGAGTGCCGGCAGCGTCGGTCAGCTCGCGCTCGGGCTTGACCTGGACGCGGGGCCCGCCGTTCTCGCGCAGCCACTCCTCGGCGTTGAGCGCGCGCTCGGTCGCCCAGAGCTCGAGCACCTCGCGCGGCCCGCGCAGCGCCTCCCGGACGGCGCGCCGGCCGTACACCTGCTCCGCGGTCATCGCTTCGGGACGAGCCGGTAGCCCGAGTCGCCGGCCACGTCCCGCACCTCCCAGCCGGCAGCCTCGATCTCCTGCCGGAGCCGGTCCGCTTCGTCGAAGTCGCCACCCGCCCGGGCATCCGCTCGCTTCTTCGCGAGCTCGTCCAGCTCGGCTGGTGCAGCCTCCTCCTCGGTGAGCGATTCGAGCCCGAAAAGCACGAGCCCGGTGCGCAGGAGATCGTGGTCACGCCACTCGTGCATGACGGCGAGCGCCTCCGGCGTATTGAAGTCGTTCTCCAGCGCCTCCTCGAGCTCGTCCCACGAGCCCCCTGGCACGGACGGATTGCGGAACACCTCGCGAAAGCCCTCTGCCCGTGCCTTGGCCGCGGCGAGAGTCTCGTCGGACCAGTCCATCGGCTTCCGCCAGTGCGCCCCGAGGAACAGCATCAGAATCGTCTCCCGCCCCCACTCCTCGACCGCGTCTCGCAATGGGACGAGATTCCCGAGCGACTTCGACATCTTCTCGCCGCCAAGCCTGAGCATCCCGTTGTGCATCCAGATCCGCGCGAACTCGCGGCCGGCGCCGCGCGACTGGGCGATCTCGTTCTCGTGGTGCGGGAAGACGAGGTCGAGCCCCCCGCCGTGGATCTCGAAGACGGGCCCGAGGTGCTTCTCGGCCATCGCCGAGCACTCGATGTGCCAGCCTGGGCGGCCGCGGCCCCACGGCGAATCCCACCAGGTGTCCTCGCCCTCCTTGTGCGTCTTCCAGAGCGCGAAGTCGCGCGGGTTCTCCTTGAGCGCGCTCTGCTCCTCTTCCTCGGAGGGGTTGCGCATCGCGGACTCGTCGTCGTGACGGCCCGACAGGCGCCCGTAATCGTCGAAGCGGTCGACGCGGAAGTAGACGTCGCCGCCGGCCTCGTACGCTAGGTCCAGCGCGATCAGCTCCTCGATCAGCGCGACGATTTCCGGGATCGTCCCGGTGGCGAGCGGCTCGTGGTCCGGGCGGCCGAGGCCGAGCAGGTCGGTGTCCTCAACGTACCAGCGCGCGGCGTCGGAGGCGAGCCTCGCGCTGTCGCCCGGCGCAGCGGCGTAGATCTTGTCGTTGATGTCGGTGATGTTCTCGACGAGCGTCACGTCGTAGCCGCGCTCGAGCAGCCAGCGGCGGAGCCACATGGAGACGACGAACGGGCGCGCGTTGCCGACGTGAATACGCTGGTAGACCGTCGGGCCGCAGAAGTACATGCCGATCGGGCGCTCGCCGGGCTCGGAGAGCTCGACGAAGCCTCGTGTGGCCGTGTCATAGAGCCGCATCGACCCTCCGCAGAGCCTCGTCGCTGGGGAGTGCTGCGATCACGGCCCACAACTCGGGCCCGCGTTCCCGGCCGGTAAGGGCGAGCCGCAGCGCGCGGAGGTCGCCTCCGACAGCCTTCAGCTCGCGCACGATGTCCTTGGCCGAGCCGCCGTTCTGGCGCAGCTCCTTGAAGCGCTCGAGGGTCGGCCGCGCGGCGTCGTCGAGCGCCACGGCCTCCGGCTCGAGAACGATGCTCGCGAACTCCCGCGCTTCGAGCAGGTCGCGCGCGCCACGGAGCGCCGGGACGAGCTCGACCGGTGCGCCCACGCGTCCCGCCAGCTCCTCGTCCTCCATCCGCCCGATTGCCTCGGTCGCGAGCCGGCGGATCCGCGACAGGTCGTAGCGCACGTCGTGCTTCGGGATGCCGAGCTCGTCGAGGTAGGTCCGCAGGGCCTCGGCGGGGATCCCTGCGTAACGGAGCGAGGCGACCGTCGCGCCGAACGTGCGCTTCGAGAGCTTGCGCCCGTCCTCGCCGAGGATCAGCCCCAGGTGGATGTACTCCGGCGGCTCCGCCCCGAGCGCCTGGGTCAGCTCGCGGTGGAGCCCCTCGTTCGGCCGGTGGTCGTTGCCTCGAATCACGTGCGTGATCCCAAGCTCGATGTCGTCGACAACGCTCGCCAGGTGGTACGTCGCCGTCCCGTCCTCGCGCAGGAGCGTGATCCGCCCGAACCGGTCGCCGCCGAGGCGATCCGTCGCTGCTCGGTAGATCTCCTGGCGCTCGCTCTGCCGGACGGGCCCTTCGTCCCAGGTGATGCCGAGCCACTCGAGGTCGCGCAGGATCTCCTCCTCGCCTCCGTGCACGTTGCGGGCCGGGTCGGTGTCGTCGATCCGCAGCAGGAAGTGGTCGCCGAAGTTGCGGTTGGCGACGGCGCTCAAGGCGTTCCCGATGTGGAGCGAGCCCGTCGGGCTCGGTGCGAAGCGCACTTTCTTCATGTCGCGCCCAGTCTAGAAGTCGAGCGTGTAGCCAACGTCGAGCGGATTGGGCGGATACGGAACGACGCGCGTGTCGCCGTTCTCACGCCAGCCGCGGCGCTCGTAGAACCGTCGTGCCTGAGTATTGTCCTCGAGCACCCAGAGGTGACATCGCGTCGAGCCGAGGTCACGGACGAGCTCGAGCGCCTCTCCGTGCAGCGCGTCCGCAAGTCCAGTTCCCCAGCGCTCGGGGACGACGTACAGCCCCTCCAGCCACTCCTCGCTGACCAACGCTGCCCCGGCAGGCTCGTCTTCGACGACCGCGATCAGCACCCGCTTGGCGGGATTCGCGAGCGCCTCAGCCCATCGCGCCCTGATCGCCTCGCGGGGATACGGATAGAGCTCGGGCGGAAAGATGTGGCCAAGCGCGGCGACGGACGCTTGTTCTTGCACGGTCGCAAGCAACAGCGACTCCTCGGGTCGAGCCTCCCGAATTCTCATCTTTCTCTCATCGATTTCGAGCCACACTCAGGAATGCGCATGCGCGTGCTCATTGTCGAGGAGGAACTGAAGCCGGCGAGCCTCGTGCGGCGCGGGTTGACCTAGCGGACATCGCGACCACAGGCGAGGATGCACTCTGGTTCGGTGACAAGGCGTTCGAGCCGTTCAGCCGGGCTACTCCGTCCGGAGACGGAAGCGGTCTCGGGCTCGCGATCGTCGAGACCATCGTGCGCGCTCACGACGGACGAGTCGCGGCCGGGGCGAGGCCCGGCGGCGGCGCAGGACGTGTCGATCAGCCTGCCGCCGTAGGGTCAGCCACCGTCACCGCGCTCTTGTCGGATCCAGGTGCGAGTGACACGATTGAGCTGCCTGTGATACGCCTCCACGAGTTTCGCATCCCCGGGGGGAGATCTTGGTGGAGCGCCTGGTCGTGGATCGTCCTCGGTCTACTGCTCATCCTCGCCTACGGACTTGCCGTCGCTTTCGGAAGCGGCCGCCTGGGCCACCGAATGCTCGATGCGCTAAAGCTCTTCCCTCAGTTTCCGGGCGTCGACAACGGAAGAAGCTGGCCCTACATCCTTGCCCGGCAGCTGGCCGCTCTGACTCTGCTCGTCGCGACGGTGGGCGTCGTCACGGTCGTTCTGTCCAGCCGGATCGCAGAGCTGAGAGCGCGATTCCGCCGAAACCACGCCATTGTCTGCGGACTCGGCGAAACGGGGCTCCGGAACGCGCTCGCCTTTCGCGCCTACGGGATCCCGACGACCTGCGTCGAGCTCAACGCAGGGGGCGACGCCGTCGACGAGGCGCGGAAGGCCGGCGCGCTCGTCCTGCACCGCGACGCAACTCAGCTCTCGTCGCTCCAAGCCGCCGGAGCCGATAAAGCCGAATGGATCGTCTGTACGTGCGGCAGCGACGCGGCGAACACGAGAATCGCCTCGATCGTCGTCGATCTCGCCTCTGGCGGGGGAGTGGCTCGAGCGCCGAAAGTCCAGGTTCAGATCGACAACCCGCACCTGGCCCGCCTTCTCCGCGGCCCACTCGCAAGCGTCGGGCCGGTCAACCTTCATTTCTTCAACAACTCGCACGTCTGGTCGCGGGCGCTGCTCGACGAAGCTCCGGGACTATCCGAGGATCTCGGACACACGCCGCCGCGGATCGTCGTGCTGGGATCGACGAGTCTCGGCTCCGCAGTCGTGGTCGAAGCCGCTCGCCGCTGGCACAGCGTCATGTCGACGAATGGTCTCGACGAACGCTCGACGATCCTGTTCATCGGGTCGAACGCGGTCACAACCGCACGGCAACTGCGAAAGCGCTACTCCGCACTCGAGCGCGTCTGCGACCTTCGCGCGGTAAACGACGAGGTCGAGCCGAGCGGCCTGTTCGACATACCCCAGGATGAGAGATGGAATGGCGTCTTCGCCTGTCTCGACGACCACAGCCTGAACCTCGCTCTCGCGCTCGAGACTGAGCGCAGCGCTCCGGAAGGGACGCTCGTGCTCGTCCCGACCGGTGCCGCCATGGATGCCTTCGCACCAATGTTCACCGGCATCGGACGAATCCATACCGTGTCGCTGACGGCCGAGAAGACCTCGCTCGACCTGCTCCACGACCAGGTGACGGAGACGGTCGCGCGTCTCGTACACGAGGCGTACCTCGAAGAGCGGCGGAATCAGCCCGACTTCGGGCACCGGCCGGCCGACCGTCCGTGGCAGGAGCTGTCCGAGCGCGACCTCCGGGCAAACCGCGCGCACGGCGAGGGAATCATCGAGCAGCTGCGCTCCGTCTGGTACGAGATCGAGCCGCTCTACGACTGGGACGAGGCGCCCGTAGAGCTCGACGGTGCGGCCGTGGAAACGATGGCGGAGCTCGAGCATGCCCGGTGGTGCCGGGAGAAGCTCGGCGACGGCTGGCGCCACGCGGAGGTACGCGACGATACGCAGAAACTCCACGATCTCCTGGTCGCTTGGCCCGATCTGCCTGAAAGCGCGCAGGAGATAGGCCGCGCGCTCGTACGGCAACGCCCTTCGCTCCTCGCCGCCGCCGGTTTCCGAATCACGCGTGATCCGGCTCGCGAGGAGCTTGCGCGGCAAATGCACCACGACTTCCTCTCGCGGACGGAGCCCGGAGAGACGCCGCACCTGGTCCCGTGGGACGAGCTCCTCGAGGCGAAGCGTGAGTCGAATCGCGCCGCCGTCGATCACATCGCGGTGAAGCTCGCGCGAATCGGCTGTCGCATCGTCCCGCAAGGCAGGGGTCGAGCGAAGAAGTTCACGTTCACCGACGAAGAGATCGAGGCGATGGCGCAGCTCGAGCACGCGCGCTGGGTACGCGAGCAGGCCGCGGCGGGTACTCGCTACGGGCCTAGTCGCGACGACGCTGCGCGCCTCCATCCGTCGATGGTCGACTGGGTGCGGTTGCCGGAAGCGGAGCGCGAGAAAGACCGGGAGGTCGCACGCAGGATTCCAGAGCAGCTCCTCGCAGTCGGTTACGGCGTGATCCGCGAAGATCCGTCGCCGATGCGATCGTCGCTCCCGGAGGGTTGACATCGTTGGAGCAGAGTGTTAGAGCACGGTCACCGGTTCGATCGGGAATCCGATGGCAGAAGTAACCGGAGCCAGCGTCTTCATTTCACATTCGAGTGCGGATTCTTCGCGGGCGCGAGAAGTCTGCGAGACGCTGGAACGCGAGGACATCTCATGCTGGATCGCGCCCCGGGACATCCGCGGAGGGATGAGCTATCCCCAAGCCGTGATGACCGGCATCGAAGAGAGTCGAGTCGTCGTTGTCGTCGTCTCCGAGTCCTCGAACCGGTCACCGGAAGTGCTCCGCGAAATCGAGCGGGCGGGCAGGCTGCGGAGGGAGATCGTGCCGTTTCGAATCGAGGACGTCGAGCCTTCCGGCGGCCTCGCGTATTTCCTGTCGTCCGTCCAGTGGGTCGACGGCTTCCGGCCACCGGCCCAGCGAGGGCTCGGCGACCTCCTCAGGGCCGTTCGCTCAGCTCTCGGGGCTCCGGCGCAGGAAGCACCGCAGACGGACGAGCGAGCCGACACGTTCGAAGAGGTGAGTCTCGACGACTTCGGCAGACGAGCTCCTCGCTTCTTGAGACGCCTACTCGAGGATCGTTGAAAGGAGCCGCCATGAGCGATCGCTCGACAGAAGCCGGCCAACCGCCACCACCTCAGTACCCACCTCCGCAATACCCACCACCCGCGCCGCCGCCGATGGGCGAGCAAGCAGCAGGTGGGCAAGTGTCCGCTCCGAGTCAGAGCCTGCTCGAGCGCGCCAAGACGAACGACCGGGAAGCGCTGGAGACGATGTTCGCGCAGTTCCTCCCGGCCGGCGAGACGATCGTCAACTGCCAGTACCTCGGCGTGCTCGGGCTCTGGGGAATCGGCACACACTCGTTCGCAGCTGTCACTCAGCGCCGCGCCGCGACACTGCGAATCTCGTTGCTCGGCGGAATCGACTACCAGGAAGGCGCGCTCGAATACGTGAACAGCGCACAGGTGCACCAACCATCCAAGGTCTCTCTCTACCTTGGCGTCGCCCAGTACCTGATCTTGGCGCTCATCGTCTCCATCGTGATCGGAGTCGGCACGCATTGGGCGCTCGCCTTGCTCGGAATCGTCGCGGCCATCCTTGCCCTGCCGTTATACGTTCGCTTCTACTACCGGCGCCACAAGAGCGGTCTGGTGCTCTATATCCGAGAAGGGGCGCAGGTCTATTCCTTCATCGACCGCCGTCGGATGCTGGTCGCAAACCAGCTCTACCGGGACTCCATGAACCTTCGAGAGGAGCGGCTCCGTGCACACGGCCACCCTTAGACCATGTTGAGCTGGATCGGAAGCGCAGTCGCAGCACTCGGGGCAGCGCTCGTCATCGCCTCCCTCTGGATGAGGCCGTACGACGTCGGGCCCAAGCTCTGGGACGACAAGTGGTACTCGATCTACTACTTGACGATCGCTCTTGCGACGGTTTTGTTCCTCGTCCTGGGAGCCGCCACGCGTCGACAGATCTTTGTCTTCGTGGGAATGGCGCTCGCGCTCGTTGCGTGTGGCAGCGGCGTCGACAGCATCGTCCTCACCCACCGTGTGTTGGACGGTTTCGAGCTCGTCCGCGCGGGATTCTGGCTACTGCCGATCGGCGGCTTGGTTCTCGCCGCCGGCGGGCTTCTGGCCTACCTCGGGCACGGTTTCGAACCCGTTCTCGCCACTCAGCCGATCGCCCCCGAACGCGCGTCGGCTAGCCGCGAGGAAGAGGCACCGGCCGGCGTTCCCGCCGGCTGGTATCCAGACCCGGCCGGCGGAGGAGGACAACGGTACTGGGACGGCAGTCGCTGGGCCGACGAGACATCGGGCTGACGGCACTTTCGCTCGGGAGGGCGCAGTGAGCCAGTGCTCGTCTTCAATCGAGCGACGACTTCTCTCGTGGTTCGACGAGCATGGCCGCGACCTGCCCTGGCGGCGAACACGAGACCCGTACTCGATCCTCGTGTCGGAGGTAATGCTCCAGCAGACGCAGGTCGCGCGGGTCGTGTCGCGCTACCTGGCATTCCTCCATCGCTGGCCCACCATCGACGCGCTCGCGGCGGCGACCCCGGGAGACGTGATCCGCGAGTGGCAGGGGCTCGGCTACAACCGGCGCGCCCTCAACCTGCACCGCGCGGCCCGCCGGATCGCGGCCGAGGGCTGGCCAGACGACCTGACCGAGCTCCCGGGCGTCGGCCGGTACACAGCTGACGCTGTCGCCCGATTCGCCCACGACGAGGCCGTCCTGCCGGTCGACACGAACGTTCGGCGCGTGCTCGAGCGGACGAGCGCGACGTTCGGCCCTGAGTCGGCGCACGCGCTGATGGACCTCGGCGCGACGATCTGCCTCGCGCGAATCCCCCGCTGCCAGGCGTGCCCGCTGGCCGAGCGGTGTCCGTCACGAGGGCGCCGCTACGAGCCGCTTCGCAAGCAGAGCCGCTTCCAGGGCTCGTTCAGACAGCGCCGCGCGCGGACGCTGGCGCTGGTCGCAGAGCGGGCACGGCGGCGAAGCAGCCTCGACCAGGAAGCGACGGAGTCGCTGGCCTCGGATGGCCTTGTTCAGGTTCGGCGAGGTTTGGTGAGCTTGCCCGACGGGTCGTAAGACCCTCGTAAGAGACGAATAACCCCGCGGCAAGGTCGCCTTCCTAGCGTCTCCCGAAACGAAAGGAGACGTGATGAGACGATTCGCACTGGGGGCGTTCGTCGCGCTCGCGGCGGCCGCAGCGCTGATTCCGGCCGCCGTCAGCTCGCCGAGCGACCATCGAACGTGGGACGTGACGATCACGAACCTGACGCGGCCCGGCTCTCAGCCTCTGTCGCCGCCGCTCTTCGTCGTCCATTCGAACCGCGCCGACATCTGGAGCGTCGGCGAGATAGCGAGCCATCCAGTTGCCGCGATCGCAGAGGACGCGAACAACGCACCTGCCGAGATGGCGTTCGCGCAGCTGGACGGCGTGAGCGACGTCTTCACGGGCGCCGGTGGTCCGATCCCGCCGGGCGCGTCGAGGACGTACACGGTCGAGACCAGTCGTCGCGCCGACCGGCTGAGCGTCCTGACCATGCTCGTGAACACGAACGACGCCTTCACGGGCCTCGACGCGCAGCGGCTTCGCGGCCACGGCGACACGCGCCACACCATGGCGTATGACGCGGGCAGCGAGGTGAACAACGAAGAAATCGAGTTCATCCCGGGGCCGTGCTGCAACAACCCATTCGTCCGCGATCCGGAAGGCGCCTTGATCCGTATGCATGAAGGAATCACCGGTCGCGGCGATCTCTCCCCCGAAACGTATGGGTGGAGCGGGCCGGTCGCCCGAATCCAGATCTCCCGCGGCTGACCTGTTCGGCCGAGGGGCGGGCCACATCCCTCCGCCCGCCCCTCCGGCCGAATTCCGCCGAATTCACCGTCTCGTAACGCCCTCTGGGACATGATTAGGGACGTGATCAAGGTTCTCGTCGTTGACGACGAGCCGACGATTCGCGAGATCGTCGTCAGCTATCTCGAGCGCGACGGCTTCAAGACGCTCGAGGCAGCTGACGGAAATCGCGCGAGGGAGCTGCTCGAAACTGACCCGCCCGACCTCGTCGTGCTCGACGTCATGCTGCCCGGGACCGACGGGCTCGAGCTCTGCCGCTGGATTCGCTCGCGCTCTCGGCTGCCCGTGATCATGCTGACCGCGCGCGGCGAGGAGTCGGACCGCATCGTCGGGCTCGAGCTCGGCGCCGACGACTACGTGACGAAGCCGTTCTCGCCGCGCGAGCTCGCGGCGCGCGTCCGCACCGTGCTCCGCCGGGCGGAAACGGAGGTCGTCGCCGAGGAGCGCCTCTCGTACGACGGCCTCCTCATCGACTCCGCCACACGTGAGGTGACCCGCGGGAAAGAGCTCCTTCGCCTCACTGCGCGGGAGTTCGACCTGCTCTGGTTCCTCGCAAGCCATCCGCGGCGCGTCTTCTCCCGCGAGCACCTGATGCGGCGCGTCTGGGGCTACTCCGCCGCGCTCGACACCGGGACGGTGACCGTCCACATGCGCCGGCTTCGCGAGAAGATCGAGACCGACCCGTCTCACCCACGCCACCTCGAGACGGTCTGGGGCGTGGGCTACAGGTTCGCGCCGTGATCGAGCTTGCCGTTCTCGTTTCGCTGGCGACGCTCACCGTCGGTCTGGCCGTTTCGTTCGGCTTGAGCCTCCTCCCCACCGTGCGGATGCAGCTCGTGGGACTGGCGTTCCTCGCCGTCGTCCTGCCCCTTGGAGCCGTGCTCCTCTCGGGCTGGGTCATGTTCCACATGGGCGACGACGTGAAGATCCTCGCGGTGGCTGCCGCCTCGG
>WUUC01234697.1_pt1 | contig 22513 bp, 21 predicted proteins | sample 6278441 | NCBI WGS metagenome assembly WUUC01 (sample SAMN13675441, study PRJNA597444) | soil metagenome | isolation source: soil | place: USA: Washington | collected 2017-10
AGTGTTGACCACGCCGTCGTCTATCAAACGCGAGAGCGTGTAGGCCGCGCGCAGAGAGCCGCCCGCGCCCTTCTCGGAGAGCGAGAACCTGCGCCGCGCCTCGACGACGAGGCCGTGATAGAAGCTTATATCAGGTGAAAAATGTACCGCATGCGAATTTCTGCGGTTTTGCTTGTGTTTTGTAAAGAGGGCACCGTGCGAGAGGTATCACATTAACCTTGCCGAAAGGACTCCGCTTGAGAGGAGCCCGAATTATTTTTACTGACTTAACGGGGCTTCAAATCGTCGTCTGTTAAGCCTAGGCACTCTGAGCAACTCGATCTTCCCATCCTCGTAAGCCCTTCAAATAACTGTCCGAGATCGGCTAGAGTGTCGATAACAAAACCTGTTTCCGCCTCGCAGCGCGGGCAGTTATCGATCAGCACCAGACTCTTAGGACAACCCTCTCGCACCTGATCGGCCAATGCGAATCGGAACCCCTCTATTGTGGCAACCGGACGATCTTGGAGGTCGGTGGTGATTGCCACCGGTATATCCTCTCCGAATACCTCTTTAAGCTTCTCAAGTAATTCCTGCGCCCGGTTCACGCGTCTTAGGAGGTGCGCCACGCGCTTCGGGCGCTCTTTCTTCCATGCCCGAGCCGCACGTTCTTTAAGCGTGACATAGCCCTTGTCCCTCATGCTGTCGTGTCCCAATTACCGCGGCGGCCTCGTAACGCGGAATGAAGATAGGAATCGGTTACAGGTGCTCCGATCCACTTCACGGCCGATGTGGAGCGATCTGCATTGCAGGTCGTACACCCTGCCGTTGCGGATGTGGGTGCGGGCGATTGAGTGGACGTACCCTTTGGGGTCGCGCGACCGCTCCCACGCCTCAACCTCGGCGGCGCTCCTCGACAGCCGCTGCACCCTGACGATCTTCCAGCCATCCCTCTTGGACGCCGCCCGCACCTCCCGCTCGAAGGCCGGCGAGATGCTGTCGGCGAGCGGGCGACCCGGTCCGTAGCCCAAGTCCTCCGAGGCGAGAACCAGCATCAGCGTGTCCATGTGCACGGTGTAGCTCCGTGCCAGCGACCCCACCCGCCCCTGGAACTCGTCACGCCTTGGCTCGGCGGGGAAATCGACCGTGAAGTCCCCGTCCGGGCCGGTGAGCGTCCCCCACGGGGCAGCTGCCGCACGCGCGGCGCTGGAGACCACCGACTTCTCGAACTCGTTAATCAGGAAGACGTGTTGCCTGCTCCCGTCAGACTCAGGGCTGGTGATCCCTATCCAATTGGCGAGGACGGTGACTCTCTCGCCCGCCTTCAGCTCCTTCCTGAAGTGTGGGAGCAGCACGTCTTGCACGGGCAGCCAAAACTCCGCCCCCTCCTCGACGAAGAGCATTTCGGTCCCGAATCTCTCGGCGGCCTGGGATGTCCCGATGGACTCCATGTAGAAGGCAATGAAGCGCCGTTTAGGCTCGGCGGTAGGGCGTGACCTGCCCGTGTAAGTGACGCGCGCGCGGACGGGGTCGGAGCCCAAGTCCACGGCCTTCTCGCGTGACTCGGCCGGGTCAGTGTGAGCCCGGATAGTGCTGCTTAGCTTACCCGGCTTATACCTCGCCCATGTTTCACCGCCTGATTGTTGAGCAATCGCACAAGTCACAAGCAGGAGTAAGTGGAGTACAAGACCCGTGAGGACTCTATTCATTAGGATGAGCCTTTCATACTATTAGCGAGTGTCAGTCGTTAAAGCCGACAGTATGGTCCGCCACTCAGAACGGCGGGGATTCTTTACTTACTCGTCAACCACAGAGTGCCGGCCTTCGGCCATCCCATTGACTTGAAAACATCTCATAAATAGCCGCTGGCGTTTCCAAGCGGCGAATTTACTGAGGAATTTTCAACCCACCGCACCATCTGGGTATTTATGAGACTGTTTCTTGTCGTTCAAGTGAGAGACTTCGCCGACATCTAAGATTTACGAGACCGGTGAGACTCTGTTATCGGGATGACGACGCTCCCCCGCATTTGCTATCTTTTGCACTGCTTTATGTAGTCTGATCTATGAACCTAGCGGCACCACAGCACGGATGATGCGTGCCGCCGCGGGGCCGACCAGGCTCAGGCTCCCGGCGCTCTTTACACAGGTTGACATTGTAGGAACGACTGTTCCTATAGGCAAGGCAGGCCCGTCAGGAGGGGAATCCTGATGGGCAAGAAGGGCCAGTATGAGGGGCCGAAGCGGCTAGGCGTAAAGCTCGCCTCCATAAGGCGCAGCTTGGCATTATCGCAGAGCGGGATGCTTCGGCAACTGGGGATCAGTGAGGAGTACACACGTGAGGAAATCTCAGCTTACGAGCGGGGGGTTCGTACCCCGCCTCTTCACGTCCTTCTCAAGTATTCTAAGGTTGCCCGCGTCTGGGTCAATGTCCTAATTGACGATGAACTCGATCTCCCTTCGCACCTGCCACCTGAGCGGATGCATGAAGGCATTCCCCGGACTTCGCCGCGAAAACCACGAGCACTCTCCACCCCGGGTCTAAATTGACTCCCCTGTGCTTTGTGCGTCGCGATCACGTAAGCTAGTTCAAGGTTGCCTAAGTCCTCGTCCGACAACTTAACCGTCCGTCCGCCGATCACACTCTAGCGCTGCTCGGCCCTCCTCGCCTCGCCTTCGTGGTTCTAGCCCTGTAAAGACCCTATCCCCGAGCGTGAAGTAAACCCAGAAGTCTGCCGACGAATTTTTAATTCACATATGCCAATTAAACGCTATCGTTTAATTCCTTTCATATCAACAGGTTAGGGAAAATTTTGTTTTGACAAAAGAGGGGAAAGGTACTATAAAGCTGCACTTGGGTCGGCGCGTTCGACGCAGCGATTAAATAGTCACTGAGGCAACTTGCCAACCTGCCCAGGATGGTTCTGAGGTCACCCGAAACAATAGGTTCCGGCCGCCGATGAGCCTAGCGAGGCCCCGTTAAAAATACTTTTAGCCCGGTATATGAACTTGGGCAGAGCTGGACGTGCGGATAGCGCCGCCCCCTACCCTCTGCTCAGATGTTTGCGCACATTCCGGGAAGTAGGAATGGCTGTATGCCGCAGATCACATCCCCTTTTACCGCGGCTGCCCCCTCTAACCTCTAGAGGCTATGGAACTGTTCTACTTCCGCTATGATCTGACGCCGGGGTTGGCGGACGCGGCCCGTGCTGTGTGCATTCCTGATGGGCAGCCGTTCGTACTTGACGAAGCCGGCATCCGGTTCGACCAATTTTGCGCGGAGCAGGGTATCCATCCGGGCGTGGTCGAAAGCGTCGCGTCCGGCCAACCTAATCACCTCGGGGCAGTAGTGCTCTCCCACGTCTTCGGTGTGAATGAGTACCTCATCTACCGCACCTCCACCAGCAGAAGTCCGAATACTTGGAAGGCTGAAGCCGAGCAACTCAACATCTTCCTCCGGTGGTTAAAGGCGCAAGGGAAAAGCTGGAGGGAGGTGATGATAGATGACCTACAGGCGTTCTACCGCACACGGTGCCTCCAGCCGAGCGCCCACACCGGGCGGCCCATAAGCCGTAAGACGTGGAATAGCGGCGTCGGCGCGGTTAATAGATTTTATAAGTGGGCCGAGAGTTCGGGCCTAATCGAAAAATCCCCTTTCACCTACCGCCCGGTTTATGTCCCTTCAGTCGGGATCGTCGATAAAAATACTCTCAGCGAGTCTGTGCCTAAGGAGCCGGTACGCTACGTAACACTGGACGAGTACAAACTCTTCCGACAGGCGCTAGGGTCGGCCCGTAACGGGGAGCGCGACAAGGCGTTCGCTGACACGCTCCTCAGTACCGGCCTCCGCCTGAGCGAGGCGAACGCGCTCACCGTCGGCCAGGTGCCAGACCCGGATTCCCCTAGGTATGGGGGAATAAAAACGATCCCATTTCAGATCACGGGCAAAGGACAAAAGACCCGCCGCATTCGCTTCCCCAAATCGACTTTAAGGGCGATTGAAATTTACAAAGGGGAGGATCGCGGCAACGCCATCGCCAGGTGGCGGAGCAAGATTCCCGGGCAGAGGTCTTCAAGCCCAGATGAGCCTAATAACTTATGGCTGACGGAACGCGGAACACAGATGAGCGCCGCCCGCTGGGAGGAAGTATTCGCGGGGGCAAGCCTGAAGTGCGGGATACACTGCACCCCGCACATGCTGAGACACACGTACGCGATCTACACGCTCTCAGCTCTGATAGAGCAGAGCATCTGTTCGATCAACGAGTTCCGCCTCAGGGGCGCGGATCAGTACGGCAAACTCATCCACAACCCCCTCCGTAGGCTCGCCGACCTACTCGGGCACAGCCGGCTCGCGACGACATTCCTGTACCTCGACTTCGTCGAACAGTGTGAGGCGGTCGTGGACGACGCCATCGCCGAATGGGCCAAGGAGATTCCGTAGGAGGAGCGTGGCTAACCCAACACGGCTGAAGCACGAATTTAGTGACGACTCCGCGCGTGAGGAGGGCCGCCGGAAGTCTGTAGCTGAGCTCAGGCTGGACTTCACGGCTCGGTGGGGGGTTCGAGCGGTCATCGACTTAACCCCCCTCAACGACCGCCCTGATCTCGCGCAAGCATTCGCTCTGGCCCTATCCGATTTTTGCGAGCCGAGCGGAACGGTCAAAAGATTTCCGTCCGCCCATGCTTATTACGCGGCGGTTAAATTCTACTTCTGGCCATTCTTATCTGATTACGAATCGCGCGGCAACCCCCGCGTACTGAGACCGCAGGATGTAGGCACTTCTATACTGCGGGAATTTATCGACTGGTTGCGTCATAGCGAACTAAGTGAGCATAGCTCATACGTTCAGTACCTAACGGTGGCCCGTATCCTCACTCATTTAAGTGAGGCTTACCCTGAACTTATTGCCGAAGAGTTTGAAGTACCCGGTTATCCTACTCAGGGAGTGTTGTCGTCCATGTCTCACCGCGCACCCTACAGTAAAGGTGAGGCACACGAAATTGAGCGCGCTGCACTTAAAGAGATACGAGCAACAATCCTACGGCTGAAACAAGGTACCGAATTACTATCGAGGGGTAAAGACCCGCGGGTCGAAGGCTGTTGGGATAATGTGGAGGACATTCTCTGGTACATCAAGAATGTTCTCGGGGGCCGATATTTAGTGAGAGGAGAGCTCAAAAACGCAGGGCATGAGAAGCTGGAGTACGCGATCTACTGGTGCGCTAATCGGACTAAACGGGATATATATCAGTATCTTTACCCGCTGCTTGCCGATTTAATTCCGCCGTTAGTGCTCATATGCCTTAAGACGGGTCTCAACCCGCAGCCCGCCATTGATCTCCTTAGGAACTGCCTCAAGCCCGTACCCCACCCGGGGAAGATCGGCCTCATTGCCACCAAGCACAGGACGGGGGGCACGGGGCCAAAGACCTTCATGAAGATTGTGGACAGCCGCTCTTCGCTAGGGCCAGGGGAAATAATTCGGACATTTATGGGCCTCACGGGCGCGTGCCTCCCGTTCATTCCCGTAGAGGATAGAAATTATTTGTGGGTTGGTCTGAAGTTAAGGTCCCTGAGGCCGTTTCAGCACCTAGACGTTCAGAAGGTCAAATTAGAAGTGAAAAGGTTCGCGGCTCGCAACGGCCTGATTGGAGACGACGGACAGCCACTCCAGCTACAGCTGGCGCGCCTGCGCCACACATGGATGACAAAGAGGTATAAGGCTGCCGGCAATCTCGCCGCCGTGTCGAGGGACGCGAACCACCAGCAGGCTAGCACGACGAGGGACTACATAGATAATGAACAGACCCTGCCGATACACGAGCAAACCATCGCGGACGCCCTTCATGATTTTTTCAACAGTATTAGGGGAAGGGTGATTAAGCAGCAGCCTGACGAGTCAGACCAAGTGGCGGATGTGGCGTCGCTCACCGAAACGACTGAGGAAAAGGCCCGGTCAATGCTTCGCGGCGAACAGGACACTTTCATCTCCACATGTAAGGACTTCTACAACCGGCCCGGCGGCCCTGCTGACACCCCCTGCGACCGGCCTTGGTCATGTTTCACATGCAAGAACGCTTACTGGACGAGCCGGACGCTGCCGAGACTGCTGCGGTTTCTTGACTTCATTGTCGAACAGCGCGGCTTGCTTGCCGCGGAAGATTGGAGAGAGAAATTCGGGGTGCCCTACCAGGCAATTACTGAATACATACTCCCGGCGTTTCCAGAGGCAGTTGTCAACGAAGCCCGCCTTCAATCTGATCAGGTGGCGTTTACTATCCCTTTCAGTCTGAAAGTTGTGTAGGAGAAGATGTGGTGGGTTCTGTAATCGCAACAGAAGCACACGGAGGCGCAGGCTTCGTCGGGAGCGTCTCACCGGCCGAACAGATTTCGCAAAACTCGTGCTTCGGGGATAGCACTTGGGACATGAGTAGCTTAATACATCATAAGAATCTACCCCCAAACAAGAAGAGGCTCAATTTTAATTTCAGCCTGCCCGACGGATCCCGGCTCACCGATCCGCAGCACGAGCTTCTCTACATCAGTACCAAAGAGTTCTGCTACCGGCGGCTGCGAGGGTGCGGGCCGATCCGGCCACGCAAGGCAACCACCATATACGCGGAGCTTCTCCGGCTGAGAATACTGATCTACTGGATGATCACAAATAAGTGCTACGCGTTCTCCCAGCTATGCCCTCATCACGTTGAAGTTCAGTTTCTAAGTTCGCTAAAGGGTATCTCTGAAGGCAGGCCGACCGGCAACGAAGCGCGGACTGACAAGCAACTCGCCGCGATTTTGCAGGTGACCCAAAGGTTATGGGACCTCCGGGGGGTGATGAGCGATTCGCTCACGTTCAACCCGTTCAAGGGTAAATGTCCGATGGCGGTTCTCGGGGTGGAACGCGTTCGCTGCCGGGAGAATAGAACCCCAGTCATCCCGGACGAGGTAATGATACCTCTCGCCAATGAGGCCATTAATTATGTGTATATATATGCTGATGACATTTTAACCGCGCGCGCTCGGATCGAAGTGGTGCGGGAGAGGCTTCAACAATCAAATCTGTGTGAGAGCGCGTTCGGCGTCCGCGGCAACGTAATCTTTAACGTCAGCCACACGAGCTGCCACGCCAACGCCGCGCTAACGAAGGTCTCCATTGCCACGTCACCCTACACCGGGGAGCCTTGGCGTGAGCCTTTTTTGACAGTGAATGACTTATACCAAGAAGAGGCGCACCTATTAGCAGCTTGCTACGTAGTAATAGCTTGGCTGACAGGCATGCGAGACGGTGAGATCAAGTCCCTCCGTGAAAACTGTTTACGACGTGAGTTAAGTGAGGACGGGGTCGTCGAAAGGTTAAAAGTTAGCGCAAGACTGTTCAAGGGGGTTAGTGACGCTAGGGGGCGTGAGGAAACCTGGGTCGTCATCGAACCAGTTGCCAAAGCCATCGAAGTGCTTACGAAACTCACCCAAGGGCTACGCGCTCGGGCAGAGGACGGGGTTGATGAATTGTTCTTAGGAGGTGATAGACGCCGAACCGTTACGATCCTCACGTCTGACAGCGTTAGTAAGAAACTCCAGAAATTTGCCACACACATCAATCTTCCGTCGGTGGCCGAGAAGGCGTGGAAGCTTTGCCCCAGGCAGTTCAGGCGCACGCTCGCTAGATGGATAGCCCGCAAGCCGTTCGGCGAAGTCGCTGGCATGATTCAATTCAAGCATGTGGAATTAACCACGTTTGAAGGGTATGTAGGTCGGGACGAGGAGTTTCGGAAAGAGTTAGCAGAGGAGAAGATTCTGGCAAATATCGATCTACTGGAATCCTTGAGACAAGATGCGTTGACCGGAAACGTGACCGGGCCGAAGGCGCCCGACCTGATAGCGACATTCCGGGGGGTTGCCGGTGATAGGCGGGCAGATGACGAAGCATTCATGCTGAAGCACTTGGCGAGAACATTGTATGTCGGGGCGTTTAACCTCTGCTTCTACGATCCTGCCCACGCCATGTGCCAGCAGCACTTGCCCGTACAAGAGCGCAAATCGCCGATCACCTCACACTGCGTACCCGATAGGTGCCTTAACTCCTGCATTACTAAACAGCACTTAGGTGCATACAAGGGGCAACTTGACGAGACTGAGAGGCTGCTAAAGACCCCTAAGCTACCTGCCCCGCAGCGGCTCGCCTTGGTACAGGAGATTGAGCGGATCGGACGGATAGTAGCGCCGCTCTTGGACGCATCGGAGTCATGACACATGCCCCGGCACCCCGAACAGGATGCGGCATTAATTCGCTACTATGAAAGGCGAAAGGAGGACACACGTGAGGTATTCGCCGCCGCCATGGATCGCCTTCTGCGCGGAGAGCCCATCCACACGGACGGCAAACTCACTGAGGCCAATCTCTGCCGGGAGGCGAAACGGAGCCGCGCGACGCTTAATCGTTACCCAGACATTAAGCGCACTTTTTCCGAAGCGAAATGCAACAGGAGCCGGATGGCCCCTACAAATCCGGTTGAGAAAATCCGAGAATTGGAAGACAGGATTCGCCAGACCCGCCGTGAAGACAATCGGACGATCAAAAGTCTGATTGAGTCCCGTGACCGGCTCGCGCAGGAGGTTTTCATTCAGTACCGAGTTATCGAACTGCTCAAGGCTGAGAGAGATGAGGTCAAGCAGAAGCTACAGGAGGCACTCAGGGGAGTACGACTGCGCGTGGTTAAAGCAAAAAACGGCTGAGCCGCGAGTTATCACCTAACTGACAAAGTCAGTATGACCGGCCGCATAGTTAAAGATGACTCTTAACAAAAGGGGCAAATTGTAAAGAGTCGCCTTAGTAATCATATAGTTTCTCCTGATTAATACCCCTGACTTAACTGTTCACCAACATCCGTAATGTAAAGAGTGGGGACGAAGGATGACCAACCAGACGCCAGTTGACGGTAAAAAGAGGAACTTCCTTACCGAGCCAGAGGTCAAGCGTTTGTTGGAGTCGGCGCGGCGAGGGCGTCACGGTACGCGGGACTATCTGATGGTGCTACTCACATATCGCCACGGCCTGCGTGTTTCTGAACTGATTGACATACGCCTGCGTGACTTGGACTTGGATACGGCCCGGATTCATGTGAGGCGGCGTAAAGGGAGTCTATCAACGATACAACCGATTGAGGGTGACGAACTGAGAGCGATCCGGTCATACCTACGGGAGCGCGGTAATGTAAGACTGCCGTACTTACTACTAAGCGAGCGTGGCCCACTTACAAGACAGGCAGTGAACTATTTGCTTAAGGAAATGGGGCAACGCGCCAAGCTAGTAATAAACGTGCATCCTCACATGCTTCGTCACAGTACAGGGTATTACCTTGCTAACAAAGGGTTCGACACACGTCTTATTCAAGATTATTTGGGTCATAGAAATATCAACCACACGGTTAAATATACGCGGACGGCCGCGTCACGCTTTGAAGGCTTATGGCGATGACGCCTGTTGAATGAAGGTCGTTCTACGTTCGGTAGGCGGGCGGACACTAATGAGGCCAGTCACTGAGGAGCAATGGCGGGACGCTGTTGATGCGGCCGAAACGCTGGCTCGCATCACGACGGCCAAAGTCCTCTTATTCGTCGAGATGGGACGGCTCTTCGGTTTAATCGATGAGAATGGAGAAATTGATATTCAAGCCTGTTCCGATGTGGTCGAAGACGCCCGCAGGCTAGGCATAATGCCTAGTGCGGATGTAATGAACAGGTTCGTAGGAGGGGCTGACATTCATTAGGACATTATGCCTCATCAGGAACTAATTTGGACGTTGCCTTTTTTATATCATGCCACATTTCATCTACTGTCTGATATCTTCTCGCCTGCGCAAAGTCTGTCGCTTTTTCAATAATTCTTATAATTGCAGGGGAGACTTCTCGTGCGGCTGGCGTTTGCTTCGCGAGCGTTGACTCACCGACTCTAGCTTTTGAAGAAAAGGGAGCCTTAGCGAAAGCTTCGCCCGCGACCGGTCGTTCAAGGAACCATATTTCTTGTAGAACTTTGCCTAACGAATAAACATCCGAGGTTAAGTCGAGACGTCCTTCAAACCTGTCAGGAGACATATATGCTGGAGTTCCATAGATTCTACGACTAAGTATAGTGCTGTTAAGACGTGGTGTGTGCGAGCCGTACACCCAGTGATCCAAACCGAAATCTAGCAATTTAGCTTCTTGCCCCACACAATAGATATTGCCCGGCTTTATGTCCCCATGAATTAACCTGTTGTCATGAAGATAACTGACAGCCGCGCACAGGCCCTTAAAGATATATCGGCACCATTTATAATATTCAACGCTTGCGAAACGTGGAACATTATCGGCTGCGCCGTCTCCGTCAAGCATGGTGATCACGACATCTAGTGGTCTTCCTTCTAGAAGATCCATAGCTATAAATAGCTGGTCATTTAATATTCCCAGATCTAAAATCCGAACAAGATTGGGATGATCTAATTTTTTTAGGATAGACATAGCCTGCTGAGCATGTTCTAACTGCTGCGCTGTACCGGAGTTATAAACCTTCAGAGCCACAGCCTTCTTCGTAGTTCTTTCTATTGCCCGGTATACGGTAGCCATTCCCCCCCGGCCAATTTCAGATGTAATATTGTATTCACCAAAACTCCTGACTATCTCTCTATTGATTCCTAAATCGGCTAAAACCCCTTGAAATGTCGTCAGTAGCGTTATATCTTTCGTGCCATCGAATGCTGAATTCAGAGCTCTTATTGCCTTCGTCTTTAACTCCAATTTGAGATCGCGAGTCTCAGCAATAGCTTTCCCAGCGGCAAGCAAAAAGCGAACATCACTACTGTTCTCATATTCATCGAGTAAAGTGCCTGTTAAGAGGTCGCCCTTCTCCGCTATACCAGCATAGAGCAAAACAACTTCTTCTATTTCAGTTTGCTTAAACCGCTCAAGCAACCTATGAAGACCGTTCTCTAAGCGATTCAGGCCGACAGCAGCAAAAAATTCCTGAAAGGTCAGATGAGTAAAGCCATATACACCCAACGCCTTCTCAGATATTATCCCGCTCCTCTCCTCTATAAAACGCACTACTTCATGTGGCTTTAGGTCTATATCAAATTCATTGAGATAAGTTGCAAGCACGCGCTCCATTTCTTCTCTGTTAAGTTCAGAGACGCTATTCTCGAATAAATGAACTGCTATTCTTTCGAGCAAAGTGATTTTCTGTTCAAGAGATGGCATACCGCTAAACCGCATTTGCTTCTCTCTACGATCCCATTCCTCCAACAGAATCTTTATGCATTCTTCGTAAAGGCGTGCTCTCTTCCTCGGTAAATCTTGGCGCGTATAAAAAACAAGACACATTAAAGAAAGAATCAGTGGCGTTGATGCGATCTGCATTAGGCGGGGACTAGCGTTTAAGACAGCCAACATATTTTCAGACTGCTCTAATGCAATACGTTGTGCGGCATTTACGTGATCTTTTTCCTTACTTTCTATTGAAGCGCTTCGCAGTTGTTCTCCTATAACTGCTAAATACCACTGTCTGACTAGACCGGAGATTTCTCTTTTGGAGAGGTCGCGAATTACGAACCGAACGAATCGAGAGCCAAGCAGATTTCGCCAACCGGCTAAGCGTGAGTTAACCAGAACTCTGCATTTAGGGAAGACAGCCGCAGTGGTTTCAACCATGCGTGCCGCCGCGACATGCTCATCTTCATTGAGTACTTCATCTAATCCGTCAAAAAGAAGTACGCATTTACCCTTATTCAAATGGTTTTCAAAAAATCCGGGAGGATAAGTCCTGAGAAGATCCGGCGGCAGCAAGCGTGTGGAAGGGTCAGTGAGTTGCTCGATGAAATTTCTACTTTGAGATGCGCATCTCCGCAGAGGTACATATATCGGCAGAAGGCCGGAGATGCCGCGGTTCTCGTCACGCCGTTTAGCGCCGCAACATACGCAGACTATGTATTCAAAAAGAGTGGTCTTCCCAGCTCCTGGATCACCGAGGATTGCCAAGTGTGTGAACTTGCTAAGAGCAACGTCTAAATTTAGTGTCTCTAATAGATTTAGCTCCGATGAAGGGGATATCCTTCCACTCGAAGATGTTGCTTGAATTTCTAGATTAACGAACACCTCTTCGAGCTTAGGACGGTTAAGAGTTATGTTGTGCTTGAGACCTACATACCTTAAATGTCGGTGCTCCTCATAGAGTACTTTCCTGTATTTTTTCTCCCATTTTCGGTAGCGGACGAATTTAGTGACAGCTATTGGAACCTTAGAAAGAATTGAGTCCAGCGCATTCTCGATTTGCTTTTTGAAAGCGACTATTATGGCAGATAGAAGAAACCCAACCACAAGACCTAACAAGAATTTATAATCGCTGAGTCCGGGCATATCTGACTTCCATCAACCTGCTGAAGACTGCAAAACGTAGGAACTATGCGTCACTACGAGACTCAACTGTTCGTCGGTGGCTGATGCCGCGCTTTAGACGCCACTCCAGCATTTTATTCTTCGTTATTTTCTTGACCGCTTGGATGGGCGCGGCGGCCGCTCAGGCAAATCTATTTCATCAGAAGTGCATCTGCTACAACCTTTATGTAAATAGATTTTTAACCGCGAAGATAATCAAGCTAACAACACCTGATAGGAAACTAATCAATGCGACACGAATAAGCGCCAGACTCAGCTTTTCGTCTCTCTTTCCAACCTCTCCCTCCCTTATAAAACTTACCAGCATATTCATTAAAAAAAAGGATGTCATGATTGTGAGAAAGAACATGCAGAATGCTGCTATGACTAGCCCCCGCCATAGCGGCCTTGTAAATAGTTTTTCTAGAAAAGTAACGAGCAGTAGGATGGAGCCGGTCGCCAGTGTAGTCAGATGTTTGTACGTATCATACCGCAACTTCCAACTCTCTTCGTGGGCCTTTAGATAGGCACTGGCAACATTAGGCTGGTTAGCTTCTGTCTTATTAGTCTCATTAGACATTCTAGAATTCCTACAAGGATGAGTACCAACAAACAGTTAGTTAATTTGTCCAGAGACGGTTACGCGGGCTTCGCTCAACTTCCCCATTGGAGGCCAGCCGGGCTGAAGCTTAGCTTGTAGTCACGGCTGCCGGGCAGCTCAAACTCCAGTTCAAGCCGGCGCTCGTGCTTTACCTTGGCGAGGGCGTTGAAAGTCTTCCCAAATACTTCAACGAAACGCATCTCGACGGTTCGGGCGACGTTACAAGGCAAACTAAGCTCAAATTTAGCAACCTGGCTGGCGCTGTGTTTGGATAAAGAGTATTCACGCGTTTCATGACTACCGAGGAACGTTCTGTTTGCACACTCGTTCTTATCCAGCGTGTGACACCCACGTTTTCGGAGTGTGCTCTCCTCCTTAATATTCTCAACTTCAGCACGGATTCCACGACTCTGAAGAACGCCGGACTTGTATACGCCTATGCTCCGAATGTGTAACACCAACGGTACGTGTATCTGTAAGCACTGCCCTCTTTCCGAGACGAAATCAGGCTTGTAAATGACATGGAGAGTCTTCGTTGGGGCCATCCCATTGCCGAAGATCTTAACAAACCAGCCCCTCTCCTTCTCCGGCACTTTAGCTTCACGGTAAGTGACTCGTGCTTTTTTTACCGGCGGTGAATGGAGCCTGAAAAGAGGTACGTGAACCAACTCATATTTAGAACTTTCTTCACGATACTCCAACCTGCCGACTAAGCTCCTCAGCCTGTCGCTTACTGCCTCGTTCGGCTCGTGCAGGTGTTGAATCGACTCGTACTCTCGTACAAAACTGCTATAAGTCGGCCCGCTGATGTTGAGGTCTTTCAAGGCGCTAGTGAAAGACTCCTTACTTGAAGCGGCCTCGTCAACCCACTCCACCGTCTCGACCAGTTCAATTTTACCCGGGTAGGGCGGGCCGAAACCGCACTCACATCCGCTTGGGTGTTTTGCCGCGTTGCACATAGAGTGAGCCTTTACAAAGTGGCGATTGAAACCTCGTGTGGAGTGCCACTTCAAATAAAGGGGTTCGGCTCCAGCATTCAAAATTCAAGAAATCAGACTCGCCAAGCGATATTCCCTGTTTGAGTCATACGGCATAGTGATCACTTGAATGACAATCTTTGCTTTTGCCACATCAACGGAGCGTCGCTTCGGAATCGAGATCCGAATTGGATTCGGTAGTGAGAAAGCCTCGCCAGGGTTCAAGCGCTCCGACAGTGTAATGCTTTGACTCCAAAGCACGGCGTCAGTCTTTTTCAACCCGTACTCGCTGGCATTCGTTAAACCAACCTTTATGTCAATTCTCCGCGCTCCGTGTGAGCTAAAACTGCACAAACTAAGATTAGCCTCTGAGAGCGTCAAGTCAATAACTTTTGAACTATCCAGTGAGTCACCCTTAAACTCGCCTGTGATGCAGTACTTAGAGCGGGCAGAGTCGTCATCGAGCGAAGACACGTAGTAGTGTGCCCTGCGGATGTTAGATTGCTGCGGGAGCATCTCATTCTCTGGAATACTGTTTGAGATTTGATTGGGCCCAAGAGTATTTCCAGATAATACATTCGGAGGCGGCTGAGGATCATTCTGTATAAACACCCTGGCTAGTTCGGGATCCGGTAATTCGACAAAGCCTTTCCTACCTAGTAAGACGTTGAGTCCTAGGGAAATCATAAGTACGAGCGACAACGCTGCATATGCGTACGGATTCCTTGACCACCAAGTCTGAGATAGCCAAGTGTAGAACCTTGACGTACTTGCCCTGAGCTGAACGTTTGGCTCATTAACTCCCACAGATATGGCGAATGCTCCGCTTGGGCGGTGCTCAACTCGCAAAGATAATGTTTGTCCGTTCGGATACTCTCTCTCAAAAAAGTATCCGTCAGGCGGAATATTTGAAAGCGGTAGACTTATCAGCAATACTTCGCCGAACTCAAGATCGGCTGCTTTCCAGATATTTATCACTGTATCTGGGGGTAAATTGTCGTTAAAACTTAGTTCGCACACAAACGAACTATTAGATTGGGTGTTGACAATTTTTGCACCACTTGAGAGCCGCACTTCTATGCTTTTAATAGATGCATTGCTCTCCACCCAGCGCTTATATTCCTGGCTTAACTGACGGGATCGCGAAATGGCCTGCTCTAGAGACAGGGCTTCTCCTTCCGCGTTAAGCAAACGTAATGCAGCAAATGCGCGGAGAACTTTTTCCTCTGCATCTTTATACTCTTCATGGTTGAGGTTGAGCGGTTTAGCTTGGCGATTCAGTCGCCCTTCCTGTTCACCCATTGCGTTCACCTCTCGAACATTGAATTGCCCAAGCGTGTAGCTGGCCTTTCATAGCTTGGGGTCACGTTGCTGACCAATGACGAATTAGCTCTTCTAAGTCGTTCTATGGCGCGGTAGTAACGTGAACGGGCTCTGACACTTGGTATCCCTATCTGCTCCGCGATTTGCTCAAAGCTCCACTCCTGAAATCGTAGAGAAAATATTCTCTGATCGACCTCATCAAGTTGAGATAACAATTCTTTAAGGCATATAGCTGCTTCATACATGGCAGTCGGGTCTACCGCGACTGACATAAATAAAGGTATGTCTCTCTCATCTATCTCTTGGGGTGACTCACGGCGACATTTCCGGGCGTGTGCCCGTGCCTCAAATTTCGTGATTGAGTGAATAGCGTCTTTCGGCGAGTGAAGGCTACTCCAATTCCGCAGAACCTTTAGACAAACCTCAGCTAACACTTCATCATGATGTCCTTCAGGCGCTATGCACCCCTTCTGCCGAAGTTCCGCCCGCACAACTCTTTTCATCAGCGCTGAATGAGTCTCTAAAAACTCACGGCAAGCATGGTCATCATCATTTCGGGTTGCCAACAGCGTTTTATGCGCACACGTCTCCCCTATGGCCGATTCCTTTAATACTCCCAACGTTTGAGTTTGTAAGTCTTTCACCTATTCTTCAGTTTCATTATTTGGTGACACAAACAACTTAACCAAATTAAAAGGGGCGGGACCCCCACAGAGGCGAGGTCCCGCCGTCAAGTCATGCCTTCCTGACAGCGCTGGTGGCCTGTAACAAAGCTAACAGGCGGTAAGCGGATTGTGAGAGCAGAGCAGCGACGAGATATGACTCTCGCACGAGCTCTAAGGCAATCCGGTCATCATCCTGCGCGTTTGTTGAAGGAAGGTACTGAGTGGTTGTTACGAGTTGGATGCGTATAGCCGCTTGACAGCTAGGATTACCACAGCAGAACTCTGCGGCCGAGTTGTCATAGCCACACGCGTGGCAAGGCACCATTAGATCAGCCATGACTTGTCTCCCAGCGCTACTGGTACACCAAAGCTATCCATACGCCGAGGTCAATCGACGTATGGATGAACTTTGGTATAACAAACAAAGAGAGCTTCGCCGCAGGAGCGAAGCAGTACTGCACGGGCGCGTTGAAGTTTCCCAGACTTACGCGCTCGCGCAAGCCTGATTCTACTCCTCACCTTATATAAGGCAAGAGTTTTTTTACGAGCACCTCGTACTTGACGGATGGAGCAAAGATTAGTGTTCCTCAGCTCGGAACTCTTGTTGGGTGTGAGGTAAAACAGTAGGACTGATTCGTCCCGAAAAAAAATTTAACGGGCGCGTCTAAGTCTGGGAAACATGACGCGCCCGTGAGTACTGCCTCGCTTTTATGGCGAAGCTCTCTTTGTTTGCGAAGACAAGCTACTGGATTATTGGTCCAATAACTACCTCTTCACACTTATATAGAGTCACGAAAAGGGCTTTTTGTGGCATCGAAGGCATAAAAAATTTAGCTGGCTGCTTGTTAGATGCTTAACATTTCACCACGCCATTCGCAAATCACTTAATTTCTCTTTACAATATGTGCAGTTGGGGTTATTCTTCTCTTCATTAAGGGGGCATGTTGCAGTAACGAGAGGAGTAAGTACCGAACGATGTCGCAGAAGATGGAAGAGATCTTACGACAGCAGTTTTCCTCGGAAACCTGCGAATCCCTCGCCTCGATTTTCCAGAGGGCCTACACTTCCAACGCCGACTGCTTTGACCCGTTCATCGGCCACGACGAAATGGTCTTCGGCCTCATGATTCACAAGTCGGCCAAGTTCTTCATCGAAGAGTTGGCTGAGCGTAACGACTGGATAGAGATAATCCAACGCCACCCCCGGTTCCTGTTCAGGATAAAAGGCTACCTCATGTCGGCCTACCGCGTCGGCGATTCTCTGGAGGATGACATCAGTAATCTGTTCCCGAAGAATCGGACGGGAGCTTGGATGCTCGCCGAAACGAACAGGGGTCAGATGGTTATGGAGTTCATGAGGGACGGCCGCGTCTCCTGCGATGACTCAACTTGCACCAGCTTGATTCTAGGCCACGTCGGCAGTGTCGAAGAGGGGCTCAGCAAGATGTTTCTTGGCGTCCCGTCGGCTTTCGACAACCGCAACCGGATTACTGGCTGGAGCACTTCCGTCGAGATCTGGTCAAAGGACAGAGTCGGCTCAGTCGAGTCCGGCCTGCCAATGTCCCCCGAGGTGCCAAGAGCCCCTGTCGAGAGGACGTTGCCGCCCATGCTCACTCTCAAGCAGCAGAAGAAACAAGAAGAGGGTAAATGATCCCCGCGGGAAACCTACATTCGATAGCTTATCAGTTTAACCCGGACTGCCTGAGGGTGGCGCGCGAGTTCCGCGGTCTGAAGAAGAATGAGCTCGCGAGTAAGGTACATCTAACGCCAAGCTCCATCACGCAATTCGAGAGGGGGCAGGTACGCCCCAACGCACAGACAATCGCTCAATTGAGCATGGCGCTCGGCTTCCCGCCGGCCTTCTTCTCAAGGTCGAATGAGTTGAGCGTCATATCACCCGACGAATGTCACTTCCGGAGCCTGCGCTCGTGCTCCCAGACTGAGCGCAGGAAGATGGTTGGCGCTGGCAGCATCATCGGGAGGCTAGTCGAATTCGTTGACGGGCACATCCACCTGCCCGATGAGCAGGTGACGGCGAGCGCGTCTTACGGCTCCGAGACTGCGGAGGAGATCGAGGAGGCCGCGGTGAAGTTGCGTAAGGATTGGGGTCTCGGCTCCGGCCCGATAGACAACGTGGTGCACCTCCTTGAAGCAAAGGGTGTCCTCGTCTTCCGGCTCCTTGAGGACTGTAAGAGCCTCGACGCCTTTTCCCTGTGGCATCGGCACAGACCCTTTGTCTTCCTCAACACGGAGAAGGGTTCATCGAGCAGGAGTCGATTCGACGCCGCGCACGAGCTGGGCCACCTGGTAATCCATACTGATTACCTGCCGGGTGACCGGCAGCAGGAGGACGCAGCGAACAAGTTCGCGAGCGCTTTCCTTCTGCCACGCGAATCATTTCTTCACGAATGCCCGCGGCGACTCGTTTGGGATCACTTCCGGGAGTTAAAGCGCAGATGGAAGGTCTCGTTGGCAGCTCTGGTGAGACGGGCAAAGGATCTACGGCTCATCTCCGAGGACACTTACAAGCGCGCAAACGTGCAGCTCGGCAAGCGTAATTGGCGGACCAGTGAGCCCGACGAGCCAGAGGTGGAGTGGCCGACGATCCTGCCACAGGCGGTGGAACTGTTGGGCCAAAACGGTTGGTCTGTCCCCGTCATCGCCCAGGAGTTGAGCATCTCCGAAAGGGACTTGGTCTGGCTGACTTATGCCGACAGGTAACTAGAAGCAGTCTCATAAATACCCGAGATGGTGTGACCGCTTCGATTTTCCTGAGAAATAAGCAGCCTCTAAACCTTATGGGGTATTTATGAGACTGCTTCTAAGCACTTCTTTTATTTGGAGAAGTTTATGACGGAAACAGACGACGATACCTTTCAACCCCCTACCAAGGAGCAAGTTGCAAAGTACGAAATGCTGTTACCAATGCTGGATTCTGCCATAGCAGAGATGAGGGAGTTTTCTAAGAAGAAGCAAGACGGTGTCGTAAACAAGACGAAGATTAACATTCTAAATCGCCTTCTACGCGATATAAAGGAAATTCTCTCTACCGAGCCGACGGACCAATATCTCGATTTATTAGATGAGGAGATGATGCCGCAGAACAGTGATGCGGTTCTTATTCTAGGGCAGTACCGAGCGGCAATGGATCGCTTTAAAGAGCAACATTTCAGGCGGCCATATCCCGGTACAAATCTTCAATGGATGACAGAAGATATGTATGAATACTCCGATGATGAGGATGACGAAGGTGACGAGGATGCTGAGGACGATGATGAAGCCGGTGAAGTTGAAGATGATGACGGTGACGTTGGGGATGTAGTTGAGGACGATGATAATGAGAGCAATCATCAATGATTGAGAGCAATTAATTAATCCCTGCTATATATCGCGGATGAACCGTTGAAAGGTGATTAGATAATAGGTTCGATTTGAATGCACTATGGCTATTATACGTCCCCGGCTTAATGACTTTCACGGATTACCTTTTACTCAAGAAGAGGTCGATTTCGCAATACCATTTTTGGATGAAGATATTCCCCTTTACCTAGACCCATTCCTCCTGTGGAAGTCTCCATCGCTGCAAGATAACTCACTCCATACAGCTATTGTTAATTCATTTAATCAACTTGGCTATCTGGTCCGGAAAGGTGATGAATCCGGGGCGGTTACGACGCTAATTAGAGCATCAGAATGCCACGAGGTCGGGTTAGGAATGTCAAAAACTAGGCGCGGAGTGCGGATCAGCCAAGACATCGCACGCGCCGTCTTAGCGCTGTTTAGAAATGTGCCTCAGATAGAGGCCAACGGATTTACTCATTTTGAAGAGATCCAACTTCTTGTCGATAACGTCTCTAAAGATCGTGTCAGTGATATTGCATGCAACTTCCTGAAGTCGTTTTTGATTGACTTCACAATAGAACAATCAGAAAAACACAGAATCCCGCTGGTTAAAACGGCCGTCGAAGACGTGTATGACTATCGTAAGAACCATTTTGTGGCGGAGGAGGTCTACCTTCCGTTAAACCCCGAAACCAAGCAGCCGGTTTTGCTTATCCCGAAGAGGTGGCTAAGGTATATACCTTGGTTGAATTACGACGACTACTTCAGCAATTTCTATACAAAACATGTAGACATTGAAGAAACACGTTCATCCAGCCGCGTAGCTGTGTTGAACTATAACCGACAACATTACGGTACTGTACAAGCTTACGTAGCCAACAAAGAACGTGTACAAGAGGATTGTAGGAATGACCCACTGTTCTCACCGATCCCTATCACATCAGCTAAGAGAAAGCTGGCCTCAATACTGTCTTTACCCTCCGGTAAGACAGACAACGCAGATCGTAAATATGAGGATTATGTATGCCAGTTAATGGCGTCGTTACTATACCCGCACATGGATTTCGCCGCAGAACAAAGTCGCACGGATTCGGGGGTGTTGATTCGTGATTTAGTTTTCTACAACAACAGGTCGGTGGATTTTCTGAAGGATGTTTATGATGATTATGGCTCCCGCCAGTTAGTGATGGAGCTGAAGAACGTTAGCAAAGTAGAGAGGGAACACATAAACCAGTTGAACCGCTATCTGAACGATCAATTTGGGCATTTCGGAATCCTAATTACAAGAAACCCGCTACCAAGAAACATTTTTAAGAGCACAATAGATCTATGGGCGGGCCAACGTAAATGTATTATCGCCCTCACCGATGAAGATCTAAATTTGATGGTAAACGTCTTCGAGAGTAAGCAGCGGATGCCTATTGAAGTACTTAAAAAGCAATATATCGCCTTCACGCGCGCCTGTCCCTCTTAGCGTTAGAAGTCGTGTGCTCTTAATCAGGACTATAGTTAGCAATCCGGTGTGAGCTGAATGAGCAGAAAAAACGCAAGTAAGCTTGGCAAAGTTGAAGAGCAGCTAACAGCACTGCACGCTGAGATAGGAGCTCTCTCAAAGCGCAAGCCTGATGATGCCGTAAATAAATTCAAGCTGAAATTTATTAACGAAGTGCTGTCTGAGGCAAACTCAATCCTTGATGCTGATCATAAGCCTTTCAAGGACTTTACTAGTTTCGATGAAGATGAGTTGCCCACGAATAGTGACGTGGTGCTGATATTGTCCCAGTACCGGAGATGTGTTCGTCAACAACGACTGAATAACCCCGTATAAGTCACGTGAGGTGCATTGATGAAGGCCAAAGAAGTCAGTGAATTTGAGCGTCTGCAAGCTCAACTGCAAAGCTTATATACGGAAGTCGGGGTGCTCTCTAAGAACAAGCCGGACGTTGCCTTGAATAAATTCAAACTGAAGCTCGTCAATCAGGTGTTAGCAGAAGCTAATAAGATTCTGAATGAGCAGAGCCGGCCTTTCGGAGGGTTTTCCCAGTTCGATGAGGACGATCTTCCAACTAATAGTGATGTGTTAATGATTCTTTCGCTGTACTTAAACTGCCTCGAAAAATTAAGGGCGGATAATATCGTCAACCAATGGGATGGATGGTTTTGGCAGGTAGATGGTGAGACTTCAGACGTCCGTACAGCGCCTCCGCGGAAATTAAAATACTGAAGACGGGCCAAGCTACTATCCTAAGAGCCCTTGAGGGTAGGGTTGTGGGTGTAGCAGACGGCGACAAGATTATACAGTCCTAGGCGCGGGCAATAAGCATACTCGTGTCCACCTGCAAGGGATAGACGCCTCATAGAGGAGACAGGCATTCTGCCAAGTCTCGAAGCAGAATCTCAGCGACCTCATCTTCGATAGGTAAATTGTCGTCGAGTACGTGAAGACGGATAGGTACAGTCGCACTTTAGGCCAGGTGCTCGCCGGCGGGCATGGCGTGAATCTTGAACAGGTCAAGGCGGGCTGGCTTGGCACTACAAGTATTAGGACGAGCAGTCATCGGATGACAGGCGACTGTACGCCGTCGCAAAGACGGAGGTGCGGTCAGTGGGGAGTGGCCTGTGGGCTGACACCAGCCCGATCCCGCCGTGGGACTTTAGACGTGAGAAGCGTGGGCGGCAGAAGAGGCGGACCGGCGGCGGGCACTAGCATCGCGACGCCCGCGCCGACTCCGGGTACACGGAGGCGGGTAGGAGGGTAGACGACTAGGGCATCAGAGCCAGAGGGGATTATTTACTACTTGAAACGAGCTAGATTGCGCGAGGCTGCCATTTGGTCGATGAAGTCAACTACGGCTTTAGCTACCGCCCGAGGGAAATTAGCGTAGTCCTGTTGCAAAGTTGAGAACCGGATGATGATGTCTTCATGAATCGCCTGAGAGAGTGATTTTGATGTCTCATAGTGGCTATATGCCAGAGCCAGATGTGGCTCCGCCTGTATTAACTTCTCAAAAGATGGAAGGCGGTTACGTTTGACATGAGAGTTGAAGTAAGGGTCGGAGGGCACCAAATTCCACAACTCGTTAGTTGGGTAGACTGTTACCGGCACCAAATGATCCAAGTCGTAAGCCACTCGTTTATTGATTCTGCGTGTCGTCCACGGGCAGATAAATTCCTTACCTTCCATAAGTAACAAGTCAACATTATTGCGTTCCCATGTGA
>WUUC01091494.1_pt1 | contig 22501 bp, 19 predicted proteins | sample 6278441 | NCBI WGS metagenome assembly WUUC01 (sample SAMN13675441, study PRJNA597444) | soil metagenome | isolation source: soil | place: USA: Washington | collected 2017-10
GCAGCTCGTGCCGCAGCCTGGCCACGCCGGCACCGTCAGCGCCGAACGGCAATGTGCCGGTCGCTAGCTCGTACAGAATGGCACCCAGCGCATAGATGTCGGAACGCGCATCGAGCCGGCCGCCCTCGAGCTGCTCGGGCGACGCATAGGCTGCTTCCGGCGCGCCCGAGAGCTGCGCTTCGGGCCAGCTGAGGGCCAGCGGCGCGATGCCGAAACCGGAGATCCGCGCTACTTCCAGCGGGCCGCTGCCCGAGCACGCGATGCGATCGAGGGCGAGCACCCCGTGCAGCACACCCGCGCCATGTGCCGCGGCGAGCGCGCCAGCGGCCTGCGCCCCGATCCGCACCAGGCGGCGGAGCTCGAGTGGGCCCGCGTCGAGCACGTCCACGAGCGTGCGTGGACAGTGCTCCGTCACCAGGAACGGCCAGGCGCCGCCGACCATGCCGCGTCCGCTCACCTCGACGATGTTTGGATCGCCGAGCGCGGCGAGCTTGGCCACCGCCTGGCGGATCTCGGTGAAGCAGGTAATGGCCCGGCGCGGCAAGAGCTCGAGGCACACCATCTCCTGCGTGGCCGTATCCCGCGCCAGGTACCGGACGCTGAACGAAGCATCGCTCGAGAGCGATTCGGGTACATAGCGGTTCTGCAGCATGCGCCCGATGATCGAGCGGGGCGGAAGCTCGCTTTTCAGGTCCGTCAGCTCCGCGAGGCGAAGGCCGCTCTCGTTCGCTGCGACGGAGGCGAGCCGCGGCGGTTCGTGTCGTGCGCTGTTCATGGATGTGTGTTCCGACCCGATAGAGCCGGTCTCCACACTCTTGGTGCCCGGACCAAGCAGCGAGCAGGCAGGGTATGCGCCTGAAGATACAGCTGACGAGATTGTGCAGAAGCGTGTGCAGCTCTGCGGCGAACTTTGCCGCGGCGCTCGACGAGCTCACGCCCGCCGCAGCGCGCCGACCGGCAAGAGCGCTTGACAGCCCCCGCATGAAACGGATATTCAACCTTCAGGTTGAATGTCATTGGCGCCAGAACAACCCCTGACGGCAACACTGGTGGCGCTGAGCGACCCGACGCGCCGGGCGATCGTGCGCCGGTTGGCCCGGGGTGAAGCGCGCGTGACGGAGGTGGCGGCGCCGTTCGCGATGTCGCTCAACGCGATCTCGAAACACATTCGCGTGCTGGAGCGGGCGCGGCTGGTCGTGCGGCGCCGTGCCGGGCGGGAGCACTTGCTGTCCCTGGACCCGGCTCCGCTGGATGACGCGACAGCCTGGATCGAGGGGACGCGAGCTTTCTGGAGCGCGCGTCTCGATGCGCTCGCCGCCTTCCTCGAGGCGGAGAACGAACACGCTGCCGGCGGACGCCGGAAAGGAAAGAAGCGATGAGTGGGACGGCGCGAGTGACGCGGCGTTTTCGGTTGCCGCCGCGTCGAGTGTTTGGCGCCTGGCTCGACCCAGAGGCGGTGCGGGTCTGGCTCGGGGCGGCCGCGCGCCGCGAGGGTCTGGGCGAGCTGGTTCTCGTGGAGATCGATGCGCGTGTCGGGGGTGCGTTCCGCTTCGTGTATCGGCAGGCGGGGCGCGAGTTGGTCCAGGCAGGGCGGTACCTCGAAATCGACCCGCCGCGCCGTTTGGTCTACAGCTGGGACATGGCGCTGCCGCACGTGGAACGGGTGGTGATCCAGATCACGGAGACCGCAGGCGGCTGTGAGTTGGTGCTCGATCACGTGATGGATCCGGCGTGGTCCGGGGACGTCAGCGGGGCCACTGCAGCCTGGGCGAGCGTGGTGGACGCGATCGACGAAGCGCTCGCCTGAGCGCCGGGCGGCAGCGCCGGATGCACTGGCGTGAGAGCTGCATGTTCGAACGGCATGAGACGATCTGTCGTCGCCTGGGCTTGTGGCATGCTGCCGCTGTGGCTCAATTGCCAGTCGCCGGCGCTCGTTCGTACCGCGCGGACCTTGCCCGCGGGCGGCCACGATCTGGCCTTCTCCGTGAACCTCTCGCGTGTCTCGCTCGGCCCGGTGGAGGTGGAGGGTCAGCAGATACCCCTGCAGGACTTCAATCTGCCCAACCCGGTCCCGGACGTGCTGTACGACTACGGGGTCACTGACGACGTGGAGCTCGGCGGGCGGCTTTCCCTGGGCTCGGGGCTCATCGAGGCCCACACCACCCTGCGTTTCGTGGAGGCTGCGACCGGCACGTTGCATATGGCGGTGGCGCCGGCGGTGGGCTACCGCGCGCTCGCGCTCGTCAACGGCCCGGTTCTGACGTTGCCGTTGATCGTGACGTACGATCTGAACCCGGGCATGTCCATCACGGGCGGGCCCGTGGTGTCGTACGCATCGTACTCGGTGCCCGATACGCTCGATTTCGGTGATCTAAATATCGGCGGCGACACGCTGTATGCAGGCGGCGGAATCGGGCTCGAGCTTCGGCCAGCGCTGGGTATACACCTGATGCCGACGATCGAGGTGCAGCGTTCGGTGGCGCGGCGCGGTGACATCGAGAACCTGCCGGTGATCGATATGTTATTTTTGGGTGTGACACTCGGTTGGGGCACGCAGCGCGCGATGCCCAAAGCAGACCCCGCGCCCCCCGCCGAGCAGCCCGAGGCGCCGTTCGAGCGCTCGACCGCTCGGCTGCGCTGAACGGCGTTCGCGCGGCTCAGACGTCGAAGTCGCCGCCGTCAAAATCGGCGCCGTCGAAATCCCCGTCGGCGTCGCCCCCGGCGCCGTCGGCGCCGTTGTTTGCCTCGAGGCCGTCATTCGCGTCGCTCGCCTCCGCGTGTTCGCCGTCGGCGCCGAAGCCGCCGAGGGCCGAGAAGAAGGAATTGGCGACCAGGCTGCCGGCGAAGGCGGCGGCGAAGCTGCCGAGCAGGTTCGCGCCAAAACCGAGGCCGGGCGAGGTGCCGAGCGTACGCTCCATGATCCCGGGCTGGCGGATCTCCGCCCGCGTCGCGGCTCGCGCCAGCGCTCGTGGATCGTCTGGTGTTTTTTCGATCGCCGAGCGTTCATCGGGGGGGGCCGAACGTGCCAGCTCGGCGAGCACCTGCTGGCGTTGCTGCGGCGTGAGCCGCTCGAACGCCTCCGCATGGGCCTGCTCGATCGTCTCGGGTGGGGCGGTTTGGAGCATGTAACGGTACCGGTCGAGCGCATAGGCGTCGCTCCCCGGCGGGGCGGGGTGGGGAGCCTGGGCGTCATGCCGCGGTTGTGTTCCAAAAATGCGATCGAGCAAACCCATGGCGTCTCCCTCGGGAAGTGGTGTCGAGATCTGACACGGGTGTAGCCAGTTCCGTGCCATTCGAAGCATGGGGTCGTCGTCGCCGCGCCGCCAGGCGCCATCTGGGGCGGAATGTGACCGCGCGCCGCGACTCACGCGCCGGGTGGTTCGTGAGTGCCACGGAGCTCGGCGCTCACGGCATCGAGCCGCCGCTGGACCTCGTTCCACGCGGTGTCGTCGAGCTCGCCGCGTTCGGCGGCCTCCTCGGCCTGCCCCATGACGGCTGCCGCTCGGCTCGCTCCGATCAGCGCCAGCAGGCCGCGCAGATCGTGCAGCGCTCGGCGGAGCTCGTCGTTCGATGCGTGTGCGCGCGCCGCTTCCAGCCGCCCGCGCGCGTCCGGCAACGCACCGGACACGCGGCGTTGCATGCGCTCGAGCAGGGTCTGGCCGCCCCCGACCACGACCGCGCCCAGCTCGTGCCATCGGTCCTCGTCGAACTCGCTGACGGGTTCGCTGGCGGCGCGTTCGTGCGCACGCCGCAGCAGCGCTTGCAGCTCGCGGAAGCGCAGTGGTTTTTGCAGAAAGCCGTCGAACCCCACGGTCTCGAGCAGCGGCGCGTCATCGGCCAGCGCGTTCGCCGTCAACGCGACCACAAACGGCTTCGAGCCGAGCCGGGCACGCAGCCCTCGCGCCGCGGCCCAGCCATCGACACCGGGCATCTGGATGTCGACCAGCACGAGATCGAAGCGGCGCGCCTCGACCAGCTCGTAACCTTCCTCTGCCGAGGCGGCCAGGGCAGCGTCATAACCGAGCGCGCCGAGCGCGGCGTGCATGAACTCGCGCGCAGGCGCCACGTCGTCGATGACGAGCACATGCAGCGGATGGCGCGCCCCGAAAGACGGGCTGACGGGCTCCGGGGTCGCGTCCGAACCGAAGCGCTGGATCGCCGTGGAGCCGCGCCCGGCGGCCGCCGCCGGGAATGACGCCACGAAACGCGCGCCACCGCCCGGGCTCGCGGCACTCACCAGCGCGCCACCCATACGTTCGCAGAGCTGGCGGCTGATCGCCAGCCCCAGCCCGACGCCGCCGTTGTGGCGCGCCGCGTGTGACTCGGCCTGGCGAAATGGCGCGAACAGCGTCTCGTCGTCGGGCATGCCCGGGCCCGTATCGTCCACCGTGACGCTGTAGCCGGCGTCGCCGTCGCTCTCCAGCGTGACCCGCGCGCCGCCACGTTCGGTGAACTTGATGGCGTTCGTGATCAGATTGCCGAGCACCTGCGAGATGCGCATCGGGTCTCCCTCGCAGCGCTCCGGCACACCCGGCGCGCTCGAGGCTCGCAGCTCGAGCGATAGTCCCTTCTGCGCCGCCAGCGGCGTCATCGCACGCATCACGGCCTCGACCACCGCGCGCGGGTCGTAGGGCTCGGAGCGAAGCGGTAGCACCCCGGCCTGCAGCGACGAGTAATCGAGCAGATCGCTCACCAGGCGGTCGAGCAGCTCGCTCTGCTCGAGCAGGGTGGTGACGTAGCTCGACAGCGGCGGCGAGAGCCGCGCCGAGCCGAGCAGCTGCGCGTAGCCGAGGATCGACTGCAGCGGCGTGCGCAGCTCGTGCGACACGTTGGCCAGAAACTCACTCTTGGCTCGGCTCGCCGACTCCGCTTGCCTGAGCGCCTCGTGCAGCTGGCGCTCGAGCAGCTTGCGCTCGTTGATGTCGCGCACGCTCGAACGGTAACCGAGGTTCTCGCCGCGAGCGCTGAACAGAGGCTGCCAGCTGATGGCAGCCCAGACCACCGCCCCATCCTTGCGCAGCACCCGGAACTCGTAGTGGTTGCCCGACTCGGACGCGCGCGCACGCGCCAGCACCTCGCGGAGCCCGCTGCGATCGGATTCGAAGACGAGCTCCAGCGGATAGTGGGGCATCTGCAGGCACTCTGGCACCGAGTAGCCGGTGATGCGCTCGACGGCGGGGTTGACCCAGAGCACCTCTCCACCCGGGCCCACCCACGTCTCCCAGTCGTAGGTGTAGTCCGCGATCGCACGGAAGTGTTCGGCGCCGAGCTCGGCGAGTGTCACACCTTCACCTTCGGCTCTACCAGGCCATTTTCGATCGCGTAACGGGTGATGCTGGCGATGTCGTGCAGCTTGAGCCGCTCACGGATCTGCAAGCGATGGTTGGCGACCGTCTTCACGCTGATCGAAAGCTCGTCCGCGATCTCCTTGGACGACAGCCCTCGGGCGACGAGCTGCACGATCTGCCGCTGACGCGGCGAGAGCTCGGCCTCGGAGGGCGGTGACTTGAGGTTGTCCGCGAGGATGGCGCTGGTTACCGAGCAGAAAAAGGTGCCGTGATCGGCGACGCGCCGGATGCCCTCGCGCAGCTCGCGCAGCGGGGTGCCCTTGGTGACGAACCCCTTGGCTCCCAGCCGCACGGCGTCCTGCACCAACGCAGGCCGTTCGTGTGCGGTCACCATCATGACCGCCGTGCCGGGGCGTTGGGCGAGCAGGCGCGCGAGCACATCGAGGCCGTTGAGGTCCGGCAGGACGGCGTCCAGGATGACCAGATCGGGCTTCAGGCTGCTGCAGGCTTCGATCGCCGGGATGCCCTCGCTGAACTGCCCCAGGATGCGATAACCACCTTCCGCGCTCAGCACCTCCGCGAGCAGCTCGCGAAAGATGGTCTGGTCTTCGACGATGACCACACCCAGGCCGTTGGCTGTGGATGAAGCTTTGGTGTCGGAGGCGAGCATACCCATGCTCCTAGTATGTATTGAGCAACCGTTGTCCGGCACATTGGGCATAAGTGCCCATAGCCCGAACGGCCGCGTCAGCCCAAGTTGAATGGAGACTGAACGGCGCCTCCGGGACGAAAAACCGACCGCGGCTGGCAACAGGCGCGGGCCCTCGAGGGATGCCGTCAACCCGACCAGAACCTACCACATCGACAGGGGTGACCTGATGCATCAATCGACCATTCGTTCGGCTTCCGAGCAACAAAAACCCCAACGATCTCCGCTGGGAAGGCTGCTCCGTACCGCTCTGCCCGCCGCCGCGTTCGGCGCGCTGGTCTGGCTCTCCCCGAGCGTGAGCGAAGCCGCGCCACGCTGTTCGAGCAAACCCGCTGTCTGTCATCGGCTGGCCGCCGCGGAAAAGGCCCAGGCCCGAGCCGCTCGCCCAGCGGTGGCCGCGCCGCGCGCCACGGTCGTGGCACAAAACGACAAGGCTCGCTGCAACACCAAACCCTCGGTCTGTGCTCGGCTGGACGCGACCGCTTCACGGCGTGCCGTGGCTCCGGTGACACTGGCGCAGGACTTCCAGTCCGGTCCACGCTGCACGACCAAACCGGCCGTGTGCGCCCGGCTGAAGCTGCGCGAGACGGCCAAACCGATGACGCTCGCCAGCGAGTGACCCCCCGGGGGGCTGCTCGCCGCCAGGCTGCTCGCCGAGAGGATGTTCCGGACGGAGCGGGCCCGCCGGGTGACGGATGTCGCCGGGCGCGCCCGCTGATGCTCCCCAGCGCCGATCATTCCGGCTGCAGGTGGTGGCGCGGAACGGTGGCCGCAGCCGACGTGGCTCAGTCGTCGTCCTCGCCCTCGTCTTCATCATCGAGCTCGACGCAATCGGAGCCTCGGCACAACTCGTCGTCCTCGCAGTCGCTGTCCTCGCGGCACTCGACGCAATAACCGAAGTCCAGGTCGCAGATCGGATCATCGAAGTCGCACGTCTGCGCCTCCGAGCAGGGCTCTGCGCATTCTCCGAGCACGCGGTTGCAGCTTTCGCCGACGTCGTCGCAGTGGCCGTCTTCTCGGCACTCGACGCAACGACCGGCGATCAGGTCACAGAACGGCTCGTCCGAGCCCGGGTCACAGTCGCTCGCGGCGAGGCACTCCACACACGCGCCCGAGCTCTGGCAGCGCGGCGCCTCCGCCGGACACTCGATGTCGGCCGCGCAAGCTCGGCACGTGCCAAACGTCGCGTCGCAGATGGGGCTGTCGCCGCCGCAGGTGTCGCCGTCGATGCAGCTCGGGATGCAGGTGTTGGCGGGCAGGGCGCAGAGCTGCGCGGCAGGGCAGTCTGCGGTCGTGAGGCAACGCACACAGCTGCGTGTGTCGAGGTCGCAGCGCGGGGTTTCGACGCCGCAATCGGCGTCGCTCGCGCACCCGCTGGGCTCTGCCGGCGCGCGCACGATGACGTCACCGGTCACGTCGCCGCAACCCGCCGCAATGGCCTGGGCAAACGCCGCCGCGAACACGGCGGCACAGACGTTGCGGCGGGCCGTCATGGGCCCGCCTCGTTCGGCGCGGGCCAGCTGAGCTCGAGCGCGAGCCCGAACGACGCAAAACCTCGCCCGAGGCTCGCTACCTCGCGCCCGTCAAAAAGCAGCACCGGGCGCGGGGCGGTCGCTCCCCCCGTCGCCGTCGCGCGCAGCCGGAGCCAGCTCTCGAGCTCGCGCCCGAACGAGAGCGTCACGAACGCTGCCCCGCACCACAACCGTTCGTGCTGGCCGCTGAAGTCGGTGCGGCCGTCCCCGCTCGCATCCAGCACGAACACGCCAGCGCCCAGCCCGGCGCCACCCAACCAGGGTTCGGGCAGCGGCAGCCCATGATCGAGCGCCGCCGAAAATGTGGACCAGCCCACGTTGGCTTCACCCTCCGCGCCTTCCAGCTCGGTCTTGCCGAACGGCAGCTGCGCCGTCAGCGTCGCGCCCCAGTCTCGGCCGAGCTCGCCGCGGAGCGAGAGCGCGGCGTGGGGAGTGACACCGAGCCCTCCGAACGACCAGGAGCCCGTGGCGCCCGCGCCGAGCCAGAGCCGCGGGTTCGGCGCCGTGCCCGCGAACGCTGCCGTGGCCGGCGCGGAGGTTTCCGCACCGACCTGCTCGTCCGTTGGGATGGCTTCGTTCGCCGCTAGCGGTTCGCTGTCTTCGCGCGCTTCGTTCGCCCTGGCTGGCTCGGGCACACGGGAAACCGTGGCCCCGTCCGGCTCACTCGGCGCCGGGGGCGAGGCAGGATCAGGGAGCGTCCAACCGACGTCCACCAGCCGTGCGCGCAACACTTCGACCACACGCAGCGCGAACGAGTCACCCTCGGCTGGACGCCGTTCGAGCGTCTGTTCGAAACGCACCTGGTCGCTGGCGCGCTGCACGGATAGCTGCACGCGTTGCGCCGACAGGATTTGGATCCGAGCCGGCGCGTCGCCATCCCGTTGCGCGCCGCCGACCGCGCTGAAGCCGGCGTAGGCCACCTCCGCGCGGATCTGACGCCCGAGCTCTGGGTTGTCCGTGTCGGCGATCACGACCAGGTCCGCCTCGGAGCCGAACGCGGGCAGAGCCAACGCCGCCGCCGCGAGGGCGAGCCGCGCCGCCCGAGCTGCACCATCACGGAGTCGAGGCAGCATCGAGGATGCGGCGCGCGTCTCGGGCGTGAGCGCCGTTCGGGTGGCGTTGCAGGTAGGTTTTGGCGACGTCGCGCCGGCGGCTCGGGTCGCGCGCTTGCCCCGCGAGCTCGAACAACCAATCGTCGGCAGACGCCGCGAGTGGCCCCGTCGGTTGCTCGCGCAGGTACAGCTCGAACCAATGGCTGGCCAGCCCCGGATCGGCGTCGACCGCGAGGCGGCCGAGCGCGAACGCGGCGTTACCGGCAGCCGCGCTGCCCGCAAAACGACGGCGCACCGCCGAGTACGCCTGCCGTGCCCGCCGCGCGTCGCCTTGGAGCCGGGCGGTGTCCCCGAGCAACACCAGGTCACTCGCCGAGGCGTGTTCGCACGCGCGTTCGAAACCCGCGTGCAGCGCGGCGTCGTACGCGGCGGCATACCGTCCGTCGCGCGCCAGCTGCTGCCAGCTGGCGGCGCGGGCCGTGTTGCCCCGCGCGAGCTGCCGACGCGCGCGAGGTGCCGCTCGGGCCGCGCCCGCATCGGGAGCGGCCGGTGCCAGCTCGGGGGCGTCGGGCGCGCCGCCAGAGGCCTGCTCGGAAGCGAGCTCCTGTTCGGTGGGGCCAGGTAGCTTCTCCACCTCGTTTTTCGCCAGCTCGGTGAGCGACGACACCGTGAAGCTGCCTTTGCTGCACGAGGCGCGCACACCCTGACCGGCGACGAGCGTGTGGGACTGCCCCGCTGCACAACCCTTGACGGATACGCTGCCCTCGAAGAGATCGAGCGCAAAATCATCCGCCCGCGGATCCCAACCCACATCGAAGCGAGTGCCCTTCACCTCCACCGCGAAGGGGCCGAGGCTCACCCGCCAGGGGCTCTCTCCCGGCACCCGGTAACGCGCCGGCACCACGTCGATGTGTGCTTTACCGGACTCGATCACTATCTCGGCGCCGGCGCGCCCGATGGCGACCACCCGTGCTCGAGCGTTCGGCTCCAGCTCGACCCGTGTGCCATCCGAGAACCGGATGGGCAGGCGCCTGTCGTCCGGCGCTTCCTCCCAATCCCGGAGCACACCCGTCTCGCCGTCTGCCCCGACCGTGAAGCTGAGTGGTGGGTTCCAGAACACCGCCTCTTTCAGTGCAAAGACACCCGTGATGAGCAGAGCAGCGAGCGACAGCCGCAGCCAGGGGCTCTGAAAGAAGGACGTGCGCGCTGGTTCGGGCGGGGCACTACCCCGCCGCCGTGCGGCGTACTCCGCGAGCATACGCCGCGTGCCCTCGTTCGGTTCTGCCGCCGGCAGGCCGTCTTCCTCGGCTGCGACGTGCTGCCCCAGCCGCGCCAGTTGCTCATCGCTCATGGTGCAGCTCCTTCGAGGTAGGCGGCGAGCTCGGGATACGCCTGCGCGATGCTCGTGAATTTCTTCTGGGCGCTGGCCAGGCGGCGTTTGGTGGTCGCCAGCGAGACCTGGCAAGCGCTGGCGATTTCGGTCAGCTCCATGCCGTCGATGAAGCGCAACGCAAACGGGATGCGTTCGTCCGGGCCGAGCCGACGGAGCACGTGATACGTGGCCCGGACGGCTTCGTCGACTTCGGGCGAGTTGCTCGGCGCCGGCACCTCGGGCAGCTCCTGCTGGGGAAAAAAGCGGATCAGGCGGCCGCGCGTGCGGCGGCGCAGCTCCATGCGAACGCAGTTCACGCTGATCGCGGCGAGCCAGCCGCGCAGCGCTTTGGGCTCGAGCAAGCGATCGATCGAATCGATGGCGGCGACGAACACGTCCTGTATCAGGTCATGCAGATCCGCGTCCGGGCCGAGCACGCGCACGAGCACACGCCGCACATAGTCGTGGTGCCGATCATACAGCGCCGCGCCGCCAGCGGGGTCACCCGCGCGGATGGCGGCGACCACGGCTGGATCCGAATCCAGCCCCGGCAAATGCACGACCTGTGAGCGCCGGATCTCTACCGGCGGTCGGGGTTTGGTCGTGTCTGCGGGGCGCATGTTTCTCGAGTGCCGGATGCCTGGCCGAGGCCGCGGGGGCGGCGGTCCACCTCTGAGTGAACATACCCGCACCGGGCGGCTCAGATTTCGTCACTCCACATGGCGCGCACAAAAAAGCTGAGCCGTCCGGCGCCGCTCGTTCACTCAGGTGGACGAAAGCCGGCAACAGCGTCCTGCCGGTTCGTCGGGTCCGGGTCGTTTTGGGACGAACCCCGGCGCGGCGACGTGAGCCGCTGCCCCCCGCACGAGGCGGGATGGCACGGAACCGCGCTCAGCTCGGGCTCGGTGCTCGATGGCCCGAGCGGCGATGAGAACCCACCGAGGACGCGAGGAAAGAAACATGACCTACAAGATGATCGCAGCCTTCTCGCTCCCCGTGCTGCTGTTCGCCTGCGGCGGCTCCGAGGGCGGCGCCGGACTGACGCAGGCTCCCAGCGAGCGCACGCCTGCGGCGACGAACGCTTCGTCCCCAGTGAATGGCTCCAGCGGAGCTTCAGGCACCCAGTCTGTCGAGGCTCGACAGCTCTTGCAGGCCCAGGTGGCGAGCGCCGCGCTCACGCTCGACGACGCCACGAGCATCGCGCTCGCGGCCAACCCCGACAGTTCTGTGCTCGAGGCCGATCTGGACGGGAACGGAGAGACCCTGCGTTACGAGGTCGAGCTGCGCCTGGCCGACGGCAGCGTGCTGGAGGTGCATGTCGACGCCAACACCGGAGAGATCATCGCCAGCTTCCCCGAGGATCAGGCCGACGATGACGATGACGACGTCGCGGTCGATTGCACGGGTGCGATCTCGGCCGTGGAGGCTGCGGCCGTGGCCATAGCGGAGGCCGAAGCCGGCGGCACTGCCGTCGAGGTCGAGATTGACGACGGCTGCGAGTTCGAGGTCACGGTGGATACCGGCGCGGGTTTCGTGGAGGTCGAGGTGGCCGCGGACGGGACCGTGCGGCAGGTCGAAAACGATGACGATGGCCCAGGTGACGATGATGATGACGACGGTCCGGATGACGACGATGACGGTCCGGATGACGACGATGACGACGACGGTTCGGATGACGACGATGATGGCGACGACTGAGTGAGGCTCTGAATCGGGGCCGGCGCAGCGCTGCTGGCCCCGGTGTCTCGCGCACCCAACGTGCGGGTGTTTAACTCGCGTCGAGCTCGCGCCAGCGGAAGAAACGCCTGGAGGCGAGCCCGAGGAGCTCTCGATCTTCCGCCGTATCTCCGTAGGCGTAGATGACCGGGTAACGGCTCAGGTCGTACGCCGCCCGAACGCGGCGGGCTTTTTCGCTGCCGGTGCAGTCCCCGGATGTGTACCTGCCGGTGAGGACGCCGCCCACGTGCTCGAGCTGGGTGCAGATCAAACCCACCTCGTGCTCCTCGCAAAAACCCTGCAAGTAGGGCTGCAGGGACGCGGAGACGACCACGACCTCGTCGCCCTGCGCCTGATGCCAGCGGATTTTCGCCAGCGCTTCACTCCGCATCTGGCCAGCCAGCGTCTTCGAATAGCGGCTGCCGAGCTCGTTCAGATCATCGGCGCGGCGGCCCTTGAAACCCAGGTACGCTGCGGCGGCGCGCAGCCTCGTGGCTGGCATGAGCCCGAGCTCGTACCCGAGGATCAACGGGCTGAGCAGCACCATGCCCGGCACGAGCCGGTAGCGCGGCGTAGCGAAATGGATGAATGGCGTGAAGGTGTCTGTCGAGGTGATCGTCCCGTCGAAGTCGAACAACGCGAGGTTCATGGCGCGTGTCAGCCTCGCCGCTTTTGCTCGTCCTGTCCAATGTCGCCGGCCCGGTGAGACGCGGCGATGGCCTACTCGAGAGCGCGCAAGAGCTCGCGCAGCTTACGGACCGTGTTCAGATTGCGGCCCGTGCCCGTCTTCTGGATGGGCAGTGAGAGTTTGCTGCGACCCAGGCCGCTCGGGTAATGGACGAAGACCTCTCGGCCGCGGGCGATGACCTGCTCGCCACCAGGTGTTTCGATGCCGCTGAGAGCCTTGTTCGGCAATGCTGCGTCCAGAAAAAAAACGATGACGCGGTTCGGCGGCGCATCGGGGAAGGGGTTCTCACCGAGCACCGCGTCGAGCTCGGCGGCGCTTCGCAGGTGGACGCCGACGGGTTTGCCAACGGCTCCTGCCACGGCTTTTGCCAGCACCTGCTGCGCGCTGGCCTCGGCGCGGCGCGTCTGGAAGACCACGTTACCCGACTGAATATAGGTAGCCACGCGGGTGAAGCCGCATTCCTCGCAGAGCCGGCGCAGCTCGGCCATGGCGAGCTTGCCGGTGCCGCCGACGTTGATGGCACGGAGCAGGCCCGCGTACGCCGTCATGCGCGGGGTGTAACATGCGTGGCCGGCGCAGTGAGCCCGCCTCAGCCAAAATCAGCGGCACGAGTGGCTCGTGAGACGGCGACCCATGTAGAGCTCCGGGCGCCCGCCGTGCCACGGCAAGCGCCCGAAGCGGCCCCGCACACGGCTCACCCGGGTACGGGGGCGAGCTGTGCGCGAGCGGCCGACGTCACTCGAGAGCGCCGTCCTCGACCCACTGCTCGATCGTGGCGAGGTCTGCTTCGCTCAAGCAAGCACCCCCGCTGCCGGGGTCACCCCCCATGCAGGCCTGCGGCATGTCGCCCGCTTCAATCTCGGCGATGATGGCATTCCGCTCGGCGAATGCGTCGGCGTACTCCGCCGCTGCGTTGTGCCCGCCTCTGTTGTCGGTCGAGTGACAGGGCGTGCAGTTGGCCTGCAGGATCGGTTGCACATCATCCGTGTACGTCAACGCTTCTTCGTTGCCGCCGCCACCGGCGTCGGGTTCGTCACCGCCCGCACCCGCGGCACCGGCTGCGCCCGCAGCACCGGCTGCGCCTGCAGCACCGGCTGCGCCTGCGGCACCCGCCGCGCCCGCAGTGCCCGCTGCGCCGCCACGACCGGCGGTGCCTGCTGCGCCGCCACGGCCTGCGGTGCCTGCAGCACCGGCTGCGCCGCCACGACCTGCGGTGCCCGCTGCGCCGCCACGGCCTGCGGTGCCGGCAGTGCCGCCCGTGTTATCGTCATCACCGCTGTCGTCGCTGCAAGCTCCGCCCGCCAGCGCGAGACACGCCATGGCGACCAGCGCGCGTTTGCTAAGAAAATCCATTGCTCTCATATCTCTCCGTCATTCGTCATCGATGCTGAGAGGCCGCGGCTCGCGCATCGCGCACGACGATGCCGGGATTGGATCGTCATGCCATCGGAACGAGCTCCGCTCGGGACGTAAGGTTGTCGTGCCGGCCCGCTGTCGGTTCAGCGGCTTCGTGTTTTCTAGAAATCTATCTTCGGCCTGGGCCTAGAGTCCCCGCAGAAGCGGTGAGCAGGCAAGAGGCGTGAACAAAACCTCACAATTCGGCCGTGCCGGAAAGGTACGCCACCACCGCGCAGCGCCGCTGTCACCTGACTCCGCTCAGGCGGGGCTTGGTCCGCATCGGAGCAGTGAGACTCGCCCAAACACCCACGGCAATCTCGGGGCGTGGCGCCGCGTCTACACGCGGCCGGTGCCCGTTTGCCTCGATCGTTGGGAAAAACAGCCCCGGCCTTTAAGTCTGAAGGGGGCGAGCGAAGGACCCGACCGGTCCAGGGGCGTGCTACGGTCGCACCCCCATGCAATGCGGGAGATGCGCCGAGCTGGTTCAGGATGGCGCTCACTTCTGTGGCAACTGCGGTGCACGCATCGAGGCCCCGGCCAGCCTGCTCGGGCAGACCATTGCCGGTCGCTACCGCCTCGTCCGCCAGGTCGGGGAGGGGGGGATGGGCAGCGTCTACGAAGCGGAGCAGACCCTGGGCTCTTCGCAGCGCTCCGTTGCGGTCAAGCTGCTGCGGCCGGAATGGTCCCACGACCCCGCCGTCAAGGCGCGCTTCCATCGTGAAGCGGCGACCGTAGCCCGGCTCGAGCACTTCAACACGGTGCGTGTGTACGACTTCGGCGCGACCGAAGACGGCACGCTGTACATCGTCATGGAGTACCTGCAGGGGCGTTCGCTGCAGAAGGTGCTCGATGACACGGGGCCTCTGCCGCCCGAACGCGTCGAGCACATCACCAGCCAGGTGCTGGCCTCGCTGGAAGAGGCGCACGGCCTCGGCATCGTGCACCGCGATCTCAAGCCCGACAACATCCTGCTCATCGACAGCTACGCCTCGCAACGCGACGTCGTCAAGCTGGTGGACTTCGGCATCGCCAAGGGCCAGCCGGCGCTCGGCGCTGCCAGCACCCGGCTCACCGAGCTCGGCGCCTTTGTCGGAACTCCCGCGTACATGAGCCCGGAGCAATTTACGCCCGGCGGCGTCGGGCCTGCGAGCGACATCTATTCGCTCGGCGTTACCACCTACCAGATGCTCGCGGGGCGTTTGCCCTTCGATGCTCAGAGCGCGCTCGAGTGGGCACAGGCGCATACGTCGAAAGAGCCGCCGCCTCTCGCTGACCAGTACGGCGCCGGAGCGATTCCCGATCGCATGCGCCGCGCGGTGCGGCGGGCGTTGTCCAAGCAGCCCGAGGAGCGCCCGGCCACGGCCCGGATGTTCGCGGAGGAGCTGTCGGGGCGGACCAGCCCCGACGCCGTTCCTCGCGAGCCAGCCGCGGCCTCGGCGCGCGTCGTCGAAGCGTCGGCGCCTCCTGCCGCCGCAGCGCCCGCGCTGGGCGGCGCTCCGAAGACGGCGCCGATGATCGAGCTGCCCGATCTGAATCCTGTCTCCCGTGTTCCCCTCGAGACCCAGCCGATGGCAGCCTTCCGGCAGCCGGCGGCGCCGGTTTACGGCGTTGCCGTGCATGCTCCGGAGCCGAGGCCGCGGCGTTCGGGCCCAGGCCGCTTCGTGCTCTGGACGGCGCTCGCGTTCGCCGGCACCGCCGGGTTGTCGCTCGGGGCATGGGCGCTCTACGACAATCAGCTCTGGCCCGGGCAGCAGCGCGAGTCGCGCGAGCCACCGCCGCTCACGCCCACGGCGAGTGAGCCCGAGCCCGAGCCAGAACCTACGCCGGAACCCGTCCCCGAACCGGCGCCACGCGAACGCGAACGGGCGGAGCCGGCACCGTCCAACCCGAGCAACACGCCTCGTCCCGCGGCGCCTCGCCCCGCACCCGCGCCCAAACCAGCGTCTCCGAGTGCGCCGTCCCCCACCCCCACGCTGCCACAGCTGCCTGGCCTGCCCTCGCCAGCTCAGCCCGGCACGCCACCCGCGGCGCCGGGAACGGCGCTGCCCGGACAACCCGCTCCGGGGGCGGCGCCACCCACCCCGCCGTCGGCATCGCCCCTGCCGCAGCTGCCCTGGAACCTGCCGACCACCGGCTCGTGTGAGCGCTGCCTGCAAGCGCTCCAGGGGAGCGGCAACTATATCGTGGTGACCGCGGTTGGTGAGAGCCTGCTCTGCGAGGACCGCACGGCGCGCGCCACCTGTGAGCGCCAGATCGAAGAGCTCGCCCCCGCGGTTGCCGAACGCGCCGCGCGTGCCGGCGATTGCCCGGCGGCGATCGCCACCGCCGCCGCGGCGGTCAACGTGCGCGTTTCGCCCGATCGGTTCCGCTCGGTCGATGCCTTGTGTTTGCGCTGAGGCTGGCGTTTCACTCGTTCATCGCCAGCTTCTCGGCGTTTGTCGGCGTATGAACCGCATTTCCGTGCGAGGGCGGCACAGGTCGATGATTTTCACGTTCGCGCACGTTAAGGCCCGAGGACCGTGTTCTTTCACCGCCGCGTGCCGCGCGGGCGGTGAAGCAGTTGCAATCCCGGCGGCAAATGCGGGGCCCGGGCCGCGTTGCCGAAAAAAGCGTGCGTCGTGGAACGGTCACACTCGGGCGCGGCATTTCCGCACGTTCTGCAACGCCACCGAACCGATTCCGGCAGTTATGATTTTCTGGACGGGTCGATCGGCCGCGCAAGGCCCTTGGCTGCTTCGGCACCGCCCACGTACAATGTCGCCGTGGTGGCCCCGAGCATGAACGACCTCGCTCCCGGCGTGGCTTTTGGAAGCTACGTCATCAAGGAGCTGATCGGTCGTGGGGGCATGGCCAGCGTGTACCGCGCCGAGCACCTGCTCTTGAACAAACCCGTCGCGCTGAAGGTGATGGAGCGCGGGCTGCTCGCCAGCTCGGCGGCGCGGCAGCGGTTCTTGATGGAGGGCCGCGCCGTCGCCTCGATCAAGCATCCGAACGTGGTCGACATCACGGACGTCGGGGTGCAGGACGGGGTGCCTTACCTGGTCATGGAGCTCTTGACCGGCGAAGACCTCGCGGCGCACCTGGAGAAGCGGCCGCCGTTGGACGATGCGTCGGTCATTCGGTTGGCGCTGCCGGTGATTGCCGCCTTGCACGCCGCGCACAGCTCGGGCGTCGTGCATCGCGACATCAAACCCAGCAACATCTTTCTGTCCAAGGGCCCGGACGATCAGGTCCTCCCGAAGGTGCTGGATTTCGGCATTTCCAAGGTCTCGTTCGACAATTCCAGGCTCGATCTGGTGACGACACCTCAAAACCAGATCATCGGCACACCGCGTTACCTGCCTCCCGAAGCGCTGCACGGGGCGCGCGAGCTGGGGCCTCTGTCCGATCAGTATTCGCTCGGCGTGGTGCTCTACCAATGCGTGACGGGTTCCACTCCGTTTTCGGGGGACACGCTCATCTCACTGCTCAACTCGCTGTCGCGCGGCGCGTTCGAGCCGCCGCGTTCGCTCGCGCCCGGCATCTCGCTCGGGCTCGATCGCATCATCTCCCGGGCGCTCAGCGCTGACCCGAACGATCGTTACCCCAACATCCGGGAGATGGGGCGGGCCATGCTCGAGCTCGCGGCGGCACGCACCCAGATGGTCTGGGGTCATTCCTTTCGTCCTTCGCTCGCGTCGGGCGAGGAGCTTGCCACTCCCAAGCTCGGCGCCCTGCCACCTGCCACGGAGCTGATCGATCGCAGCGAGCACATCCAGCCGGCCCAGCGCGTGCGTCGGGTCGTTCTGGGGGCGGGGTTGGTGACGGCGGGTGCGCTGGCGTCGGCGCTCTGGTCGGCTTTTGCCGTCCCGGCGGGGCGTGGCTCGGGGGATGGTCTCTCACCGGTGAGACAGGGAGCGGCGACGATTTCATTGCCGCTGAGCGTTCCCACCGAAACTCCGGTGAAAGAGCCCAGCGTGTCGAGCGTCCCGGGTTTGACGACTCGGCCCGTGCCGGCCGAAGAGGCTCGCTTCAAAACGGACGACGCAGAACAGCCGCGCACTCGTTCGCGGTCACAAAGCCGGCGCCCCTCGGGGAGCGCCTCGGCGCGCCGCCCCGAGAAGGACACAAACGCGCAGGTGCCACCGAAGCCCGCAGCGGTGAGACGCCCCGAGGCCGCGGTTTCGGATGCACCTGAAGTCAGTCCGCCCCGGCCTTCGCCGCCGAACGAGCCGCGCCGGCAGGGTGCGAATCGCTCACCATTGCTCGACTGACTCTGCTCGGCGCGATCCGTTGGGCTGAATCGGGCTGTCCGGCGCGACGACAATCGCTACTATCGTGCGCATGTCGGAGTCGTTGAATCACGTACGGGTGCTGCTGGTCGCGATCTGTTCTGCCGTGTGGTTGCTGTCCACGACGTTCATCTCGGTTGCCTCGGCGCAGCCGGCCACCGTGGACAATACACGCGCACGTGTCGAGCAATTGCTCGCTCAGGGCATCCAGCGGCGTGAGGCTGGGCGCGACGCAGAGGCGCTCGACGCGTACAAACAAGCGGTCGCGCTCGAGCCCGAGAATCCGCGCGCGCTCGCGCATCTCGGCGCCACCTACCACGCACTCGGGCGCTGGGTTCCCGCACACACCTACCTGGCGCAGGCGCTCGGGTACCGGGACGATCCCTATATCCAGCGGCATCACGGCGAGCTCGAAGACGCGCTCTCCACGGTCGGGGACCACATCGGTTTCCTCGAGGTCTATGGTGCCCCGCCCGGAGCCGAGGCGTTGATCAATGGGCAGCTCGTGGCGACGCTGCCGATGAACGCGCCCGCGCCCATCACCGTCGGGTCGTATCTGCTCGAGGTCCGCCTGAAGGATCACTACACACTCGGGCGGCCGATCACGATCGCCAAACGCGGGTTGACGCGCGAGGAAGTGGAGCTCACCCCACACCGAGGCGGAGGCGCAGTGGCGGCGGCCGCCGTTGCCCCGGCACAGGTCAACGCCGCGCCGCAGCCGGCGCTCGATCAGGGCAGCAGCATGGCCTGGCTGCCCTGGACGCTGGGCGGGTTGAGCGCTGCAGCGGCCATCACCAGCGTCGTGGCATGGGAGCGCCGTGAGCATTACGCCAATCGCTGGAACGACGACGCCGCTTGCGTGGGCGTGGGGGCGAGCCGAGAGGAACGCTGCGGGGCCGAGTACGACCGGGGGCAACGTGCCGAGACGGTCGTGTGGGTCAGCGCCTCGGCGGCAGGCGTCCTTGCCGCTGGCGCCGTCATCAGCGCGCTCCTGATCTCGCCGGATGAGAAAGAGCAGCCCGTGGCCACGTTGAAGTGCCTGCCGGGGTTCGGGGGAGCCCAATGTTTCGGGACATTCTGAGGGAGAAGCATCCGGTGAAGGTTGGGGTGGGGCTCTGGCTGGCCGCGTTCGCGGCCTCGTGTACGGAGTTCGAGCCCGGTACGGACGAGCTCCGCGACGAGGCGGTGGCCATCGCGCAGCAAACGCCTGAACCGGGGCGAGACTGGGGCTGCTTGAGTGAAGCCGGGCCCGCGCGGTCGCTGGTGTTGAACCCCAACGGAGCGGAGCGCCTGGTTCAATCGGTACAGGTGTTGAACCTGGTGACCGAGCAGGTCGTCCCGAACGTCGTCGTGCGTGCTTGTGCGCAGCGGGACATCGAGTGCGAAAACCCCATCACCCCGAACCTGCCGTTAGACGCCGGCGGTTGGGTGGACGTGGCCTTGTTCGAGGGGTTTGACGGCTTCCTGGAGATCACCGGTGAGCTGATCATGCCGACGATGCTGTTTTACGCCGACCCCTTGTCGCCGGGTAACGAGGTGGATCACACGCCGCTCGCTCTGGTCGAGCGGTCCATCCTGCCCGCGTTGAGCGGTGCGACGGGTACACCCCAGGATGTGACGCTCGGGTTGGTGGTGTTGCGCTCGTTTGACTGTACCGGGGAGCCGGCGCCGGGTGTCTCCTTCAGCATCGATCAGGACGGCGTGGCCTGGTACTTCGTCGGCGGCCTACCGTCCTCGAACGCCGTCGCGACCGCCGCCGGTTCTGGTCTCGGGGGGTTCATCAACGTCCCGTCGGGCATCGCCGTGGTGAGCGCCGATCTACCCGGGGCGCCCGTGCCAATCGCGACGCCCAAGAGCGTGTTCGTGCGCCCGGGCTGGATGACCGCGTTGCGCTTTGTCCCGAAGCTCGATTGAAGCTCTGGCTCGGCTGACGTCGTCGCGGCAGATGGCGCGGTGAACAGAGCGAGCCAGCCGTTCCTGGCCCCGCAATCGAGCGGGGCGTTCTAGGATGCCTGCCATGCAAGGCACGATGATGGATGTCCCGCTGACGCTCGCACCGTTGCTCGAGCGCTCGAGCGCTTTGTTCCCCGAGCGTGAGATCGTGAGCCGGCGTTCCGATCGTTCCATCCATCGTTATCGGTACACGGACCTGCGGCGCAGAGTCTTCTCGCTGGCTCAGGCACTCACGCGAGCGGGGCTCGCACCGGGAGAGCGAGTGGCCACGCTGATGTGGAACGATTTTGCGCATCTCGAGGCATATTTTGGCATTCCGCTCGCGGGCGGCGTGTTGCACACCCTGAACCTGCGTTTGCCGCCCGCGCAGCTCGCCTGGATCGTGAACGACGCCGCCGACCGCTTCCTGATAGTCGACGAGACGCTGCTACCCCTTTGCGACAAGTGGCTCAGCCAGACGCGCATCGAACGCGTCTTTGTCGTGCGCTGCAGCGAAAGCAGCCCATCGCCGCCCGGCGCGGAGTCGTACGAAGCGTTCATCGGCGGGGGTGACGCGGAGGGGTTCGTGCCGCCCCCCGCCGCCGAGAACGATGCCTGCGGGTTGTGTTACACCTCGGGCACCGTCGGGCAGCCCAAGGGGGTCATGTACACACACCGCTCGACCGTGCTCCACTCGCTGGTGATCGCGTTGCCGGATGCTCTCGGCATCGCCCAGCGGGACGTCATCCTGCCGGTGGTCCCGATGTTCCACGTCAACGCCTGGGGGCTGCCCTACGCCGCGGTGATGGTGGGCTCGAGCCTGGTGCTGCCGGGGCGCCACCTCGACCCGGTCAGCCTGCTCGAGTTGTACGAGCAGGAGAAGGTCACGATGACCGCCGGTGTGCCGTCGATCTGGTTTGGTATGCTGCAAGCGCTCGACCGCGAGCCGGCGCGCTGGAAGCTCGAGCGCATGCGCATGGTCGTCGGTGGGGCGGCCGCGCCGGAGGCCTTGCTCCGCGGCTTCGATCGGCACGGCCAGGAAGTCATTCACGCCTGGGGGATGACCGAGACGTCACCGGTGGGATGTGTGAGCCGCCTGGCGCCGGGGATGGAGGCCCTGTCGGAGGACGAACGATACCGCTATCGAGCGACGCAGGGCTTGCCCACGCCGCTCATCGAGCTGCGCATCGTTGGCGAAGCGGGGCAGGCCCCTCACGATGGCAAGTCGATGGGTGAGCTACAAGCGCGGGGCCCGTGGGTCACCGGCTCGTATTTCGGCGCCTCGGCGGACCCGGGCAAGTTCAGCGCCGACGGTTGGCTGCGCACCGGCGACATCGCGACCATCGACCCGCGCGGTTACATCAAGATCGTCGATCGCCTCAAAGATCTCGTCAAATCAGGTGGCGAATGGATCAGCTCCGTCGAGCTCGAGAGCACGCTGATGAGCCACCCCGCGGTGCTCGAAGCCTGCGTCATCGCCGTGCCCCACCCCGAATGGGGCGAGCGCCCGCTGGGCGTGGTGGTTTTTCGCGAGGGACAGCAGATCCAAAGTGACGTGTTGCGCGAGTTCCTCGCGCCGCATTTTCCCAAGTGGTGGCTGCCGGACCAGTTCGTGGCCCTCGCCGAGATCCCCAAGACATCGGTCGGCAAGTTCGCCAAATCCGTGCTGCGCGAGCGTTTCGGCAGCGGCCCCGTCCCGACCTGAAAAAGGGCGCCGGCACGCCGGCGCCCCATTCCGACAGTTCAGGGCTGAACGAACCCCGAGCTCGACAGCGCGGCGGCGATGTCCTGCGACGTCAAGACGTAACGCTTCGGTGCCAGGTGGGTGGTGGATACGAGCGGCGTGATCTGGCGCGCCGTCAGCGCCACGCGATAATCCTGCTTCGGGTCCAGGCGCGCGGGCAGCTCGGGCTGAAAATGCAGCTCGGGTTTTGCCGCGAGCAGAGCTCGTGCCGCATCGAGCTCGGCCCCCGTCAGCGTCATCACGGCGATGGGTTCGTAGTAAAGCAGCGCCGCCAGATCGGCCAGGTGCAGTGAGCCGCCAGCGTAGGCGGGGCCGTTCGGCCCTGTCTCCATCGCGAGCGCAAAATCGGTCTTCGCCGCGCGGCGCGCCGACTCCGCGAGCGCCCGGGCGGCCACGGCGCGTTCCCGGGCTGCCGCCGGTAGCGCCGGGGATGCCTCGTGGCTCACCCAGCCCCAGCGGCTGTCGAAGCTGCGCGAGGCCACGATCGTGGGCTCCGAAACACGCGAGACGACCAGATCGGCTCCGGTGGGGAAGGTCCCGAGCACCTGAGGCACGAGCGCATCGGCGCGGTAGTAAGCCGGGTCATTGGAGGCCACCCAGAAGACCAGCCGCTCGGGGGCGAGCGGGTTATGGTGCACCAGCCCGAGCGCGCTGTCCGCCGCGGGCTGCCTGGTTCCATCGCTGAAACGAATCTCGTCGCGTTCGTAACGGACGGGCAGGCGCTCGGCCATACGCGCCACCAGGCGGTTCTGCGAGGCGGTACCGATCAGCACCAGGTGATGAGTGGCGAGCACGTCGT
>WUUC01068756.1_pt1 | contig 22496 bp, 11 predicted proteins | sample 6278441 | NCBI WGS metagenome assembly WUUC01 (sample SAMN13675441, study PRJNA597444) | soil metagenome | isolation source: soil | place: USA: Washington | collected 2017-10
CGCCTCGGCCAAGCCGTGTGAGGCGTCGTAGTTGTGGAAGGCGACCCGGCAGTTGCCGCTGGCGTCGGTCTCGAAGCACTCGGCGCCGCTGTTGGGCACCGGTTCGATCGGGTACCGCGAGAACAGCATCAGCCCGCTGTCGTCCGGGATCAGCGGTCTGTCCAATTTGGACACATAGTGCGGGAACGCGCCCTTGAGCTTGTTGACCAGAATGTCTCTGGCCATCTCGTCGAAGACCTCGTTGAGCACGACGACGTCGTACGGGCCGTCGCCGGTCTCGCCGGCGAGGATCCGGTCGGCGATGGCGGTCGCGCGGGTGTCGTTGCGGATCCCGTAGGCCTGGTCGTCGATGATCCCGCCGCGCAGCTGGGTGTTGTAGGTGATCACCCGGTAGGTGTCCCGGTCCGGAAAGGCGTGCGCGACGCCGGCCGGAACGGCCAGAAAACCGAGCACGAGACCGGCGATCAACAGCAGTCCGGTTCGTGCTCGTGCCAGAGCAAGCATGAATGCCCCCTCGATCATGGAATGACGTGACGCCGGTCAGCTTGCGCGGCCGCCTGCCCTCCCGGCTTCCCTGAGCTCGGGTATTTCCAGCCTCGTCATCGCGTTGGCCAGCTGGGCTCTCGAGGAGATGTTGAGCTTGGCGAAGATGTGTTTGAGGTGCGTTTCCGCGGTGTGCCGGGAAATGTAGAGGCGCTTCGCGATCTGCGGGTTGGACAGGCCCTCGGCGACCAGTTCCGCCACCTTGTGTTCGGCCCGGGTGAGCATCGTTCCGTGATCCCGGCCGGTGCCGCCCGGCCGGATTCCCGCCGCGCGCATCGTGGCGGACACCCGGGCGACGTCCCGGTGCGCACCCAATTCCCGGTAACCGGCGACGGCGTCGCGGAACAGCGTCCGGCTCCGGGCCCGGTCGGCGCCTGCGCACCCGGCGGCCGCGTCCTCGCACGCCATCGCCAGCTGGTAGCGGCGTGCCGAGGGGCGCAGCAGCTCGACGGCGGTGTTCAGGGCCTCGATGTCGCCCCGCACCAGGCCGTTGCAGTGCGCGGCGGTCGCCACCAGGGACGGCACCGGGGTTCGCCGTGCCATGCGGTCCAGCTCCGCGGCGATCTCCTCGGCCAGCGCGCGATACCCGCCGGACAGAGCGATCCTGGTGCAGTCGACCATCGCGACCCGGTTGCCGATCACGTCGCGCATCGCCGGCACCGCCCGCGAGGCCCACTCGGCCGCGGCGATCGCGCGGTCGCGCTCGCCGGCGGCGTCCAGCAGGACCGCCCGCGCCCAGTGCGGCCAGGCCGACAGCATGGTCTGGTGGCCGGCTTCCGGAGCCCTTGCCAGCTCCCGGATCGCGGCCTCCGCGCGGCTGAGTTCGTTGCGGGCCACCAGGATCCGGGTGGTCACCGCCCCCGGCAGCAGCACCCAGCTGGTCCTGGTCTGCGCGGCGACCTCCAGTGCCAGCTCGGCTTCGGCCAGGGCCTCGTCCCAGTCGCCTCGGGCGAACGCCGCGGCCACCAGGCCGGTGCGGTGATACACGAGGGTGCCCGGCGCCGCGGTCCGCTCGGCCCGAGCCAGCCCGGCCCGGAACGCGTGCGTGGCCTCGTCGAACCGGTCGGCCTGCAGCAGCGCCGCGCCGAGCGGGCAGTACGGGAACAGGAAGCCGCTGAACGCGCCGCGGCTGCCCTCGGTGACCCGCACCGCACGCTCGCCGGCCGCGATCGCCTCGTCGAGCCGGCCGTGCGCGGCGTAGGTCCAGGTCAGCGTCATCAGTGCGGAGGCGACCTCCACGTCCTGGCCGATCAGCACCGCCCGCTCGGCCTGCTCCTGTGCGACCTCGGTCGCGCCGGCCGCGGCGTTGACGTAGCTGACCATGTCCAGCGCCCGCTCGCGCTTGTCCGCCGGCATCCCCGCGAGCAGGCCCGACGCCTGCTCCCGCGCGTCGTCCACGCGGCCGCAGCGCATCAGCACGTGGATGAGGCCGACCCTCAGTTTGGCCTCGAAGCAGGTGTCGACGCCGCGGGCGAGCGCCGCCGCGGTGAGCTCCTGCGCCTCGTCCAGCCGGCCCACCACGACCAGCAGCGGGGCGAGCTCGGCGACGATCGAGTCGCGGCCCGGGTGATCGTCCCCGGCCAGCGTACTGGCGTGCCCGAACAGCTCGGCGGCCGTCACGGGCGACCCGGCGGCGATGTCGCGCGCCGCGTCGCGCAGCCAGCAGCCAGGCCCAGATCGACCTGACCACGGCACGCAGCCAGAACCAGAAACTCCCGAACCGAGCGGCGAGCATCGGCCGGCGGCGTGGATCGGCTGGCGGGCTGGAGGGCTCGCTGCCAGGGCCAACGGGTGGCGAATCCCGTTGGGAGCACTGCGCCTGATCAGGCAAAATATGCAGCCGCCGCTCCATTGCCCCAGTGGCGGCCTGCGCCTGGATCACGATTACCGACAGCCCGTGCGCGACGACGTCGTGCGGTTCCGGGGCGCCGCCGGGCATGGAACCGGGGGAGTGAGCTGAAGAGCTCCCCGAATGGCGTACAGGTCCACTGCGGACCGACACCCGTGAGCTAGCGGACCTGTCGGCGCCCGGTTGCGGCTCGCACGCTGAGCGGCATGACGAGTGGACCGAGCGGTGCCGACGACCGGCTGGCGATCAGCAGGCGGAAGCTGCTGCGGTATGGCGGGGTGCTTGGCGCTTCCGGCCTGGTGTCGAGTACGACGGGGGAGCCGCGCTTGTCGCGGGCGGCGGCCGGGGAGCGGGCGGCGCTGCCGCTGAGCACGTTCACCGCGACGATCTCTCGGCGTGAGGACCAGCTGTCGTTGACGCTGGAGTGCGTCAACCTGAAGCTGTTGAAGGTTGGCCAGGCGGGGCACGGACCGATCAACAGCGCGCGCCTGGTCCGGGTGGTCGACAACGACCCGAACACGTTCCTGATTGTCCACTTCGGACCTCAGCACCTCGCCGAGCACGCGTACTTCGAAACGAACCCCGACGACAAGGAACCCGGCAGCGACGAGACGCTCCAGCTCACGACGCCGACGGCCGCCACAGTGGCCTCGGGTAGCCGGCTCGCGTTCCAGGTCCCGCCATCGATCACGTTCATCCCCTACGACCTGACGAACCTGCTGGCCTGGCATCGGTTCGGGCTCAGCGTCGTGCCGCATGCGCTGCGTACGGTCGTCGACAAGCAGGGGCCGGTGGCGCCCACCTCAACCCAGACCTGGATCGAGGTGCCGCGGCGGGTGGTTCTCTCGCCGCACGAGGCGGCCGGCTGGGCGCACGCCGTCCACCTCACGGACACCACCAACGGCGGCCGCACGGAGCTCTGGCACACCCGGCTCGGGCTAAGGACGCCGACCGGGGTTGACGAGCAGAACACCAGCCAGCGCACGGTACGCGCGGTGTGGACGCCGGGCTTCGTCAAGACCTCGCCACCCAACGACGCGCCGGATCCCTTGCCACTCGGGCGCAACTCACTCACGCCACGGGATCGCTACGAGGTGGTCCGGCTGTCCTCCGACTACTCGATCACCGAGCACACCCAGCCGTACCTGCCGCGGCCGCTGGACGTGGACCGGTTGATGCTCAGCTCGTTGGGTGCCTGGCTGCAGGCCAACGGGGCGTGGCCGGCCCCGGTGACGCCGGCCGACCTCGCCAACGCGCCGACCAAATCGCTGACCACGGAGAGCTGGCTGCACCGCGCCGCGATGGGTCGCGACCACTACGTCCGGGTGGTGAACGTCGGGTTCTGCCTGCCAACCGGGCACCCGGCCGCACTGATCCGGATCACCGAGCGCAAGTTCCAGAACGTGGAGAACGTCGCGGCGAACGACCCGCGCAAGGGCAAGCCGGCGGCGTTCCTGCGCCATCGGATGTTCCTTGTCCCTCGGGGCGGGTGGCGCGACTTCGGCGCCGGGGTGGCGTTCCTTCCGCACCAGGGCAGGGAGATGCCGTTCAAGAAGGTGCGCATCACCACCCGGGTCACGCCGAACCTGGTCCCGGCCGACAATCCCAACCCCGTGCCCGGCACCAAGGTGCCAAGGAATCCCAATCTGGATCCGATGCTCCCGGCCACCGCCTGCTATGGGCTGGATGCGTTCTGGCCCATGGTGCCGCTGGCCGGCGGCGGAGTCGGCTACTTCCCGTTCAACCTCGAGGCCGAGGACGCCGAGGGCCGGATGTGTCAGCTGTCCATGCCGCTGATCTTCGTCAGCGCCGGCATCAGCAACAGCCTGACGGACATGGAGAAGGTGGTCGCCTACTACGACACCAAGGCTCCGGCCGCCCGCAGAGCCGCGGACCTGAACGGCCAGCAGGTCGCGTTGGCCAGGTTCACCGGTGGCGCCCGCGGCGAGGCGGCGTATCCGACGTCGGCCATCACCTTCGGTGCCGCGCTGCCCAACCCACCCGGCGCGCAGCTCGACCCCAGGACGGCGCCGCGGTTCTTCCCGCGGATGGCCAAGGCCGAGGTCCGCCTTGTCGCGGTGGAGCGGGTGCGCGGCGGTCCGCTTGCCACGCCGACGCATGCGGTGACCCTGCACCCGGCCTGGCTGGACAACACTGCCAACGCCGCCAAACTGTTCGCCAAACTGGTCAGCCCCATGGCGTTGACGTTCGGCAAGGCCGACGCGACCGGCGGCGTGATCACCCCGCATATGGTGATCACCGGGCTGTCCGCACTGACCGGTCCGATCGGCGGGAACGTGGACAACCCGCTGGCACCGGCCAAGTTCATGCCGGCCGACTTCTTCAAGGGTGCCGCCCCCGAGATCCTCGGCGGGATCTCGTTGCTCGACGTTCTCGCCCCCGAAGCGGATTTCGACACCGGCGCGAAGGCGCCACGACTGGTGAGCACCGAGATCCCGGGTGGCATCGAGTCGTCATTGGTGTGGAAGCCGACGCTGAGACCGAGCTCGGTCTTCGAGCCCCACTCGCTGGACGGGATGACGATCACCGCCAGGACGGTGGTGCGGCACAACGGCATTCCGCCATCGACGGAGATCTCCGGTGAGATAAGGAACTTCGACCTGATCGCGGTCGGATCCGCGCACCTGGCCACGATCAGCTTCCGCAGCCTGCGGTTCGTATCCAAGGACGGGCGCAAGCCCGACGTGGACGCCGACATCATCGGGGTCACGTTCCACGGGATCCTGGCGTTCGTCAACGCGCTGCAGAAGTTCCTGCGGAGCATCGGTGCCGGCGACGACTCGCCGGCGCTTCTGGCCGCACCAGCCGGCAGCACTACCGCCTCCGAGCAAGCGCCACCGGCCAAGGGCGGCTATGTCGAGGTGACCCCGGCCGGGATCAAGATCGGCCAGACCGTCTCGGTGCCGAGCGTACCGGCCGGGGTGTTCCTGCTGGAGAACATCAGCCTCAGCTCGGAGCTCAACATCCCCTTCGACGGGCAGCCGGCCAGAATTCGGTTCGCCTTCGCCGAGCGGGAACGGCAGTTCCACCTCACCGTGTCGATGTTCGGTGGTGGCGGCTTCTGCGCGGTCAGCTTCGGCCTCGACAACTTCGAGCTGTTCGAGGCCGCGCTCGAGTTCGGCGCGAAGTTGTCGCTGGACATCGGCGTGGCCAGCGGCTCGGTGAGCGTGATGGCCGGCATCTACCTCGCCCTCGGCGGCAGCACCGGCGAGCTCACCGGGTACCTGCGGATCAACGGCGAGCTGGACATCCTCGAGCTGATCTCGATGAACATCGAGTTCTACCTCGGCTTCACCTACGACTTCGACAAGGACGAGGTCTGGGGTGAGGCATCGGTGACCGTGGAGATCGAGGTGCTGATCTTCAGCGGCTCGGTGACGCTCGGCCCGATCCGCAAGCGGTTCGGTGGCGGTGGCGGTGGCAGCGCACCGTCGGTCGATGCCCGCGGTTCCCGGACCGCCGTCGCGGCCGCCAACGGGTCGCCGTCGTTCAAGGACCTGGTGTCCGATCAGGACTGGCAGAACCAGGACACCGGCTACAGCGCGCTGTTCGCCGCCGCGGCCTTCTGAGCCACCGACAGGAGTGCAGTGATGATCAAGCAGACCGTGGTCTGGACCGCGATTCCCAATGGCAGGGTGGCGAACAACGCGCTGAGATTGGTATGCCTCGTCTCACCCCGGTTGTCGCGCGACGCCGCAGGCCCGGCGACGCTCACGCTCGGGTTGTTCCAGGACTGGAAGAACTGGGCGACCACCCTGGCCTCGGTCAAGTTCGGGGTGAGCATCAACGGCACCGCGGCGATCGCGGCGACCACGGTGTCCGACCCGCCCGAGCCCGAGCTGTGGGATGCCCTGTTCGCGCCGGGCACCTTCGTTCGGCCGTTTCAGTTCACTGACCACTCGACGCGCAACGTCCGCTCCTATCCGGTGGGCAACGTGGTCGATGCGATCAGCAAGCAGTACCGGGAGACCCTCGCCGAGTGGGCGACGAGTTTCCCGCCCGCGGCCAGCTTGGTGGAGAAGGGCCTGAGCGCCGACATCGGATTTCCCCGGCCATCGGGCGCCAGCGAGGCAGCACATCTCAACCAGCTCGATGCCCGGTTCACCGCGAGCGTCAGGGCACTCCCGCCGGAACCCGCCGACCCGCTGTGGGATTTCCTTCAGGTCAAGCGGTTTCACAAGGTCAGGACCGCGCCACCGGTACCTCCGAAGGCAACCCGTGAGGAGCTCGACTTTCACCAGGTGCTCGCGATGTTGATGGAGTACCCGGCCATCCAGCGCAGGCTCGGCCTCGTCGTCGACCTGACCGTGCCGCTGCCGGGTGGGCTCGGCGCCAACCCCACGATCTCGGTGGTGCCGACCTGGACGTCCGCGCAGCCGGGCACCCTCAACCGCACGCCGGTCACGCTGGCCACCTTCGGATCGGGAGTCTTCGCGCCGCGGGCCGGCGGCGAGCTCAGCCACGACCGGCTGAACCTGGCCGGGGCCGCGTTCCGGGTGGTCGCCATGGACGTGGATGGCGCGGCGCTCAAGGCACGGCAGTTCGCCGACACGGTGCGGCGGGCGTGGACGATCGCGCGCAGTGCGGACACCCCCGACCGGTATGCGTTGCCGGCGCTGCGTTCCGGGGGGCTCGCGGTGGTGCGCACCGGATCGGCCGTGCGGCAGGTGGCCCGGTTCGCCGACGCCACTACCAAGAACGGCGCCATTGTGTCCGGTGCCACGCTCAATCTCGACGCCGAGGCGCTGCTGCGCGGGTTCCGCTGGCACGTCTACGACGTCCACTCCGGACGGTGGTACTCGTTGTGCCAGCGAACCGGTGGATATCACTTCATCACGCCCAACCGCACGCTGCCGGTCGTCAACCCGGAAGACTCCACAGTGGACTGGGAGGAAGGCGTGATCACCGCGGCGGCCACCCAGCGGGTGGACGGGTCGCCGCTGGACTTCTACCAGGCCGAGTACCTGTGCCGGTGGCACGGCGAGAGCCTGGTGGCCCCCCGGCCGGGCAAGTCGCTGCATCGCGATCCCGGCTCGCCCCCCGAACTGCCGTCAGCCGACCCTCCGGCAGCGTTTCCGCTCAGCGCGACGTTTCGGCCGCAACCCGGTTCGCTGCCGCCGCTGCGTTTCGGCCGCACCTACCGGTTGCGCGCGTTCGCCGGCTACGTCGGCGGGGCCGGGCCGGCGTTCGTCGATGGCGACACCTCGGCCGACTTCTCCACAGCGACCGCGGAGTGGACCTACGCACGACTCGAGCCCGTCGCGCCGCCGGAGGTGGTGATGCGCCGGTCGCGCACCGCCGGCGAGTCGCTGCACCACCTGGTCATCCGGACCAACTGGGACAGTGCCGCGGCGGACACCGCCGCGGTGGAGCGACATCTCCTGCCGCCGAGGACCTCGCAGCTTCAGGCCGAGCAGCACGGCATGTTCGACACGCCAACCGGTCTGGATCCCAACGCCTACGACATGATCTGCGCGCGGGCGCCGGGGGAGCTCACCGGCGGTGTTCCCGATCCGGCCAACAGCGGCCAGCCCTACTACGACGTCGATGTGCTGTCGTTCCCGGTCGAGGGAACCAACACCGCCCAACTGCCCTGGCTGGCCGACCCGTTCGCCCGGGGCGCCGCACTGTACGGACTGCCGGGTCTGGCGCCCGGCGAGACCAAGCGTGTCGACTTCGGTCCGGCAGACGATTGGCCGAGCATGCGGCCGTTGCGGCTGCGGCTGGTGGAGGGCAGCGGCAGCCCGGTGCCGATCGCCGGGTCCGGGCGCGGCCTTGAGGTTCGGCTGGGCAAGGGGGACGTGGCGGAGGTCGAGCTCTCGAGCTATCTGCTCGACGACGACCTGAGGCAGCTGCAGGTCTGGCGCTGGTTCGCCCACGAGGCCACCCCGCCCTACTCGCCCGCGTTGGTCGCGACGCGCCGCAAGGAGGCGTTGGACGGGCGAGTCTGGTTGCTCACCCCGAAACAGAAGCTGGTGTTGGTCTGCGCCACCCGCGAGCCGCTGGCCGAGCCGCGATTCCAGGCGCCGCAGGTCGTCCGGCAGCTCGACCAGAACCACGCGATCGTCTCCGACACGCTGAAGATCAATCGCAAGAGCACGGGCAGCGTCGAGCTGCGTGCGGAATGGACGGACCCGGTCGATGACCTCACCGGCTCCATCTGGGAGCCAGCCAAACAGGTCGTCAAGACCGCCGATCTTGGCGAGACCCGGGTGGCGAAGACCCCGGTCACCGACACCCTCCCGGTGTCCCACCGGCATGACTTCTCCGACACCAAATACCACCGGGTGACCTACACCGCGGTTGCCAAGAGCCGGTTCGCGGAGTACTTCGCCGAGCGCAGGAAGGTGACGTTGACCGGCACGACCGCAGTCGTGCTCGACAGCCGTGGCGTGTCCCGGCACTGCGAGGAGGTCGTCCCCGCAGGCGGCGACACCCGCTACGTGCGCGGTACCGACTACGACATGGACTATCTCGCCGGCACGATCAGGCGTTCCACCGGCAGCCACATCCCCGACGGCGGGCAGGTCGAGGTCGGGTTCCTGCCTCCGATCAGCCGGCAGTCCGCACCGGCGGATCCGGCGGACCCGGCGGATCCGGCGAGACCGGTGACCGTACTCAGCACCGCTCGTCCCGCTCCGCCCCAACCTCTCTACGTGGTTCCCACCTTCGGCTGGGATGTTCAACGGCCGTCACAGGATCCGGTTCTGGCCGGCGACGTGTTGAGCCGCCGGCGCGGCAACGGGTTGCGGGTCTATCTGGACCGGCCATGGTGGTCGTCCGGTGGGGAGGAGCAACTGGCGGTGGTGCTGCTCAACCCGGCCGAGCTCACCGACGAACTCCGGCCGTACATCACCGCGTGGGGAATGGATCCGGTATTCCACTCGACGCCGATGAGCCAGACCCTGCCGCAGCAGGCCAACTTCGTCGGCGCGAGCAAACCGGGCCCGCTCCCGCTCGCCGAACGATCCACCCAGCAGGTCACGATCGCGGCGTACCCGGTGGTGGCCGACCTACGGCGCACACTCTGGTACTGCGACCTCGAGCTGACCGCCGGAACGTCCTACTTCCCGTTCGTGCGGCTGGCATTGGCCCGCTACCAGCCGAACGCGATGGCCGGGGTCGAGCTGTCCCGGGTCGCGCTCGCCGACTTCGCGCAACTGGCGCCCGACCGTTGGGTGAGCCTCTCCTACGTCCCGAACAACGACATCCGGATCACCGTCATCGGCCACAGCTATCTGGCGACCGCGGGCAGCGCCATCAACTACAGCCGGCTGTCCGCCACCCTCGAACGACGCGACCCGAACATTCCCGGCGAGCTCGGTTGGGTTCCGGCCGGAGAATTCCCACTTTCCGATGGGGCTGCCTTTACCGGCGGAAGAACATCCTGGATCCGCACGATCCATCTCCCGGTACCGAGGGGTAGCGAGCCGATGCGCATCGTGATCCGTGAGTACGAACGCTTCACCAACAATTCCGCCGGCGAGCGTCTGGTTTTCACCGACACCGTCGAAATACTCTGACGCGAATAGGAGTAACCATGTCCACCAAACGTACCCTGGTTCTCGGTGTCCTTTCCGCGGTGTTGATTGTCGGCTACACCGGGCCGGTGGCGGTCGCCAATCCGCCACCCGGGCCGGCGTCCATGCGGGTCGCCGATGGCGACGAACTGCCGGATGACCGGGGTACCACGGACAAGACCGCGGTCGCCTGGGTGATGGACAACGACGGAGTCTCCCGCGACGAGGCGGTCAGGCGTCTGTCCATTCAGGAGTTACAGGGCGCGCTCGCCGACCGGTTGGCGCGCGAGTTGGGCGAGCGGGCGGCCGGCTCGTACATCGACCGGGCCAGCGCCACCCTTGTGGTCAATGTGTTGGACGAGCGCGCCGCGGAGCAGGTCCGAGCCGCCGGCGCCCGCCCGGCGCTGGTGCGCCACTCATCGGTGGAGCTTGAACGGGTGCGCGATCGTCTGATGACCGCGGCCAGGGATGGTTCAGGGCGGGTCGACTCGTCCTATGTGGACGTAGAGACCAACACGGTGGTCGTGACGGTTCTGCCGGGCGCGGATGACCCGGCCACCACCCGATATCTCGACCTGGTCCGTGCCGAGGGCACGATCGCTGAGGTGCGACCAAGCACCGGTCCCGGTGGGCAGGCCTCGGTGATCATCTATGGCGGCCGGCGGATGGTGGCCAGCGGGGGTTGCTCGGCAGGCTTCCTCGTCAAGGACGCCAGCTGGAACGTCCTGATGACGACCGCGGCGCACTGCGTCTGGCTCCAGCCGGACGTCTACGTCCAGTCCGTCGCTGTCGGCAACCACTTCGGGCAGCGCGGATACACCAACGGTGACTACGACGAGGGCGTGGTGTGGAACTGGTACCCCAGTTTCTGGATCCAGAAACCGCAGGTGCTGCGCTGGAACGGCATGGTGCGGACCGTCACCGGGTCCTCTCAGGCGCCGAAGAACGCGGTCGTCTGCAAGTCCGGCATCACCACCGGGTGGAGCTGTGGCACGGTGTTGAACTTCAACGTGTGGAAGTGGGAGTTCTATCCGGACAACGTGTGGCGGCAGGTCTTCGGCCTTACCGAGTTCTCCGCGTGCGTGTTGCCCGGTGACAGCGGTGGTCCCGTCATGTGGGGCGGCCACGCCCAGGGCACTATCAGCTGGAGCAACTTCATCGTCAACAGCAACGGGAGCACCCAGTGCTCCGCCACGCCTCGCGCGTTGTTCCAACCGATCGCCGCCACGCTGTGGCGTTCGGGGCTTCAACTCGTCGTGGGTTAAACTCGAACGACAAAGGGCACCTGCCGCGGCAGGTGCCCTTTGTGTTGCCGGCACGGGTCAGGGCCGTCGCCATACTCCGGTGAACTCGTCCCACTCCGTGTGCGGGTTGTTGCCGGCATTCCAGAAGCCGGTGATGCACCGGGTCAGGAACGTGTCCTGGTTGACGTGGTCGCTGATGACTCCGGCGATCTCGTTGCTCGGCACGTTCTTCTCGAACACCGTGTCGCCGGTGCCCGGTGCTACCTGGGTGAAGATGGCCGAGTACTGCTCATCGCTCGCGAGGTTGTAGGCGGTGAGATACTTCAGCTGCCGGCCGGCGTGCTTGTTCTCGGAGATCAGATCACTCAGCTCGTGCCAACCGATCTGCTGCCGGGTGAAGAACGAGCCGACATTCTCCTGGGTGTAGAAACCGCTGATCTCGAGGTCGTTGTCCTCATTGAGGACGACCGACAGGTTGACCGGAACGTATCCTCTGTCCCGCAGCGAGTTGAAGAGCGCGGCATGCTCCGCCGTGCTCTTGCCGTGATAAGCCGACCACGCCGGCCCGGGCTCCTTGCGCCAGATGGCGGCGTAACGAGGTTCGTCGTCGATCAGATAGCTGGTGAGGTTCGCCAGCCGGTATCCCATGCTCGACTGCATGGCGAACTCGAGCTGGTAGTGACCGCTGGTCATGCCGTGCCTGGCGATCCAGGGAACGCCGTCGGCCGGCCGGAATATGACATTGAGATAAGTGCCCTCGTCGGATATCTCGTGGCCGTCGACCCAGAACGGCCGGAATCCCTGCCGCACCGTGGCATCGAAAATGGTGTCGTACAACGAGTGCGGGATCCCGGTCAGGGCGATCTCCCGTGGCAGGTCGGCATGTGCGGCCACGCCGGTCAAGCCGGTGACGGCGGCCGCTGCCGAGATGCCAAGCGCCGCACCGAGAACGGTGCGGCGGCTGAGCTGGCCATGCGGGATCGAATCGATATCGCGCAGCATCGCTATGTCCCTTCCGTGGGTTCAGGAGACGAGCGGAGACAATGACCAGGTGTAGGACGAGACCCCGTATATGTAGACGTCGGAGATGCCACGGGTGGGCGGGTTGGGTGGCCCGTAGATCCAGCCCGCATAGCTTCGCCAGCTGTCAATGCAGCTGGCGTAGAGGCCCGTGTCGAGCTTCTGCCAGCCGTAGTTGATGTTGCACCAGGTGGAACCCACCCGGTCCTCCCCGATGCCGTCGCCGTCCAGGTACAGGTTGGTCTTCCACCAGATCGGTCCGGACGTGCCGTTGTACACCTCGGTCCGTGGCCGGGAAACCGTGCCGTTGCGTTCGATACAGGTGCGGTGGTGGATGTTGTAGCTCGAGCTGATTTTCTTCCAGGCACCGCAGGTCAGCGGTGCGTTGGCGTGAGCGGTTGCGGGCGTGATGGCCAGTACGCAGCCCGCGGCCAGGCTAATCAGCATGGCCTTTACCGGGGTTCTCATGACATGGTCCTTTTCTGTCGGATCTGGTATCCCGCAGACTGTTCCTTGACGGGCCACCCGAACAGGCCCACTAACCACCAGGTATTAGCCGTGAGTGGTCCACACGAAACTGGTCACTTAGTGGTCCTGTTCTTGGCTACGCAATGCATTGATGGTGAACCGCACAACCTTTCCCGATACGAAAGTGGTGTGCGATGTCCCCAGCGAGGACACGGGCGTGGTGGTCAGCCGCCGCGGCCGCCCTGACAATGAGCGCGTTTGCGGTCGGCTCTGGTGCCGTCGCGAGCGCGGACGAAATGGTCGAGGCATGCACTTTGCGTCCCAATCCCCATATTTCCCCGCAAAGCGAGTGGCTCAGCTGTATGTCCGTCAACGCGACCCTGTCGGCGCTTCCGGCGGTCGGCGACACGGCGACCGTGACGTTCGAGGTCACCGCCGAGTTCGACCGGCCAGACGTCCGGCTCAACGCGGACCTCCCGGCTGGTCTGGAGTGGGAGCAGCCGCCCGCCGGAATGGCGGCCAGTACGGTGTCCGCCACCGCTCCGGCCACCGGCGGTGTGCTGCACCGGGCGACCGGCACCGCCTCGTTCTCCGCCGGCGAGACCAAGCGCCTCGAGGGCAAGGTCCGGGCAACCGCGGCCGGTCCGGCCGACATCGCCGTGCGCGTGTTCTCGCCGGCCGACGAAGGTTCCCCTGCCCCCGCCGACCACGTGTACCTCACCGTCGCCGAGCGTGGCGGCATCTCCTCGCCCGGCATGTCCGGCCGAGCCGGCAGCACCGCCGTGTCCGGTCGGCTCGGCGCGACCCGCGCGGCGCCGGATCTGGCGCACAAGCCGGCGGGTGTGGCCGCGGTGTCGGCGCCCGTGCGGCCATCCGCGCAGCAGGCCGCCACCGCCTGCATGACGGGAAGTTGGGGGTACGTCGACAACACCAACGTTGACCGGGTGGCGCCGAACTACGCGGTGCAGGTGTGGGACAACGACACCTTTGGTAGCGACCAACTCCTCGCCGCGGTGGCGACGGACGGTCAGGGTGCGTTCAGCGTGTGCTTCGACAACGAGGACATCGACGGTGGATTCGACGACGGCGGCCAGGACGTGTTCGTCCGGTTCCGCTCCGAGAACAACATGTGGCGCGTGCAGGAGAACGGCACGGGCATCGTGTTCCACTACGACACCAACACCGTGTCGAACCTGGCGGACACCACCGTTGATTTCGGCTACTGGCAGCCCGGTGATCCGCTGCACCATGCGGGCGTCCAGGCGTTCGACGCGGTCAACGACTTCTGGAACTGGATTCCGGGTCTGTGCTGGGACGCCAACGACCAGGGCGGAATGTGCCCGCCGGTCGTGGTGAACTGGCGGTGGGACTCCCAGGTCGGCACGTTCTACGACCCCGGTCCGCGGCAGATCTTCCTGATGGCCGAGGACCCGAACTCCCGCGACGTGACCGTGCACGAGGCCACCCACGCGGTCATGGACGACGTGTACGAGTACAGCCCGGTACCTGGCGCCGGTGGCCCGCACAGCATCCACCTGTCCAGCAACCAGGGCATGGCCTGGGTTGAGGGCTTCGCCGAGTGGACCCCGGTTCGGGTGTACAACAACCCGAACTTCGACTGGCCCGACGGTCAGTTCCTCAACCTGGAGACCCCCAAGTGGGGTTCGGCCGGCTGGGCCAATGGGGACACGGTCGAGGGCCGGCTCGCCGGCGCGCTCATCGATTTGTCCGACAACACCAACGAGACTCCGTGGGACCGCTTGGCCGAAGGCTCACCGGGCAACATCTGGACGACCTTCCTCAACCACAAGTCCAATACCCTGCCCCAGTTCTGGGCCCAGCGCACCGCGGACGGATTCAACGTCGCGCCGACCGGCGGGCTGGCGTCGCTGTACCAGAACACGATCGATTACACCTTCCGTGACCCGCTGTCCAACAACGTCGCGGTGTCGCGGCCGAGCCCGATCGCGCCGCACAACTTCTCTTACAACACGACCACCCAGTTCTGGTCGGTGGTCGCGGTTCGCCCGCAGGCGGGCACCAACCACGACCTGAGGCTGTTCGACAACAAGGCCCAGACCGTCCAGCTCGCCGCCAGCACCGCGGCCGCGTCGGCGGTGGACTTCGTCGCGGTCAACTCCAACCCACTCAAGCAACCGCTCGGGGACTTCTATCCGCGGGTTTCCGCGGTCAGCGGCACCGGCACCTGTGCCGTCGAGCTGGCCCAGGGGTCGCTGGCGCTGAACGCCGCGACGTCGCAGAGCATCCCCATGGCCAGCACCAAGGTGGTGGCGGTGCGCGATACGACCCTGGTCGCCAATGTCGCGGTCACCATCAAGGTGACACCGAGCAGCGCGACCCAGGACGCCGAGCTGTTCCTGGTCAGTCCCAATGCCGCGGTGGGCCAACCGCCGAACATCAGGACCCGGCTCATGGTGTTCAAGAGCGCGACCGTCGGCGGGCCCGGTGCAACCGAAACGATCACGTTCATCCCCACCGCGGCCCAGGCCGGCCGGTACGGCGTGGTCCTGGTCAACAAGGCCGGCAGCGGCACCTACACCCTGCAACGCCTCTGATCGTGTTCCGGTAATGGTCCCGGCCGGTGAAGCTCACCGGCCGGGACCATTTCTTCAACTGGGACAACCTGTTAGGCGACCTGGTGGGCGCGACCAGCTGGTTGCCGGATGCCCTCGACGACCGCGTGCAGTGCCGTCCGTAACGCGTCGTCGTCGAGATGAGCGAACCCGAGCAGGAATCCATTCGTCGCCGCGCACGGGCGCGCGTAGTACTCGTGCAGTGGGCAGAGCAGGACGCCAGCCTCGCGGCAGTAACGGATGAGGTGATCGACCGGCGGAGCCTTGGGCCGCAGCACGGTCGCGGTACCGGGGACCCGCGAGTCGAGAACCTCGAGTCCGGCGATGGGCTCGAGTAGGTCGCGGACGATGGCCAGCTTGCGGGCATGGACGGTAGCGAGCTGGTTGGCCCGCCGGGTGACGTTTCCGGTGCGGAACAACTCCGCGGCGGCGCGTTGGCTCAGTAGCGCCGGTTGTTCCCGGGCCGCGGCGATCTGCCATGCGGCGGTGTCCGCCAGGTGGTCGGGCAGCACCAGATAACCGAGGCCAAGCGCGGGCGTGAGCAGGTCGCCGAGGTCACCGAGCAGGGCGGTGCGTCGGGGCGGTCCGAGCGCGAGGAGGCTTGGCAGCGGTCGGATCCGTGCGGCGGGCGTCGCGGGTTGTCCGATCTCCACCAGCAATCCGCCGGTGCGCTCGGCCCATTCGGTCAGCTCCACCCGCCGGCTCACCGAGGTGCGCACTCCCAGCGGGATGTTGCCGTCCGGCGCGACCAACACGACATCGGTTCCGGCTGGCACCTGGTCGATCCGGATTCCGTCGGTGTCGAGAGGCACCGGCACGGCGGGCACCCCGCGAGCGGCAATGCCGTCGCGCAGCCATCGCGGGCTGGGATCGGCGATGGCACAGCGCGGACCTGGAGTGCCGAACGCGCGCAGCAGAACGTCGAGGGCGTGGCGCTGGCCCGAGGTGATCACGATCCGGTGGTCGGCCGGCACGTAGCCGTGCACCCGCCGCACGTGGTCGGCGACCGCAGCGCGCAGGTTGGGCAGCCCGCGGCCCGGCGGCGGGTCGGAGGGCGGCGGGCCGTAGCTGGCCTGTCGCCACGCGGCGCGCCAGGCGGCCAGCGGGAAGCCTTCGGTGCAGGCCTGGCCGGGCCGCAGGTCAACCGGATCGGCCGGGTGCAGCCGTTTCACGTGGGCGGCCGTGAGTTGCGGCGTCCCTTCGCTCACGTATGTGCCGGAGCCACCCGTGCCGTGGATGACACCGGCCGCGTGCAGCCGTTCGTAGGCGGTGATCGCCACTCCGCGGGAGACTCCCAGCAGCTCAGCCAGGGTGCGCGTGGAAGGAAGCCGGCTCCCGGCGGGGAGCACGCCGTTGCTGATGGCGTGCCGAAGTGCGTCGACCAGCTGCTCGTGCAACGGCCGGTCGGCGGTCTTGGTCAGCATGATCGGCACGGTCAGCCGTTCCACACTCCGCATGCGCCGGCCCTCCCAGGGGTTCGGTGACAGGTGCCGCCAGCTCAACGGAGGCCGCTTGTCCCGTGGCTGTCGTCGGGCTGCGTGAACCCGGAGCGGAGGGACCAGGGCCACAACCGACCGACAACCGAGCCGCAACCGTGAACCCCTAACCATTGGCCGTCTACTTGCGATTACCACGACATCGTCGACCACAGGGGAGGATCTCTTGCCACCGTCCGGAGTTGTGCGCACCGTCATTCGGGTCGGAGTCCTGGTGGGACTGGTCGCCGCCCAGGGTCTGATCATGACCGGTGCCGCCAGCGCCGAGTCGACCTCGGTGCAGGTGGTGCGCGGCGAACTGGTCGTCCGGGCCGCCGCCGGCCAGGCCAATCAGGTCACTGTCTTGGACACGGGTCGTTCGGTGGTGATCTCGGACGTACTGCCCATGGTGCCGGGAGCAGGGTGTGGCCGGGTCACCCTCACCCAGGTGTCCTGCTCGTCCGCGACGATCACCTCGGTATTGATCGACACCGCCGACCGCGACGACCTGGTGCGCTACGACGGGTCCTGGTTCAGCGGGACGTATCTTGGGGCCGGGAATGACACCTATCTGGGTGGATCGGGTTCCGACACCGTGCACGGTGGTGGGGACGGCGACACGCTGTATGGCGGGGGCGGCGGCGACTGGCTGTACGGGGACGACGGTGCCGACCACCTGTTCGGTGGTGACGAGCAGTTCGGGGGCGATTTCCTCTACGGCGGCGCGGGCGAGGACGAACTCGTCGGCGGGGTGGGCGAGGACCTGCTGGACGGCGGGCTGGGGAACGACAAGATCGACGGTACCGACACCCAAATGCGGGACATGGCCGTCTATGACGATCGCACCACCGCGGTGAAGGTGGACCTCAGCGCGAACACTGGCGGCGAGACGGCCTTGAACGAGATCGACACGATCCTCAACGTGCGAGAGCTCCACGGCGGTTCCGGCAATGACACGCTCACTGGAAACGAGTTGAACAACACGATCCTGGGCTACGGCGGCGAAAACCATATCAATGGTGGCGATGGATCGGACGAGCTCAGCGGCGGCCCGGACAAGGACTATTTCGATGGTGGGACGGGCAGCGACATCTGCCACGCCGGCCTGCCGAGTGAGGGCGACGAGCTAAAGAACTGCAATCCTTAGTGGACAAGGGAGAACCCCATGGCTCCGTCGAAAGCTCGGCCCATCCTCCTGCGCGTGAGTGTCCTCGTGGGACTGGTCGCCGCCCAGGGTCTGATCATGACCGGTGCCGCCCACGCGGAGTCGACCTCCGTGCGGGTGGAGCGGGGCGAGCTGATCGTCGAGGCGGACGCCGGGGTCGCCAATCAGATCAGGATCTCGGACTCCGGCCACGCCATCGACATCACCGACGTCGTGTCGTTGACTTCGGACACCAGCTGCGAACGGATCACCGCGACCCAGTTGTCCTGCCCGGCGGACTTGATCGACTCGGTGCGGGTCGAGCTCGGCGATCGCGACGACCAGCTGTTCTACTTCGTGTCCAAGCCGGCTGTCGTCCAGGGTGGTGAGGGCGACGACACGATCGTCTGCCTGGAGGGTCCGCAACAGCTGAACGGCGGCGGTGGCGACGACGAGTTGTACGCCGGTGGGGGCGCCGACAAGCTGCAGGGTGGGAACGGCGCCGACGACCTGTTCGGCGAGGCCGGCGACGACGAGCTCTCCGGCGGCGGCGACGGTGACACCGTGCTCGGCGGCGTCGGCAGCGATGTGGTCTCCGGCGGACCGGGTGCGGACGTGCTGTACGGCGACAACACGTCCGCCGCGCCGCAGTGCAACACGCTTCCGGCGGACGGCCCAGGTTGCTCCGACACGCTGTTGGGTGGGGACGATCCCGATCAGCTCCATGGCGGCGAGTGGTCTGACGAGCTCGGCGGCGAGGCCGGCGACGACACGCTCACCGATCTCAGCGGGGCAACCTTCTTCACCGGGGGCCTGGGCAATGACAAGATCACCGGCGGCGGCGAGGGAATCGATATGCGCGACATGGTCATCTACAGCGAGCGCGACAACGGCGTACTGGTGAACCTCTCTGATCATGCCGACGCGACCATGGAAGCGCACGTAGGCGGGGAACTGGGAACGGACGAGCGCGACGAGATCACCGACGTGGATGACGCCCGGGGTGGCGCCGGGATCGACACGCTCATCGGAAACGGCCTTGGCAACCTGATCGAGGGTGGTCCGGCAGCCGATACCTGCGACGCGGACGGCAATGACGGGCTCGTGCTGACACTCGAAGCGTGTACCGACTTCGCTCCGTAAAACTGGCAGTGGTTGGTATCTGACACAGCGACACGATCCTCCTCCATATGGTGGAGGATCGTGCGGTGCACTCAGCCGAGTCCGAGTCCACCGCGGCGCCCCACGTGGGGTCGGGCGCGAAGGTGTACCTGCTCGGTCCGCTCGAGATCAGCGGACCGGGCGGGGTGCTGCAGTTACCCGGGGCACGGCAGCGCGCGCTGCTTGCCCTGCTGGCGTTGCGCGGTCCCGAGGTGCTCTCGCGGGCACAGCTGGTGGACGCGTTGTGGGGCACCCAGCCACCGCCAACCGCGGTCAAGACGTTGCACAGCCACATTGCCCGGGTCCGCCAGGCGCTGGCGAGCATCGGGCTCGGCGAGCTACTGGTCACCAGGGAGCCCGGGTATGCGCTTGCCCTGGAGACCGGCTGGGTGGACACCGCCGCCTTCCAGGAGCAGGTTCAGGCCAGCCGACAGGCTCTGCGTTCCGGTGACCCCGCCGCGGCCGCCGCGCGGCTCCGCGCAGGTTTGGCTCTGTGGCGGGGTGATCCGCTGGCCGACTGCCCGGTTGAGGACTGGGGCCGAGCCGAGATCGCCCGGCTCAACGATGCCGGGGCGGCCGCCGCCGAGGTGCTGGCCGAGGCCGAGCTGATGCTCGGTGAGCACGCCGCGGTGGCCGGTGACCTGGAGCGGCTGGTGGTGCGCCATCCGCTCCGGGAGCGGTTCTGGGAGCTGCTGGTGATCGCGCATTACCGCTGCGGCCGGCAGGGCGAGGCGCTGCAGGCCTACCGCCGCGCCAGAGCCGCGCTGGTCGATGAGCTGGGCATCGAGCCAGGCCCGCGGCTGCGGCAACTGGAGGCGGCCGTACTCGCCGGCGCCGTCGAGCTGGACCCGCCAACCGCACCGGCGCCCGACCGCACCTCCCGGGTGCGGCAGCCGCTGGCGGAGCAACGCCCGCGAACCGACCTGCCCGTGGCGCTGACCAACCTCGTCGGGCGCCGGCGTGAGCTGTCCGAGGTGCTCAAGCTGCTGGCGCAGGCACGGCTGGTCACCCTCACCGGTCCGGGCGGCTGTGGCAAGACCCGGCTGGCGATCTCCGTGACGGACGAGCTCGCCGGCCAACGTGAGGTGGCGATGGTCGACCTCACTCCGGTGCAGGCTCCCGAGCTGGTGGTCGACGCGGTGGCCACCGCGCTGGAGGTGCCGGAGCAACCGGGCACCGCCCGGGCCGACACGCTCTGCCAGGCGCTGGCGACTCGCGAGCTGCTCATCGTCCTGGACAACTGCGAACATCTTGTACGGTCCTGCGCCGAGCTGGTCGACCTGCTACTCAGGGCATGCCCGGGTCTGACCATTCTGGCGACCAGCCGTGAGGCGCTCAGGGTCGCAGGCGAGGCGGGCTACGAGGTGCCACTGCTGTCCGTGCCCAATCCGGACGGCCCGTGGACGCTGTCCGAGCTGGCGGTCTACGACGCGGTGCGGCTGTTCCTCGACCGTGCCGCGGACAACGGGGCGCAGGCGTTCGGCGACGCCGACGCGCTACCCGTCGCGCAACTGTGCGCGGCCTTGGACGGCCTGCCACTGGCGATCGAGCTGGCGGCGGCGCGCACCCCGGTGCTCACCCCCGCGCAGATCGTGCGACGCCTTCGGAACCGGTTCGGCCTGCTCACCTATGGCGCCCGAGCGACGGCCCCGCGCCATCACCGAGCGCTTCGGGCGGCGGTGGCCTGGAGCCATGACCTGTTGGCGCCGGACGAGGCCGCGCTGTTCGCCCGGCTCGGGGTGTTCGTCGGCGGGTTCTCGGTAGAGGCCGCCGAGTCGGTGTGGGAGCCGGACCGCGCCCTCGATGCCCTGACCGGCCTGGTGGCCAAGTCGCTGGTGCGGGTCCGCCGACTCGGCGACTCGTCGCGGTTCTTCATGCTCGAGACCATCGCGGCCTTCGCCGACGAGCAGTTGCGCACCGACCCGGCCACCGAGACGCAGGCGCGCCAGCGGCACGCCGAGTTCTTCCTTGCCAGGGCAGAGAATGCCGTACTCGACGCGACGGGCGCGGGGTTCGGCGAGCTCCGAGTCGAGCATGACAACCTGCGTGCCGCGCTGGCCTGGTTCGCTGAGGCGGATGCCTCCGGCGAGCTGCGCCTGGTCGCGGCGCTGGCGCGCTACTGGCGCCTGCACGGTCACTACCGCGAAGGTCGGCAATGGCTGGACCGGGCCCTGGCCAGGGCCGGCGACGCCGTACCGGACGCGCGGGCCAAGGCACTGGCCGGGGCGGCATCGCTCGCACTGTCCGAATGCGACTACGCCACGGCGGCCCGCTACGCCACCGAGGGCATCGAGCTGGCCAGGCTCCTCGGCGACCAGCTGCGGATCGGCAGGCTCCTGGTGCTGCTCGGCTCGGTGGCACGCGAGCGGGCGGAGTACGGCGAGGCACTGCGCCACTACCGCGAGGCAGAGCAAAGCTTCCGCAGCAGCGGATACCAGGTCGGAGTGGCCTACTCGCACCAGTTCGCCGGTGCGACAGCCTGGCAGTCCGGCGATCTCGACGCGGCCGCCGCGGAGTTGACGACCAGCTTGGCCGAGCTGTCCGAGCTGTCCGACCAGAGCGGCGCGTCCTCGTCGCGCGCCTACCTCGGCGCGGTCGCGCTCTACCGCAACGAGTTGGCCAACGCCCGGGACCTGCTGGACCAGTCGCTGGACACGTTCGGCGCGTTGGAGTTCAAGGAGGGCATAGCTTGGGCGCTGAACCTGCTCGGCCTCCTCGAGCACATCGAAGGCCAGCACGCCAAAGCCGCGCCCTTGCTGCAAACCAGCCTTGCCCTGCACCGAGAACTCGGCGACCGCTGGCGCCAGGCAAGCGTCCTGGAAGCATTGGCCGCGGTAGCCTGCGCGACCGGAGAACCGGACCGCGCGGCCTGGCTGGTGCACCAAGCCGAGGAAATCCGCTCAGCCATCGGCGCCCCGGTTCCACTGATCGAACGACCCGCCTTGGCCGCCACCCATGCCGCGATCGCCCACTCCGACGAGCCGGCCTGACCCCGGCGGTCCACGGCAGCGAGTGCCCTTCTACCGCCGATAGATCTAGGCCGAGGCTGGTTGGCTGGCGTGCCAGAGGTTCGCGACGTGGCGGGCGTCGGTGCCGCAGCAGCCGCCGATGATCGACAGGTTCGGCAGTAGTGGCCGTAAGCGGTCTTGGGCGGTGGCGAGCTGTCGCGGATCGCCTTCGTCTAGCTCGGTGGCCTCGTCCAGTTCGGCGTGGCTCTTCGTCGACGCGTTGCAGCGCAGGCCCTCGATGCGGTCCCGCCATGGGCCCGGCTCGGCCAGCGCCGGCTCGATGTGGGTCGGGTGGGCGCAGTTGACCAGGTAGTAGTCGGGGGGCGCGGCCTCGTCGACGGTGGTGATCGCGTGCGCGAGGAGGTCACCGCTGGGCAGGCGGCCGTCGGTCTCGACGGTGAAGGAGATCGCGACCGGGATGCCGGTGTCGCGGGCGGCGCGGACGATGC
>WUUC01202310.1_pt1 | contig 22486 bp, 19 predicted proteins | sample 6278441 | NCBI WGS metagenome assembly WUUC01 (sample SAMN13675441, study PRJNA597444) | soil metagenome | isolation source: soil | place: USA: Washington | collected 2017-10
AACGGCTGCGCCTGACGCAAAAGCCACGCCGCGCGCGGCGCGGTTCTTGCGACTTTGCCGGCGTCATGCAGCGCGTTCTCGATCCGGCTCTGCAAGCCCAGCTGAGCCAAGCACGCCAGTTGCTCGGCGAGCTTCGCGACGCGCTCACGCGTTTCGGCTCCACCGCCGAGGACCTCGACGCCCTCGCCGCGTCGATTCACCAGCTCGATGAATTTTTCCTCCTGGTCGTCGTCGGCGAGTTCAACGCGGGGAAGAGCGCGTTCATCAACGCCCTGGCTGGCCAGCGCGTCATGCCTGAGGGCGTCACCCCGACCACCGCGCAGATCCACCTGCTGAAGTACGGCGACGCCGTCGGCGTCATGACCGACGATCAGGGTATTCGCGTCGTGACGGCGCCGGCCGAGCTCCTGCGCGACGTGCACATTGTCGACACGCCAGGTACCAACGCCGTCATTCGCGAGCACGAACAGCTCACGGCGGAGTACGTTCCGCGATCGGACCTCGTGCTGTTCGTCACGTCCGCCGACCGGCCATTCACGGAGACGGAGCGCGCGTTCCTCGAGTCGATTCGCGACTGGGGCAAGAAAATCGTCATCATCGTGAACAAGGTGGACATCTTCGAACGCGAAACCGAGCTCGAGGAAGTGCTCGGTTTCGTGCGTGATTCGGCGCGGCGGCTCCTTGGAATCACACCGGAAGTGTTCCCGGTCAGCGCGCGCCTCGCGTTGCGCGCCAAGCAGGGCGAACCGAGCGTCTGGAATACCAGCCGCTTCGAAGCGCTCGAGCGCTTTGTCCGCGACACGCTCGACGAGGGCAACCGGTTCCGCCTGAAGCTGGCGAACCCAATCGGCGTCGGCCAGGCGCTCGCGCAGCGTTACGCGCAGATCGCGGACGAACGGCTGCTCCTGCTCAAGGACGATCTCGCGCTGCTCGACGACATCGATCGACAACTCACCGTCTATCGTGAAGACCTGGCGCGTGACTTCGAATTGCGCATGACGGCGGTCGAGAAGGTGCTGGTCGACATGGAGACGCGCGGCCACGACTACTTCGACGATACGCTACGCATCGGCCGCGTCATGGACCTGCTCAATCGCGCGCGCGTGCAGAAGGAATTCGAAGACCGTGTGGTAGCTGACGCGCCGCGGCACATCGATCGGCGCGTGACAGAGCTGATCGACTGGCTGATCGACCAGGACTTCCGCCAGTGGCAGGCCATTACGGCGCGGCTCGCCGACCGCACCCGGGAGCATGGATCGCGCGTGCTCGGCGCGCCGGAGGTGGGCACGTTCCATCAGGATCGTTCACGCCTCATCGATTCAGTGGGGCGGGAGGCGCAGCGCGTGGTGGACACCTATGACAAGCAGCGCGAGGCCGCAGCGATTGCGGATCAAGCGCGCGCCGCGGTGACGACGGCGGCAGCGGCGGGAGGCGCGGCGCTGGGCCTGGGCACCTTGATCACGCTCGCCGCATCCACGGCCGCTGCGGATGTCACCGGCATTCTGATGGCGAGCGTAATTGCGACGCTTGGTTTCCTGGTCATCCCAGCGCGCCGCAAGAAGGCGAAGGCGGAGATGAAGGAAAAGGTGAGCGCCCTGCGCGAACGTCTCGCGACGGCGCTGCGCACCGAGTTCGAACGCGCGCAGGAGCAGAGCCGCACGCGGATCAGCGGCGCCGTCGAGCCGTACAGCCGCTTCGTCCGAGCGGAGCAGACGCGCTGGACCGATGCCCGCCGGGCGCTGTCCACGCTGCGCGATCGTGCAGGCTCGTTCCGCGAACGCCTGGCGGCGTGATCAAGGTGAGTCCGGGTCGTCACCTCGCTCCGAACGGACGCGGAACCCGCTGAACCCACGCCAAAGTGTTCCGTTGCGAGGCTCCGTGTCACAGGACGGCACACTTCGCTAACAGCTTCCAGCCTTGATGGTTAGCGCCGCTCGACGCGAATAGCCGCGCGGCGGCGTGTGCTGTTCTGCCCCACCGCTGCACACGATTGCCCGTCTTTGCCGCGGCCCTGCTCTTGCCCTTCGTTCGCGCCTATGCGCCGCCTGTTCCCTCTTGCGTTTGCCGCGGCGTGGCTCGCCGTTGCCGTGCCCGCCACCGTCGCCACTGCTCCGCGTCGGGCGCCACTGTCGCTCGACCTGCAGCGTCACCAGACACAGCGGCCGCGTCAGGCCGCGCGCGTGATCGTCCATGGCGATCCCGCTGCGCTTCGCGCTCTCGCCAGCCGTCACCGCGTGCGCCTGCTCCGCGTCCTCGACCACGAGGCTGTGGTCGAAGCCAACGCCGCGCAGATCGACGCACTCGCGTCCGATCCCGCCGTTGAACACCTCTCCGGCGACGTGCCGGTGCGCTCGACGATGGCGGTCTCGAACAGGTCCACCGGGGCGGACCAGGTCCGCAGCGGCAGCTCGGGCTTGCTTGGGTTGATCGGCGGAATCTCCGGCGTGACCGGCAAGGGTATCGGAATCGCGCTGGTCGATTCCGGAGTGTCCTACCACAAGGCGCTCGCCTCGCGCGTCGTGGCGAACGTCAATTTCGTTTCAGGCGAGAACAGTTCGGCCGACGAGTTCGGACACGGCACTCACATCGCCGGCATCATCAATGGCAATGCCTCGGCCGCCGCCAACGTGACCCACGGTTACGAGGGCGGCATCGCGCCGGGCGCGCACATCGTGAACGTCCGCGTGCTCCGCGAGAACGGCACGGGCCTCACGAGCGATGTCATCGCCGGTATCGACTGGGTCGTTGCGAACCGCGCCAAGTACAACATCCGCGTCATCAACCTTTCGCTCGGCCACACGGTGATGGAACCGGTCGCCACCGATCCGCTCTGCGAAGCCGTGGAACGCGCCGTGCGCGCCGGCATCGTTGTCGTGGCATCAGCCGGCAATCGTGGTAAGACCGACGACGGCAGCCCGATCCTGGGCGGCATCACCTCGCCCGGTAATTCGCCGCACGCGATCACCGTTGGCGCCCTCAACACCTTCAACACGGTCTCGCGTGGCGACGACGCGGTCACGACGTATAGCTCGCGGGGGCCGACGCGGTTCGACCTCGCGGTGAAGCCTGACGTCGTCGCGCCCGGGAACAAGATCGTGTCGCTCGAAATTCCCTCGTCGTACCTCGCGCGGACGTATCCCGCGACACACGCCGGGGGCGGCGGCACCAATGCCTACATGCGCCTGAGCGGCACGAGCATGGCCACGGGCGTCGTCTCTGGCGGTGTGGCGCTGCTGCTCCAGGGCAAGTCGAGCCTCACGCCGCAGCAGGTCAAGCTGCTCCTGCAAACCGGATCGCAGTATCTCGTGCGCGACGGCCTGATTGCGGCCGGGGCCGGGAGCGTCAACCTGTGGTCTTCACGACGCGCGTCGGTCAACGGGCTCGACGATCTTCTGTCGTCGCTGCCACTCATCGGCGGTCTCCTCACCCCGCCGGCCGGCGTCGCGTTCTGGGACGAAGGAACGATGACGCAGCGCATGTACCAGGGCACGGGTGTGCGTCTGCTGGGCGTGGTGGATCTGGTCGAGGCCTTGCTGTATCCCTCCCGCCTCGAGTGGGACACGCTGCACCTCGTCGGCGACAACAATCCTGTCGCGCAGATGGGCGCGAAGTACATCACCTGGGGTGACGTCGCCTACTGGACCGACAGCAACTACATCACCTGGGGCGATTCGGTGCAGTCCCCGGAAGGTAACTACATCACCTGGGGCGATACCCAGATGACCGAAGGCTATTACATCACCTGGGGTGACACGATTGCGGGAGGCGACCCGCAGTAATGTCCATGAGCGCGCCGCTCCAGCGCTACGTCGCGTCGGTCATCGTGGCCGGCTGCGCGGCAATCGCCGTGTCGCTCGCGCAGCTTCCGAGCTCGCCGCGCACGCTGGAGTGGGTGCTCTTCGTCGTCGCCGGAGTGCTCGCGGGCGCGTACTCCGTGAAGATCCCGGGCCTCGACGCGCGCATTTCGGTTTCTGACACGTTTTTCCTCGCGCTCGCGATCCTCTTCGGGCCGGCGCCCGCCACCGTCGCCACCGTCATCGACTGCGCAATCCTCTCGTGGCGTCGCCGCTACAACTGGGAGCGCCTCCTCTTCAACATCACCGGACCGCCGCTCTCGTTGTGGATCGCCTCGAACCTGTTCGTCCTGATGTCGGGCATCCAGCCGGTCGTGAGCGCCGATGTGCCCGTCGCGACCATGATCGTGCCGCTGCTCGGGACGGCGTTCGGCTGGTTCCTGCTGAACTCGGCGCTGACCGCCGTGGCCGTCGCGCTCGAATCGGGAACCAACCCCCTGCACGTGTGGCAGCGCATGTCGATGCTCGGCGTCAACTACGGCGCCGCCGCATCGGCAGCCTTCTGCCTGGTGATCGTCACGCGCTACGCGGGACTGACCGCCGCCGCCGCCGTGCTGCCGCTCGTCTTCATCTTTCACCTGACGATCCGCTCGTGGCTCGGGCGGCTCGACGACGCGCAGCAGCACATCCAGAAGGTCGACCGCCTGTACCTCTCCACGATCGAGACGCTGGCGACGGCGATTGAAGCGAAGGACGGCGTCACGCACGACCACATCCGTCGCGTCCAGATCTACGCCACCGGGCTGGCTCGCGAGCTCGGTGTACGCGACAAGCTGACGATCCAGGCGATCGAGGCTGCCGCGTTGCTGCACGATACGGGCAAGCTCGCAGTGCCCGAACACATCCTGAACAAGCCGGGCAAGCTGACAGCGGAAGAATTCGACCAGATGAAGCTGCACGTGGATGTTGGCGCGGACATCTTGTCCGCGATCGACTTCCCGTACCCGGTCGTCCCGATCGTCCGCTGCCACCATGAGAACTGGGACGGATCCGGGTACCCGCGCGGCGTGCGCGGTGCGGACATCCCTATTGGCGCGCGGATCCTGTCGGTCGTGGACTGTTTCGACGCCCTGACGTCGGACCGGCCGTATCGCCGGGCCCTCAGTGACGACGCCGCGATTGCGATCCTGCGGGAGCGCCGCGGCACGATGTACGACCCGCTGGTCGTGGACACGTTCGTCCGCGTGCTGCCGGAAATCTCGCAGCGCGCGCTGCCGCCGATGCCGCACGACCAGGCATTGGCGCAGATCAGCCGATCTGCCGTTCCGCCACAGACGGTCGCTCCCCCGGCGCCTGTGGCGGACGTGCGCGCCGAGGCTCCCGACGACGTCGCGTCGCTCGCGAGCCTCGCGCGCATCGTCACGGCCGAATCCGCGTTTGCCGATGTGGCGTCGCTTGCCGGCATGCACGTGCGCCGGATGATTCCTCGCGGAACGTGTGTCCTCTTTATCGTCAACGGTGCCGGCGACCATCTCCTCGTGCGTCACAGCGCGGGGCCGCTCGCCCCATACCTGACGGGTGTCTCGATCCGCGTGGGCCATAACCTCACGGGATGGGTCGCTGCCCATCGCCGCACCATCGTCAATTCCGATGCGGCGTTGGATCTCGCCGACGTGCTGCCGTCCACCGACCGCCCGCACACCTGCCTGAGCACACCGCTCGTGGACGGAAACACACTGGTAGGCGTGCTCACGTTCTACGCGGACGCGACGGACCCCTTCCTCGAAGAACATGGCCGGGTCGCGCAGTCGATCGCGCCGCACCTGGCGCGGATGTTCGCGGTATGCCGCCCATCGGCGCTAGAATGCCGGCCGTGCGGCGCAGCGGCGTAATCGATCACGTTCTCCTCACCACATTTCCTGCGCTCGCCCAGGAGTTGGGATCGCATGTGGAAAGAATTCCGTGACTTCATTGCCCGTGGGAACGTCATCGATCTTGCCGTCGGCGTGATCATCGGCGCCGCATTCGGCCGCATCGTGACGACGCTGGTGGAGGGCGTCATCATGCCTCCGATCGGTCTCGGGCTCGGCGGCGTCGATTTCTCCAGCCTGCTGCGGGTACTTGACGCGTCAAAAGGCATTCCGGCGTCGTACGCCGACGCGAAAGCCAAGGGCATTCCGGTGATCGCGTACGGACAATTGATCAACGACTTGATCAACTTCCTGATTGTTGCCTTCGCCGTGTTCCTGCTTGTCAAGCAGGTGAACCGCATCAAGAGCGGGATTGACAAGCCTGCCGTCGCGCAAGCGAGCACGAAAGAATGCCCGTATTGCCTGTCGACGATATCGATTCGGGCCACGCGATGTCCGCAATGCACTTCACAGATCGCGTGAGGCAGTTGCGATGACAGGATCGGCCAACTCTTAGCAGCCTTCGCATCCGCCGCATCCCCGTGTCGAGGTCACGTGCCTTGCTCTCTTCATGGCCATGCGCCGAACCGGCGCACTGTGTGAGGAGGAGAGATGACACGTACCCGCTCGACGGTAGTTGCAATTGCACTCGCGGTGATGACCGCGTTTTCCACGATGCCCGTTGGCGCGCAAAACGCAAAGAAAAACGGTGCTGGCCTCAGCGTGCCATTCTCCGTGAAGGCTCTGACCGGGGAAACGGTGGCCGGCACCATGCTCATCAAGCAATTCGTCCGGAACGGTGAGGGGATTGACGCGGTGGGCACGTTAAATGCGACGGTTACCGATGCCACTGGTGCCACGCGCAACATCGTGACGCAGGTGGCATGGCCGGTCGATCTCGCGAACACCGGTGCCCCGGTGGAGACCGCGCCATCCGCATTTCTCGCCGCTCAGGCCGTATGCGACGTCCTGCACCTGGTGCTGGGGCCGCTGCACCTGGATCTGCTCGGCCTCGTCGTGGACCTGAATCAAGTGATGCTCGACATCACCGCGGTGAGTGGCGCGGGCAACCTGCTCGGCAACCTTCTTTGCGCGGTTCTCGGCCTGCTCGATGGCGGAGGAGCGCTCACCCAGATCGTGGGAATCCTGAACGACATTTTAGCGGTTCTCGGATAAGGCTCGGGTTCCGCATCCGCGATCCGCTTCCGGCGGATCCGCGGATTGCGGAACCCTGGGTTTATAACCGGGGCCATTCGCGGCTGTCGCCTTGCGACGCCGCAAGCTCCGGGATTCGACGCAGTAGCGTCGCAAGTGCGGGTGGTACGTCGGTGGCGGTAAAAGTCGCCGTGCGCACCACGGCAAGCCTGTAGCTCCCGTCGGCGAGAAAGCGGTCCGTGCCGTGTTCGCGCACGTCGAACGCGAAGCTGATTCGGCGCTCGGACAGTTCCGACAGAGCGACGCCAATCGTCAACAGTTCGTCGGGTCTTGCTGGCGATTTGAAACGTGCGTGCACGTCCACGCGCGGCATCATCACCCCGAGCTCGTCGAGGAGTGCTTGCCGCGGCTGCCCAAGCGCGCGGTAAATCTCTTCTTCAGCGCTCTCGAACCATCGGAAGAAATTGCCGTGCCACACGACGCCCGCTGCGTCAGTGTCCGCCCAGTGCACGCGGACGAGGGCACGGAAGAACTTCAAGTCGTCGCGCACTACTCACCATTCAGTGGGGGTGTTACCTACATTTCCACTTGCACGCCGAGCTCGACGACCCGCTCGGCTGGCAGTCGGAAGAAAGCCGTGGCGCGAACGGCGTTGCGGGCCATCAACACGAACAGCTTCTCGCGCCACCTGGCCATCCCCGGCCTCTTCGATACGATGATCGTTTCGCGCCCGAGAAAATACGTCACGTCGTCTTCGTCCATCTCGGCGCCTTTCTCGCGGGCGATGCGCAGCGCCTCTGGCACGTGCGGATCCTGCATGAACCCATAGCGGACCACGACGTTGTAGACACCTTTGCCGAGGTATTGGACCTCGACCTGTTCGCTGTACGCGACGTAGGGAACCGGCTGGGTGCGCACCGTGAGCACCACCACGTGTTCGTGCAGCACCTTGTTGTGCCGCAGGTTGTGCGCGAGCGCCGGCGGCGTGCCCTGCGGCTGCGCCGTCATGAAAACCGCCGTGCCCGGGACGCGTGCGGGTGGGTTGGCATCCACGGCGGCCATGAAGTCCTCGAGGGGAATTGCCCGTGCGGTCAGACGATCGGCAAGGATGCGCCTGCCCGACTTCCACGTGGTCATCAGCGTGAAGAGGAACCACGCGATCAGCAGCGGTAGCCAGCCGCCCTGCAGGAATTTCAGCAGGTTCGAGCCAAAAAACGCGATGTCGATGGCCAGGAAGGTCCCCGTCAGCATGAGTGCGACGGGCAGCGGCCACTTCCACCGCTCCGTCGCGACGACGTGCAGCAGCAGCGCCGTGATCACCATCGTCATGGAGATGGCAATGCCGTAGGCGGCGGCGAGCGCCGCCGACGACTGAAAGCCAATCACGATGACGATCGTCGCGGCCATCAAACCCCAGTTGACCTGCGGCACGTACACCTGTCCCATTTCCTCCGACGAGGTGTGGTCGATGTCGAGGCGCGGGCTGTAGCCAAGCTGGATCGCCTGGCGCGTCAACGAGAACGCGCCGGAGATGAGCGCCTGCGAGGCAATGATTGCGGCCATCGTTGCGAGGGCGACGAGGGGCAGCAGCGCCCATGAGGGCGCGAGCAAAAAGAAGGGCTGCTCGGCAGCCTTCGCGTTCTGCAGCAGCAGCGCACCCTGACCGAAATAATTCAAGAGGAGCGCGGGTAGCACCAGGATGAACCACGCGAGGCGTATGGGTTCTTTGCCGAAGTGACCCATGTCGGCGTAGAGCGCTTCGGCACCGGTGACCGCAAGGAAGACGGTGCCCAGCACGGCGAACCCGTGGCCGCCGTTCTCGCCAAAAAACCAGATCGCGTGGCGCGGGTCGAGCGCTCCCAGTACCGCGGGCATCGTCACGATCCAGCTGACGCCGAGCGCGGCAATCGTGACGAACCAGATCACCATGATCGGCCCGAACAGCCCGCCAACGCGTCGCGTCCCGTACTGCTGAATCGAGAACAGCACCACGAGCAGCAGCACAGCGATCGGCACCAGGTACCTGTCGAACACAGGCGTGGCCACCTTCAGTCCTTCGACTGCGCCAAGGACGGTAATGGGGGGAGTGATCATGCCGTCGCTGTAGAGCAGTGCCGCGCCGAATATCCCGAGCATGACGAGCGCGCGGCGGCGCATGCCGGTGCCGGTGTTCCAGTCGGGCAGGAGCGACGTCAGTGCGAGGATGCCGCCTTCACCCTGGTTGTCCGCGCGCATGACAATGGCGATGTATTTCACCGAGACGACCAGCACGAGCGAGTACACGATCAGCGACAGCACGCCGAGGACGTTCTCGAACGTCGGCGGCACCGAGTGCGACCCGAAGAAGCACTCCCGCATCGCGTACAACGGACTGGTGCCGATGTCGCCGTAGACGACGCCGATCGCGGTGAGCGTGAGCGGGAACAGTGTGCCGGGAGAGCGCTGTGCGTGCGGGCCGTGGGCGGTCATGCGGACGATAGCAAACGGACGAGGATACCACTATGCATTCGTAAATCTAGATTCTAGATTGGCGTGGCGCGCAGTTGCGGACTCGAGAATAAAAGAGGCAATGCCGCTGAGATAGACTGCGCGCATGTCTTTCGGTCGCGTGTCGATCGCCGTGCTCCTCGCCGCGGCAGCCCTGCAGGGACAAACCGCTAAGCCACTCGACCTCGTCACCGCCTGCTGTCGCGACATGCGGTACCGGATGATTGGCCCCCACCGCGGCGGTCGCACGAAGGCGGCGGCCGGCGTGCCCGACCAGCCGCACACGTTCTATATCGGCGTCGTCAATGGCGGCGTGTGGAAGACGACCGATGCGGGACGAACGTGGCTGCCGATTTTCGACGATCAACCCACGGGATCGATTGGCGCGATCGCCGTTGCGCCGTCCGATTCGAACATCATCTATGTCGGAAGCGGTGAGGGGCTGCAGCGGCCGGATCTTTCCACCGGCGACGGCATTTACAAGTCCATTGACGCCGGCCGTACGTGGACGCACCTTGGCTTGCGCGACGGCCAGCAGATCCCTCAAATCGTGGTGCATCCCGCCGACGCGAACCGACTTTGGGTCGCCGTTCTGGGCCACCCCTACGGAGCCAACGAGGAGCGCGGCGTCTTCCGTTCGACCGACGGCGGCCGAACGTTCACGAAAGTGCTCTACACGGACGCGGACACCGGTGCCGCGGACATCGTGATGGATCCGCGCAACCCGGACGTGCTCTATGCCGCGTTATGGGAAGCGCGGCAGGGTCCCTGGGAGAACGCCGACTTTCGCGGTCCAGGAACCGGCGTGTACAAATCCACCGATGGTGGATCCACGTGGCGACCGATTAACAAGGGCTTCCCGACGTTCGAGCAGGATCGGTTGGGCCGTATCGGCCTCGCGGTTGCGCCCAGTGAGCCGAAGCGACTGTTTGCCACCGTCGAAGCAAACCAGAAGGCGGGCCTCTATCGATCCGATGACGCCGGCGAGAGCTGGTATCTCGTCAACGCCGATCCGCGAGTCACGAATCGCGCATCGGATTTCGCGGAGGTCAAGGTTCATCCCACCGACCCGGACATTGTCATCACTGGCAGTATCGTCGCGTGGAAATCGTCTGACGGGGGAAAGACGTTCACGGCGTTTCGCGGCGCGCCTGGCGGCGACGACTATCACCGCATCTGGATCAACCCGAAGCAGCCCGACATCATCCTGCTTGCCGCGGACCAGGGAGCGATCGTCACGCTGAACGGCGGCGAGACCTGGAGCTCGTGGTACAACCAGCCGACGGCGCAGTTCTATCACGTCAGCACGGATTACAACTTCCCCTACAGGGTGTGCGGTGGACAGCAGGAGAGCGGGTCGGCGTGCGTCGCAAGCCGCGGCGATCACGGGCGCATTACCTTCCGCGACTGGCGCCCCGTCGGCGTCGAAGAGTACGGGTACGTTGCGCCCGATCCCAACAACCCGGACATCTATTACGGCGGTAAGGTGACGCGCTACGACTGGCGCACCGGTCAAACGCAGAACGTCTCCCCCATGCCCGTGCGTCGCGGCGACTACCGCGTCGTCCGCACGATGCCGGTGCTGTTTTCGCCGGTGGACAAACGCACGCTGTACTTCGCCTCGAATGTCCTGTGGAAGACCGTTGACGGCGGTCAACAATGGACGCAGATCAGTCCCGACCTGTCTCGTGAGACATGGGAAATGCCTGCGAACGTCGGCAAGTACGTGGGCACTCCCGAGGCACAGCCGTCGCGGCGGGGCGTGATCTACACCATCGCGCCGTCGCCGCTCGACATCAACACGATCTGGGCGGGCACCGACGACGGCCTGATCCACGTCACGCGTGATGGCGGCAAGACGTGGTCGAACGTCACGCCGCCGGAGCTCGAGCCGTGGGCCAAGGTGTCGCTGATGGAGGCATCGCATTTCGATTCGAAAATCGCCTACGCCGCCGTCAATACGTTCCGCCTCGACGACCTGAAGCCGCACATCTACCGGACGCGCGATGGCGGGACGACCTGGACGCATCTCACCACAGGCATTCCCGATGGCGGCATCGTGAACGCGGTACGCGAGGACCCGCAGCGGCGCGGACTGCTCTTTGCCGGAACCGAGCAGGCCGTCTACGTCTCTTTTGATGATGGCGATGAGTGGCAATCGCTCCGGCTCAACATGCCGGCGACGTCGATCCGGGACCTGGTCATCAAAGACGACGACCTGGTCATCGGCACGCACGGACGATCGTTCTGGATTCTGGACGACATCACGCCGCTGAGGCAGGTCGGCTCGCGCGTGGCCGCGGCGCCGGTGCATCTCTACCGCCCGCAGGACGCGTGGCGGGTGCGGTGGAACATGAACACGGATACGCCGCTCCCGCCCGAGGAGCCCGCCGGCGAGAACCCGCCGGATGGCGCCATCATCAATTACGTGTTGAACGCACCGGTGGCGTCCGTCCTCGTTGAGGTTCTCGACGGAGGCGGCCGCGTGGTCAGGCGTTATACGAGCGAGGAGAAAGTGGAGCCGCTCACCGACGAAGGCCAGGTGCCACGGTTGTGGATCCGGCCGCCCGACCTGCCGGGGAAGATACGCGGCATGCATCGCATCGCCTGGGATCTCCATTACACGCCGCCGAAGGTGGCCGCGTTTTCGTACCCGATTGCGGCGACACCGGGTAACACACCACGTGTGCCGGCCGGACCGTGGGCGCCGCCCGGCGGCTACACGGTGCGGCTCAGGGCCGGCGCGGAAACGCTGACGCAACCATTGCGCGTGCGCATGGATCCACGCGTCAAGACTCCGCCGTCCGCGCTCGACCAGCAGTTCAAGCTCTCGATGCGATTGTACGAAGCGATCAACAGGGCCTTCGACCTGGGCGAGTCAGGCCGCGTGGTGCACGGGCAGTTGCTGCAGCTCTACGCCGCCGTGCAAGGCGCCGACGTTGCCCCGACGTCGCAGCTGGTCGAGCAGGCCGAGCAGGTGATGAAAGAAGTCGATCAATCTAGATTCTAGATTCTGGATTGCAGAATGGAGATGTAGACTACGCGCCATGAAACAGCTTGGGGTGCTTCCGATTGGCGAGGTCGTTCAGCCGGCCACGCCTGCCTTGCGTCCAGCGCGCCGGGTGTTGACTGCGCTGCGCTTCGAACTGCAGCCGCTCGATCCCGATCGCGATGCGGACGATCTGTTCGACGTGGGGCATCAGGATGTCGGCGCCGACCTGCTCTGGACTTACATGGCGTATGGACCGTTCGTGACTCGTGACGCCATGCACGCGTGGTTGAAAACGTGCGCCGCGACCGAGGACCCGCTGTTCTTCACCGTGGTCGAACGCGAGACGGGTCGCCGGGTCGGCATGTGCAGCTTCATGAGCATCGTGCCCGACATGCAGCGCATCGAGATCGGCCACATCTGGTACGCGCCGCACCTGCAGGGGAGCGGGATCAGCATCGAGGTCGCGTGGATGCTCCTGATGGAGGCATTCGAGCGGCTTGGCTACCGGCGGGTCGAATGGAAATGCAATGCGCTCAACGAACGATCCCGGCGTGCGGCGTTGAAGCTCGGCTTCACGTTCGAAGGCCTGTTCCGGCAGCACATGGTCGTCAAGGGGCGCAACCGTGACAGCGCCTGGTTCGCGATGATCGATCGCGACTGGCCCGCCGCGCGCGCGGATCTCGAGTCACGCATGAAGCCGAGGTAAAACCACATCAGTTCCACAATCGAGATTCTGATTTTAGCTTTGGCCCATAGCGTGCATACCGCCGGGCTGCGCATCCAGCGCGGCATTGGCACGCATGAAAAGCATCCCCACAACCGACACTTCGCGTAGGAATTTCCTTCTCACCGCCGCGGGCGCTGCGGGCCTCGTCGCCACGGCCGATCTCGCCACCGCGCAGGACCCACGTGTGGTCCTCGACGCGGCGGTTCTCAACTTCCTGCTCCGCATGGAGTACGTTCAGGCAGAGTTGTATCGTGAAGGCCTGAGTGATTTCACGACGGCCGCGCGCATCCGGCAATTCGACGTGTACGGCGGCCAGCCGACGCTCGACAACCTCCGGTCGTTCGAGCAGCAGGAACTCGAGCACATCGAGGGGCTTCGCGGGCTCGTCCTGCGTCTTGGCATGACGCCGCTGCCACCATGCGCGGTCACGTTCCCGAGGTTCAACACCGCGACGGACATGATGCACGCCGCATTTGCGATCGAGAATGCGGGCGTGTCCGCGTACCTGGGAGTGGCGGCGCTGCTCCGCATCCCGCAGGTGCAGACAGGCGTGGCGTCGATCGCCAGCGTGCAGTCACGGCACGCGGCGTACATCGGCCTGCTGAACGGCCAGTCCCCGGCACCCGCCGCCGCGGACACGCCGCGCTCACGCGACGAGATCCTCGAGCTTCTCGCCCCGTACCTGGGCCGCTGCTCGGCCACACCGGCACAATGACCACGACGATTGTTCGCGCCGCCGCGCTGGCGGCGCTCCTCTGCGCGCTCGTGCCCGCGCGCGCGTCCGCTGACTTCCTCATCTCCCCCTACGTGGCGTGGACGCGCAATGCCGACACCCAGCGCTGGGTCCCCGGCGGCGGCACGTCGGCTGACGTCACGATTGGGTGGCTGGTGGTTGGCGGCGATGTCGGCTACGGCGCGGGCTTCTTCGATCCGGAGGACGACGCATTCGACCTGATCGCATCGAGCCACGTCCTCACCGTCACGGGGCACGCCGGCGCGATCTTCATGCCCGCCGATGACGACGCGCGTGTGCTGCCGTACGTGACGGGTGGGTTCGGGTGGATGCGGCAGCAGGCGCGCGATCGTGAAGGGCTGCTGTCGGTCACACGAAACGATCCGGCACTGCACTTCGGGGGCGGCGTCAACCTCATGGTGACCGAGTACCTCGGCGTGCGGGTGGATCTGCGGAACTTCCGCAGCCTGCGAGACCCGTTCGAGTCGCCGGATCCGATCGTCCAGGAGCTCGAACGTGTGAGCTTCTGGCGCTTCGCGTTGGGGGGCGTGCTCCGTTTCGGCACCAATTGAGCGGCGCGCGGCCGCGATGACCGAAGTCCCCGCCGTCGCCGCGATGACTAAAGTCATCGCTCTACGTACCTCGGATCAAAACGCGCGCCTACCAAGCGCCGCGATGACTGACGTCATCACTGTGCTGATGTACGACCGACAATTGTGAGTAGAGCGATGACTTCAGTCGTCGCGTGACCGTCCCGGAGTACGCTTCGGGTATGTACGACCGGTTACTCGATCGCGCGCATGCGCATGCGCGCCGGTTTCTGTCCACCGTCCACACCCGCCACGTCGGCACGCAGGTGACCCGCGCCGCGCTCGTCGCCGCGCTCGGCGGTCGCCTGCCCGACGAGCCCACGGATCCCGTGGCCGTGATCGACGGACTTGCCGGCGACGCCGACGCTGGCATCGTCGCTGACGCGGGGCCGCGCTACTTTGGCTTCGTTACCGGCGGGTCGCATCCTGCCGCCGTGGCGGCGGAGTGGCTCGTGTCGTCGTGGGATCAAAACGTGGCGCTGTACGTGATGTCCCCGGCAGCGGCGGTGATCGAGGACGTTGCGGCGGGGTGGATCCTCGATGTGCTCGGGCTGCCGGCGGACGCCAGCGTCGGTTTCGTCACGGGTGCGCACATGGCGAACCTCACCGCGCTTGCTGCGGCGCGGCACGAAGTCCTGCGGCGTACGGGGTGGGACGTCGAAGCCGACGGTCTGCAAGGCGCGCCGCGTGTTCACGTGGTCGTTGGCGCTGAGGCGCACGTATCGATTTTCGCGGCGCTGCGACTCGTGGGATTCGGCGTCAGTACCGTTCGCCGCGCCAGTGCCGACGCGCAGGGAAGGATGGATCCCGACGCGTTGGCCGTCGAACTTCGGTCGTGCACCGGGCCGACCATTGTCTGCGCACAGGCGGGCCATGTCGCGACAGGTGCGTTCGATCCGCTGGTCCCGATTGCGGCGGTGACGCGCGCGCATGGGGCGTGGCTGCATGTGGACGGCGCGTTTGGATTGTGGGCGGCGGCCTCGCCGGCGCTGCGCCACCTCACCACCGGCCTCGAGCAGGCCGACTCGTGGGCGACCGACGGGCACAAGTGGCTGAACGTTCCCTATGACTGCGGGATCGTCATGTGCGCGCACTCCAGCGCACACCGCGCGGCGATGAGCCAACGCGCGTCCTACCTGATTCGCGGCAGCGACGAGGAGCGCAACGGCATGGATTGGGTGCCCGAGTCGTCGCGACGCGCGCGCGCCGTTCCCGTGTACGCGACGATGCGCGCGCTCGGCCGGCGCGGTGTCGCGGAACTCATGGAGCGTTGCTGCGGGCTGGCCGCGCGCATGGCCGAACGGTTGCGTCGAGAGCCGGGCGTCGAGATCCTCAACGATGTCGTGCTGAACCAGGTGCTGGTACGGTTCGGCGACAGGACCGCGTCAGTGATCGGGCGCGTGCAGGCGGAGGGCGTATGCTGGCTTGGCGGCACAACATGGCAGGGACGCGACGCGATGCGCATCTCCGTTTCGAGCTGGCGCACGGCTGAAGACGATATCGACCGATCGGCGGACTCAATCATCCGCGCGTGGCATGCCGAGCAAGCGCACGTGTGAACGCGTCGAGGGCGTCGTCTCCGTAAAGCACGAATCTGACCTCGACGACTCGTGTTGTCGCGCTGCGCACGGCTTCAATGGCCACCGGCGCCGCTTCCTCCAGCGGGTATCCATACACGCCCGTAGAGATCGCCGGGAAGGAAACCGTACGCGCGCCGATCTCGTCCGCGACGCGCAGGGCCTCCCGATGACAAGAGGCGAGCAGCGCCGATCGATCCTCCGAATGTGAATACGTGGGACCGACGGTGTGAATGACCCACCTCGCAGGAAGCAGCCCCGCGGTCGTGGCGACCGCGTGGCCAACAGGCAGTCCCTCGGGGTAGCGCGTCTCCCGCAGAAAGCGGCACTCATCGAGAATTGCCGGTCCGCCGCGCCGGTGAATCGCGCCGTCTACGCCACCGCCGCCCGCGAGCGCGGAATTCGCCGCATTGACGATCGCGTCCACGTGCTCCGTCGTAATGTCGCCCCGACGCAGAACGATCTCTGGCATGGCAGCGGAATCATACCTGCGACCGGCGCGCTTCCCCGACGTCCAGGGCGGGCATGGAGAAGCTGCTCGGCGATCTGAAGTTTGCTGCCCGCTGGCTGCGACGGATGCCGGGTGTCGTCACGGTCGCCGTCGCCTCGCTTGGGATCGGGATTGCGTTCAATGCCACTCTCTTCTCGATGGTCGACGCCATCTTGCTGCGTCCGCGGCCAGTCCGCGCGCCCGAGCAGCTGGTGGACATCTATACCAGCGGGCGCGACGCCGACCCGTGGAACACCTCGTCTCATCCCGATTACCTCGATCTGCGAGCACGTAACCAGGTCTTTGTTGACGTCGCCGGGCACAGCGCGATGATCGCCGCGGTGCGCCAGGAAGACCGCGCCCGCCTTGTGCCGGCGTAGCGCCCGCGGCGTTCACAGGAATGGTCCCGATGCTGTCCGCCAAGATGTGGATGGCCACTACACGGGTGGAGGAGATCGAGCCTGCAGGGATCACGGACGTTGTTCCGTCAGCGCCCGCGATCCGATCGCGTGGAACGGAGCGGTTGGCGTACTGCTGAGCACCGCGGCACGCGCGAATATCGTTCCGACAGCTCGGGCGGCGCGTATCGATCCCAATGTCGCGCTTCGGTCCGAATGAGGGGCGTACCGTTTGCACTCGTCCCTCGATGGAGCGTGTGACAGCTCATCGAGGAGGAAAGCAGCATGAAACGGATTGGGCTTCTGTCCGCGGCGTTTGCCGCGATGCTGACAGTGGCATGTGGTGGTGACGCCAACAACGACAGGACTGCCGCGAATGACACAGCGGCAGTCGGAACGGCCGGTGAAGGCGCGAACCCGAATGCCCCGAATGCCAACGCGAACGCCGAGGCGGATCGCAACAACGCCAGCACGGGTGCAAGGAACTGGGTCGAAGAACGGATGACCGGTGGAATGACCGAGGTGAAGCTCGGCGAACTCGCCAGCCAGAAGGCGCAGAACGCGGACGTGAAGGCGTTCGGCAAGATGATGGTGCAGGACCACACAAAGGCTGGCGAGGAACTCAAGCAGATCGCCTCGCAGCACAACATCCAGGCGCCCGCCCAGCTCGACGACGAACATCGCGATAAGGTCGAGCGGCTCTCGAAACTGCAGGGCGCAGAGTTCGACCGCGAGTACATGAGCCAGATGGTTGACGATCACGAGAACACACTCGAGGCGCTCGAGGATCGTGTGGAAAAGCAGGGCAACGAGGAGAACGCGACGTTCACGCCGAAGAAGACCGAGAACCGTGTGGACATGCAGCTGAACCAGTGGGCGGCGAAAACCGCGCCGACGGTGCAGAAGCACCTTGCACGGGCCAAGCAGTTGAACGACAGGGTTGGCCGCCGTACGACGGACAACAATCGATAAGTCGTTTCGCCTGGCGATAGGCGCGCGAGCGCCTATCGCACCTTCACCGTCACCTCCCGCGAATCCACGTTCGACATGCGCGTGACACGGCGTTCGCCGCGCTTCGCCACCGTGACTTCCACGTCAACGGCACCGCGGGACGACGCGCCGACGAACACGGGCATCAGGTTCTGCGAGCAGTAGCCACCGCCGGAATCCACCACGCCGCTGCTCACGAGCGTCTTTGTTCCCGCCGCAAAGACCCGAACCTCGGCGCCTGGCAGCGTCATGCCTCCACGCGCGTCCACGACGCGCACGGCGATCAGCCGTCCCCGCTGCGGGCTCGTGTTCCGGAGCAGCGCATGGCCACCACCCTTGGCGTCGTTGTTCGTCAGCGCCAGATCGAGCGTGCCATTTCCGTCGTAGTCCGCCCACTGCACACCATGTGTCGCGTCATGCTCTGCGAGCAGTTCCGGCAGGGCATCCACGAACCCCCAGCCGTCGCCGCTGACAGCGCCGCGATTGAGGAACAGTGAATCGCGGTAGTTCGGTGCGGTCGCGAGAAACGCACCGAGGTACAGGTCTGGCCAGCCATCGGCGTCAACATCGCCGAACGCGGCCGTGGTGACGTGTCCTGGCGTCACGAGGCCCGATGCCTCCGCGATGTCGCTGAAGTGGCCGCGCGTGTTGCGAAACAGGTTGTGGGGGCCGTAGTTGGCGACAAACAGATCGAAATCCCCGTCGCGATCGAAGTCGGCGAGCGTGGGGCCGACGCCGCCTTCATCCTTCGGGCGCCCACTCATGGCGAGAGCAACGTCGGCGGCCACATCGGTGAAGACGCCGCGATCGTTGCGGAAGAACCCGTTCGCGTCGCCTTCCTGGTTCGCGACAAACAGGTCGAGATCGCCGTCCGCGTCCGAGTCCCACCACAGGGCGCCGACCGTCTTTCGTGGATCATCGACGCCGGCCGGACGCGAGACATCCGTGAAGCGCGCGCCGTCGTTGCGAAACAGCCGGTTGGGCACGTCCCTGAATGCAGCGAACAGGTCGAGATCGCCGTCGCCGTCGTAGTCAATCCAGGCGGGCTGCCTGCTGACGCCGCGAAGGTCGATGCCGAGCGCCGCGGCGACATCGGTGAAGCGGCCGCGGTCGTTGCGATAGATCTTATTGGGCCGGTCCGGTGCGTTCGCGAACCCGACGTACAGGTCGGCGTCGCCGTCCGCATCGTAATCGCCCCACGCAGCCGCGCGCGTTTCCGTCGTGTCGCCGAGGCCGACGGCGGTCGCGACGTCGGTGAACGTGCCCGCGTCGTTGCGATACAAGCGGTCGGCCGCGCCGCGGAAGCCGACAAAAAGATCGAGATCGCCATCGCCGTCGAAGTCGGCCCAGGCGTTCGGCTGACCGCCCGGTGCCGAGAACAGGTCGGGCTGCACGAGCTCGAACCGGATGGCGGGCGACTGCGCGGCGGCGTAGGGCAGCATGAGCGCTGCCGCGACAACTGGCAGCAAAGATAGTGTCTTCACGTCGCCATTCTATAAGCTGGGCTCGGAGGCTTGCCGTGCGATCGACGATCACCTGGAGCCTGTTGACAGGCGGATTGCTCGTGCTGCTGTCGGGCGGCATGGAGGCGCAGGGGAGGCGGAAGCCCGCTGCGTTTCAGCCGGAGAGGCGGTTGTTCGGCCGCTTGTTCACCGGCCCACGTATTCGTGTCCCCCCGCCTCTGCCCGCAGCCGACCCGGCCGAACGCCAGCGCTCCGCCAATCGTAACTGCGCTGGATGCGAGGAGCGGCCGGGCACGACACACTTCATCCTCGACAGTCCCCGGCTGACGACGGAGTGGCTCTCCCGGCACGCCTATCAATCGAACGGCGGGTCGTTCGGCGACAACATGGCGGTCGCGGACTTTTGGTACGACGCGGTGCACCGGCGCGTATTCTCACGCTCGCTCGTGCTGCACGAGGTGGATGATCCCGCCGACCTGCGCCTCGGCCGGGCGCCGGGTACGTATCCGAACGAGATCAACGCCAGCGGCACGCTGCAGGATGGGACCACCGTCGGTCACGTGGGCTTTGTCTCATGGACGCACAACGGCTTCGGGTCCTACTTCGCGGCGGTGCAAGGGGCGATACGCGACAGCGGCAGCGGGTATCTCGACCTTGCCACGGCGACGGGGCGCGCAGGGACGTCGCGCAGCGGTTCAACCTACGACGCTCAGGAGCTCGTCAAGCATGTGCGTCTACAGCCGTCCGGACAGCTCGAAATCGGATTCGACACCGATCCAACCGCGCGCCCGGACCGTTCGCTCGTGGTCCACGGTCACGCGGTCATCGAAGGCGCCTTGGCTGTCGGCGAGTCACTCACGATCGCGGGCGGCACGGTGCTTCATTCGTGTTCGCTGAGAAGCGCCACGAGTCGCGGGCGAGAAGCGGCAATTTCATGCGAGCCTGGCCAGATCGCAATCAGCGGCGGGGGCGCCTGCGCGTCCGGCGAACTTCGCGGTACGCATCCGACGCAGTCGGGTGGCGCTCCCGACGGGTGGACCGTCGCGTGCTCGCGAGACGCGGCGCACACCGCGTATGCGATCTGCTGCGTGCCGTAACCGATCAGCGCTCGGCCGCATGTCCGATGTACAGCGTTCGGGCCTTGACCTCTTTGTGGTTCAACCCGGCAGCCTTGTCGAACAAGGCGAGAAGCGGAGGCAAGTCGAGTGGAATCCTCCACTCGTCGGTGCGCCCTCCGATCTTCCGTGCGCGCGCAGCCACGTCTTCCCACCACGGCGTGACCGCCCGGGAGATCGGCTCGAGGATCAGGACACGGGCACCCGAGCCGGCCGCGTCGATGAGCGTGCTGACCAGCGGCTCACGTGCGGCGTCCGGCAACTCGTTCAGGACGTAGGCCGCCACGATCGCCGTGGCGCCCCGCGCCGGCCTGAACCGGGCGACGTCAGCCCGGCGCGCCTGGCCGTCCAGGCCGAGTCGCGTGTACGTCCATCGCGCCTCCTCGACCGCCCACGGATGCCGGTCCAGGCCGATGATGCGTGGTGTACCGCCTGCAGCGACGGCCCATGCCGCGCCCGCCGCGCCCGTTCCGCACCCGAGATCGGCAATCGTTGCTGGCGGAGGTTCATGTGCGCCGAGCGCCATCACGACGTAGTGCACCACCATGAAGTGCAGCGGCGCATAGAACAGCGCAAACGCCGCGCGCTTGCCATGGCTGTCGAGCGCCGCCCCGCGCGCGAGCGCATGACGGCGTTCGACGTAGGCCGACGACAGCGCGCGCAGCGCGCGCGTGAGCTCAGGCACCCGCAAGTCGGCCCGGTGCCGCGCATCGAGCGCGGCGAGCCACTCGGCGAAAATGTCAGGAGCCATGCCCGTCGGAATGCGGTTGAACGAGCACGCGCAAACCTTCGCCCCCTCGCTCTACACGCCATCTACACGCGATCGAGCAGCCGATCCTATTCGAGATGCGGTCTCAGGTGCGGTGACACGGCCACATCGGGAACCTGATCGGCAACCATCGAGACCTCGCGGCCGCCGCCATACAGGCCGGCAAACTCGTCGCCGAGTTCGAGAGGAGATCGCGGCCGTGTCAGCAGCCCGGTCAGGAGACCGACCATGCCAAGTGCCGCCGGTAACAAGGCGTGTCGGCGCTCCGCTTCCGGGAGGAAGAGCGGCGCCACGAGCAGCGCGCTGCACAGCGCGAAGTCAACCGCGAGGTGTCCCCTCATCGGCAGGACGCGCAGCGCCCCATATTCGTAGTTGGTGACCGCTGACGTTGCCGTCGCCACTGTTGCGGCGCGGCGCAGCAATCGCGCCGTCGACGGCGCGTCGTCTGCGCGTTTTGCGAGCGCCGTTGCGGCGGCGGCCCAACCGTAGTCGATGATGCCGTGCGTGCGAGTCGAGATGGGCTTGTTCATAGTTGTGCTCACAAGGTCGGTATGCAACGTGCGTGACTCCCGCGCGGCCGGTTGAAAACGCGAGCTCATCGGGCCGAGCACGGCTAAAATGTGGGTTGCGAGGAGGCACTCTACGCATGCGAACGTTCGTGTCCGCTCTGGTTGTTCTGTTCAGCGTCCTCACGCTGGCGCCGCGCGCCGACGCCCAGTCGTCGTACGCCGCACCCCCGTCGGCCATCGACGAGGCGCTGAAGCAGCATGTAGATTCTACCGACGCCGACCGCGCGCTCGTTTTGCGTGTGCTCGAGCAGCCCGAGGTGCGAGAGCTGGCCGCTGAGCTCGGTGTTGACGTTCGACGCGCCCGGTCCGCGGTCGCGACCCTCGAGGGCGAACCGCTGACGCGACTGGCGGCGCAGGCGCAGCAGGTCGATCAGGCGCTTGCCGGCGGCCAGGGCAGCGTCACGATTTCGTATACGCTCATCATCATCGGCCTCCTGTTGCTCATCCTGCTCGTGTTGATCCTGTGATCGCGTGATCGCGCTTGCCGGGACGCTGCTGGTCGCGGCGCTGATACAGGGATCGGGACGCATGTTCCTCAACCAGGTTGAGGGCATGGAGTCCCGATCTCCTACCCAGGAACACGAGTCGCGACCGCGTCTTCTGCTCCTCGACGTTCCATTCATCTCCCAATCCGAAGCGCTCTGCGGCGGCGCAGCCGCGTCGATGGTGCTGCGCTACTGGGGCGCGAGTAACGTCCGCGCCGAGGACTTCGCGTCAATCGTGGATC
>WUUC01114565.1_pt1 | contig 22473 bp, 15 predicted proteins | sample 6278441 | NCBI WGS metagenome assembly WUUC01 (sample SAMN13675441, study PRJNA597444) | soil metagenome | isolation source: soil | place: USA: Washington | collected 2017-10
GCCACCCCACCGTGGTCAACCTCTACGCCCACGGTGCCGGTGGTGCGTTCTGGCAGCGGACATACCGGGATGGCGGCTGGCACGAGTGGCACCGGCACACGGATGGCACCGCGCTCGGCTCGGAGCCCGCAGGGAGCACCCGAGGTCCCAACCATGAGCTGGTGCTGCTTCGCGGCCTGGACGCCCAGCTCTATGCCACGTGGTGGGAGCCGGGCCTGCGGACGGTTGACGTCAACCTGATCTGGGTCGGCGTTGATCGCCGTCCCAGCGGCGGCGAGCCGGTCACCTCGCTGGCGATGACGCGATGGATCTGCTTCCAGGCCGGGCTGAATGTCGGTGCGGTCAACCACTTTCGCATCGGGTCCGGCCAGGCCGGCGGCTTGGCGATCATCGACAGCCTCGCCGAGGCCGAGGAGCTGTCCGACCGGTGGGCGGTGCGCAACGGCGCGCTGAACGTCTTCGTCGTCCGGTCGATGAACGTGGCGGACGGCTGGTCGACCATCGGCAGCGAGCGGGACGCCACCACAGTGGCCACCACCGGTGTGTCCTCACGTAATGGCAGCGTGGCAGACGTCGATAGTGGCCACAGTCCGATCGTGTACGGCTGGCAGGGCGATTCGAGCCGCCGCGCCGCCGCGCCCGCCACGTTCGGTGAGCCGGAACCGTCCGCGACCGGTGTGATTCGCCACCAGGTCGCCGCGATAATCCTCGGCCATGCCCGCGCCAGCGCGTCGGCCGTCGACTCGCTCGACCCCGCCGCCTTCAGCGAGCTGAGCGCGATCGCGGGCGGCGCAGCCCATCCGGAATACCGGGTTCGCGCGATGTCCCTGCTTGCCGAAGCCAAGCCGAAGTACGGCGAGAGGATCTTCCGTGCCGCGCTGCGGGACCAGTCGGCCGATGTCACCGTCCGGGCCGCCGCGGCGACCTGGCTGTCGCGTTTCGCCGCGGCGGAGGCACAGCCCGCCCTGCTCGCCGCACTGGAGTCCGAACAGTCCGCGCCGGTACGCCACAAGATCATCGCCGGACTGGCGCGTGTGGGTGAGGAGGATGCCCTGCTCGCGTTGTCCGAGCTCGTGCGGTCCGACCCGAACGTGGCTGTACACGCGGCCTTCGCCCGGTCTGTGATCGCGCACCGGGTCGGCGTCGGCGGCTACGAGCCGCCAACGGCTGAGGAATCACCGCTGGCGCCGGCTCCGGAGGGCGCGCGTACATCGCGTGTCCTCGAGACCCACGAGGTGATCACCAGCGGCACCCGTCTGCCCGACGACACCTACGGGCTGATCGTCGGTCCCGGCGTGGCCGGACTGCGCTGCGGCGGACGCCGGCTGGCGATCGCCATCGACCTGACCGCACTCGCCAGACTTCTCACCACACCAACGATCGCCGGCCTGGTGGCCACCAGGGTCGAGTCCGACGGCGCACTGCACACCGCCATGCTCATACTGTGCTGGCCGGCCACCGACACCACCGCCCACGTGGCCATTCACCGTCCCAATGGGACACCCGCCTACGTCGGCTCCGCGAAGGTCACCGGCACCTCCGTCTCCTTCCGGCTTACGGCCGTCCGAACCCCGGGTGCACGCCGCGGCATCATTTCCGGCACGATCGCCTCGGGCATCCTGCAGGAGCTGACAGTCACCTCCGGGCCAATCACGCCCCCGCAGACCCCCGAAGCAATCTGAAATCCACCCCAGATTGTCGTTGGCTCATCTGGGAATGTCCGTGAATGCCTACTGGCGCAGATCGCCTGACGGACCGGATGCGGAACGCTATTATCGGGCGGCAAGAAAGAACGATTGACATCGGCGCGGGGTGCGGCGCGCCCAATTCGTGGGGTGAGCAGGTGCGTAGACTGTGGTGGATTATTCCGGATCGGGGTACGGTTCAGCGCAGGCAGAAGTCAGAAAGAGGGCTCTGGCACCACTATCGAACCGCGGCCGCGAGTTGTGGCTTCGATTTCGCGCTCCACGACCCTGGTTCGGTGGTCGTGGACGCGATTGGCGGGACGCGGCCCGAGGTGTTCGTCGACGGTGAGCCGGTGAGTCCGGCGGACACCATATTCGTGACCGCGTTGTACACCTTTCCTCACCAGATCCCCGACACCTTCAAGCAGCTCTCGGTGTTCACGGTGCTGCAGCAGGCGGGGTTCTACCTTCCGGTGCCGCCGCAGCTGTCGCTCATCACGACCGACAAGTTGGCCACGGCGCTGTACCTGGCCGACTGTCCGGTCCCGCCGATCCCGACGTTCCGGTTCGGCACCGGGCGGCATGACTCGATCACCGGCGCGGCGTCCCTGGCCGCACTCCCGTATCCCGTTGTGGTCAAACCCGCCGGCTGGGCTGGTGGGGTCGGGATCTTCCTCGCCGAGGACGAGAAACGGGTCAGAACGATCGCGTCGTTGGCGTCGGGCTCGGACTGCGACCTGGTCTGCCAGGCCTATCTGGGTGAGGGGACCGCGGACTACCGGCTGTACTTCGTGGAGGGGCGCGTCCACACCACGATGCGACGCGTTCCGGCACCCGGCGAGGTGGCCGCCAACGTGGCGCGCGGCGGCAGAGCCGAATACCTCGACCTTCCGGCCGAGCTGGCGGAGGCGGTCGAATACCTGGCCGAGAAGTTTCCGATCCCGTACTTCTGTGCGGACTTCCTCTTCGACGGCCATGATTTCCACCTGTCCGAGATCGAGTTGGACGGCGCGTACGCCCCGGACCACGCGGGTCGAGACACCGGGTTGCTCAAAGCTCGGTTCGCCGCCTACGCGCGTCAGCACGAGCAGTTCATCGGGCAGTTCGGGTGAGGTCCGCGGCCGAGACGGTGCGGCGAGCGGAGGTGTCCCGGTTCCTCGGCACCTGGTTGCCGAGCTTCCTGACGACCACTTCCCTGAGCCTGGTCACTTTCGGCCTCAACTGGTGGATCGCGGCCAGTCCCGGCGGCGGAGCGAGCCTCGGTGTCGTGGTCGGCGTCGCCAACATCGTCTCGGTGGTCGTGGTGGCGGTGCTCGCGGGGGCGCTGGACCGGATGCATCGCGCGCGGTCCACGCTGGTGATCGTGTTGTGCGCTGCGGGCTGCGTGGCAGCGGCCGACCTGGTGTTCCTGAACTCGGCGAGCCTCACGGTGCTCGCGTTCGCCACGGTCTGCTACGTCGCCGTGGAGGTTCTCCGATCGACCTACTTGGCGGTCATGGAGACCACCAACGCCGATCTGGCACCCCGGCACTGGTCCTCGGAACGGGTCGCGACGCTGATCCAGAGCCAGCCACAGGTGGAGCGCATCGTCGTGCCGGCCGTCGGCGGCGCGCTGATCGCGGCGGGGGCACTGTTCGCACTGCCGATCGTGGGTGTGGCGTTGCTCGGGGTGGTGCTGGCGACCCTGCTGTTCAGCTTCCGCCACTTCACCGCGGTGAGCCGTCCACCGTCCGCTCGGGAACCATTGTCCGGCAGTTGGCTGGGATCGGTGGGCCGTGATTTCCGGAACTCCCTGGCGCTGATCCGCCGCGATCCGGAACTGGTTTTCGTACTCGTGCTCGGTGTGCTGGCAAATCTCGTGGTGTTCCCGTTCTATACCCTGTTGCCCGCCTACATCTCGCAATATGGTTTGACCGCGTCGGAACACGCGGCGTTGTATGGGCAGGCGGCCCTCGCGTACGGATTCGGGCTACTCCTCGGCTCGCTGTTCATGATTCGGGTCGGGCGACAAGGCTCACGCAACGGGATTGGCCGGACGGCGAGCGCGCTCGCCGTGATCTGCGTCGTGCTGCTCGCGGTGACGATGGTCGCCGCACCGCTGATGCTGATTGTGAGTATGGCGCTGGTGGGCGGGCTGATCGTGGTATGCGCGGCCACCTCGGGCGCGATCTGGCTTCACCGCACGCCCGCTGAGATACGGGTCCGGGTGTTCAGCGTGCGCAGGCTGATCATATTCTCCAGCATTCCACTGGGCACGAGCCTCATGGGATTCGGCGGTACCGCCCTCGGCTACTCGCCATTTCTGCGAATCCACCTGTGCTCCGTGCTCGTGCTGCTGGCCACCGCATGGCTGCTTCGGGCGCGATGGATCCGCCGCTCAGCGCTCCTCGCCGCCGCTGGTTGAGCGGAGCCGCTTCGACACCAGGTCACGAACCGCGTTCTTGTTCGGCTTACCGGCGCGGGTCACCGGGACCTCGTCCAGGAAGAGCACCGTCCTTGGCGCCTCGTACTCACCGAGCTCAACGCGAACGAGCTCGCGCAGCTCGGCTTCGGACACCTCGAGATGGGACTGCCGCACCACGGCCGCGTGCACGGCCTCGCCGGTGCGCGGATCGGGCAGGCCAACCACGACCGCCTCGCGCACCGCCGGATGTCCGGTGAGCACGTTCTCGATGTCGACGGTGTAGCAGTTGATCGCGTTCACCAGCACCATGTCCCGCAACCGGTCCGCCAGGTACACGTAGCCCTCGGCGTCCCGGTAGCCAAGATCCCCCGTTCGGGACCAGCCGTCGACGATCGTCGCCGCGGTGAGTCCGGGTTCGCGCCAGTAGTAGTTCATGCGGTAAGGGCTGCGGAGGTAGATCTCGCCGATCTCGCCCGGCGCGGCGACGCCGGTATCGGTCCGGATCTCCAGCTCGACTCCGGGCCGTGGCCGGCCGACCGAGCGCAACAGCTCCGGCCGGTCCATGCGGTGCTCATCCGGCTGGAGGTCGCACACCATCCGGGTCTCGCACTGCCCGTAGATCTGGCACAACACCGGCCCGAACACCGCCATCGCCTGCTTCAGCCGGGTCGGCGACATCGGTGCGCCGAAATAGACCAGCAGGCGCAGGCTGGACCGGCCGATCCCGGTGACCTCGGGATGGTCCAGCAACTGGTAGAGGTGTGACGGGTACAGCGCGAGCACGGTGATGCGATGCTCCTCGATCGCCCGGAGCGTGGCGCCCGCGTCGAAACCCCGCTGGAGCATGAGCGCACCGCCGTGCAGCAGTGTCGGCAGCACGGCGACGCCGGGAGAAATGGTCGCCCGGACGACCCGCAACAGGCGGCAGTCCGGGGCGCGGTACGCGGCGGCCTCCGCCGAGTCCCCGCAGCCGATCGCCAGCCACGCCTTGGCCAGCTCACCGACCCGCTCGAACGTGTAGGCCGCCACCTTGGGCCGGCCACCGGTACTGCCACCGGTGAGCACGAGGTCCGCGAGGTCCTCTTCCCTGGCGTGCGGCGAAAACGGTGTGTGCGGCTGCTCAGCGGCCAGCGCGAGCAGGTCCGTACCGACCGGGCCGGGACCGAGGGAGAGGAATGCCGGAAAGGCCTTGCGGTGGGCGAGATCGGTGGCACGCTCCGCGGACGTGGGTTCGTACACCAGGGCCGAGACTTCGGTGAACTCGAGGATCCTGGCTTGTTCCGCCGGCGCGGCGTGCGAGGAGACACCCACGAAATAGCAGCCCAACAACTTGCTCGCCAGGTAGGTCAGCAGGATTCCCGGGGTGTTGTCATCGATCGCCGCGACGCCATCGCCGCGACCCAATCCGCGGCTTTCGAGCGCACGTGCCAGCCGGAACACGTCATCGAGCAACTCGGCATACGTGAGTGAGCCACCAGCGTGGATCAGTGCGACCCGGTCGGCGTGTCGGCGAAAGGCATCGAGCAGCGTGCTCACAAAAAAACTGGAACGGGGATCCAGGCGATCCGGTGCCTCATCGGTGGAAGGAACGTAGGAAAGCGAGCTCGACATGCGACACTCCTTCTCGACATTTCCGGCGTTACCATTTGTTCCAGTGCAGAACCTCATCGCGGCCGATGCGTTTGGCCGGACGGAAGTCTGTGCCGATGGTGAAAGCGAGTGGGATGAGCGCGGCGAGCATGACCTCGTCATAGGGGACACCGAGCACATCGGCCAGTTGCCGCTCCAGCGGGCCTTGCGCGGTGGTCCAGGCCGTGCCGAGGCCGCGCGCGCGGGCCGCGAGCATGAAGCTCCATACCGCGGGCAGGATCGAGCCCCACGTCATGGACTGCTCGAAAACCGTCGCGTGATCGGTACGGCCCTCCACGGCGGGAATGACGAAGGCCGGTACGCGGTGGACGTTGTCGTAGAGGTACTGGTATGACTCGAGGGTTCGCACGCGGGAATCAGGATAGGTGTTCTGGCGGCGCACATCCTGCTCGGTCAGCGGCCCGACGACGCGGATGTCATTGGCCCGGCGGAAAATGTCGGCCACGGCGGCACGCTGGGCCTGGTCGGTGACGACGAGGAAATGCCAGCGCTGGCGGTTGCGGCCGGTCGGAGCCTGGATGGCGAGGTCGACGCATTCCTCGATGAGCCGGCGGGGTACGGGTTTGCCGAAGTCGAGCCGTTTGCGCACCGCGCGGGTGGTGGACAGGACTTCGTCGGCGGACAGGTTCAGCGGCATCGACGGGCATTCCTTTTCTGCTGAGCAATCACCATCGCATCGACATCCGCTGACTCATGGCGTATTCGACCAGGGTTATCAACGCCGTCTTGGTCGACTCCCGATCCCGCGCGTCCAGGGTGATCAGCGGCACGTTGGGCTCGATCGTGAGCCCATCCCGCACGTCATCCATCTCATAACGCAACACCTGATCAAAGCAATTTATCGCGATCACATACGGAAGCTGCCGATCCTCAAAAAAATCGATCGAGGCGAACGCGTCCGCCAGCCGCCTGGTATCGACCATCACCACGGCGCCGATCGCACCCCGCACCAGATCGTCCCACATGAACCAGAACCGGTGCTGTCCCGGCGTGCCGAAGAGATAGAGGACCAGCTCGCTGTCCAACGACACCCGGCCGAAGTCCATCGCCACCGTCGTCGTGTACTTGTTCGGCGTGGCCGTCAGGTCATCGAGGGCCACGCTCGCCTCGGTCATCACCGCCTCCGTGGTCAGCGGGATGATCTCCGACACCGATCCGACGAACGTGGTCTTGCCCACGCCGAACCCACCGGCCACGACGATCTTGGCCGAGGCCGTCGGTTGCGGTTGACGCGCCGTCATGCTCGACCCGCGCCCTGCAGCCGGGCGCGCAGTTCCGGGGTCAGCTGCGTGCCGACGCGCTCCACCAGCAACGTCATCTCATACGCCACCAACCCGATGTCGCAGTTCGGTGCCGCGAGCACGGCAAGGCACGAACCGTCCGAGATGGACATCATGAACAGGAGGCCGCGCTCCATCTCGACCACGCACTGGGTCACCCTGCCGGCCTCGAAGCAGCGGGCCGCACCCAGGGTGAGGCTCATCAGGCCGGACGCCACCGCGGACACCTGTTCGGCGCGGTCCCTCGGCAGGCCGCGGGAGCCCGCGAGGAGCAGGCCGTCGGCGGACACCACGACGACGTGGGCGACACCCGGCACCTGCCGGACGAAGTCATCGGTGAGCCAGCCGAAGCTGTCGGGTTGGGTGGCGGGCGCGGTTGTCACTGCTGCTCCCTCTGCTGGTTGTCACCGGCGGCGGGCTGCTCACCGTTGATCTCAGTACGTCCGCGACGTATGCCTTGCTGGAAACTCGACATCCGGCCGCGGGTCACCGCCGCGGACCGCTGGGGGAGCGTCACTCGTGTCTGGGTGGGCGGCGGATCCGCCGGTGCCACGTCGTCGTGCTGCTCATGGCGGGGTGCGGCGGAGCCGGGCATCAGGCGCCCCTTCGGCACCCGCTTGGGCAGGCCCTTGGCGGTCACCGAGTGCTCGCCGCCGTTGGTCAGCAGCTTGCGACCGGCGAGCCAGCCGTCGTCCCCTGGCGAAACCCAGGACGACGGGGCGAAGGTGCTCTCTCCGTTGCCGGCACCGGGTTCGGCGGTCTCGTCGTTCCGTGGCTCTGGATCGGGCGCGAACCACTGCGACAGCACCTCTTCGTAGATCGGCAGCCGCTGAGTCGCCGGCTCCCCCGCGGCAGCCGGTTCGGCCGGCTGACCGTCCAGTGTGGACGCGACAGCGGAAGCCCCTTGGCTGGCCGGTGCCGGTCGGGGATCCTCGAACAGCGTCGTGGTAGCCGGCTCCGGACTCCGGCTGCCGCCGTTCGTGTTCGGTCCGGGCGACCAAAAGTCCATTGTGGACGAATTGGGGTGCGGGGTGTTGGGATGGGACATCGGGCCGGTGCTGAACGGCCCCGTGCCGGGGTTCGTCCTGGCGGTCCGCTCGAGCAGGTTTCTCGTGACGGACGGTTGGGTCGCCGTCGACGTCTTGGTGTACGTGATGAGCTCGGACGGCACGGTGACCCGCGTGATCAGGCCGCCCTCGAGGTCCTCGTTCTCCCGCACTCGCACCGTGATGTTGTGCTTCTCGGCCAAGCGGGCAACCACGTAGAGCCCCATCCGCCTGGTTACCGCGACATCCAGGTCCGGCGGGTCGGCCAGCCGCTCGTTGGTGATCCTGATCTCGTCCGGGGTCATGCCGACGCCGTTGTCGGTGACCTGGATGAGCAGCTCCTGCGCCCGGGTCACCACCATGCGCACCCGGACGTCCTTCTCCGGCTCGGAAAAGTACGTGGCGTTGTCCAGCAGCTCGGCGATCAGGTGCACCAGGTCGGACACCGCGTTGCCGTGCACCTGGACATCGGGCGACGAGGTCACCACGATCCGCTTGTACTGCTCGACCTCGGAGACCGCGGCGCCGACGACCTCCTCGGCCGGCACGGGCCGGCTCGTCTGGCGGGACAGGCCGCTGCCGGAGAGCACCAGCAGGCTCTCGGAGTTGCGGCGCATCCGGGTGGCCAGGTGGTCCAGCTCGAACAGGTGGGCGAGCTGGTCGGGATCCGCCTCGTCCCGCTCGAGCAGGTCGATCAGCGCGAGCTGGCGCTCAACCAGCGACTGGCTGCGCCGGGACAGGTTGACGAAGATCGAGTTGATGTTGTCCCGCAGCATCGCCTGCTCGGTCGCCATGCGTACCGCCTGGTGCTGCACCACGTCGAAGGAGCGGGCCACCTGGCCCACCTCCTCGGTGGTGAACACCGGCACCGGATCGACCGCGTTCTTCGACGCCTCAAGGGGATTTGGGTCGGCGAGGATGCGCTGCACGGTGGCCGGCAAGCGCCGGTTGGCCACGTCCAGCGCGTCGCGGCGCAGCACCCGCAACGGCGTGAGCAGCGAGCGGGCCACCACGAGCATCAGCAGCAGCGCCACCGCCAACGCGGCGAGGATGAAGGCCGCGTCGCGCACCGCGTTGTTCCTGGCCGTGTCGATCAGGCCCCGAGCCGTGTCGCGCAGGTCGTCGAGCGAGGTGGCCTCGACCTGCCTGACCTTGTCGAGGGTTCCCTTGGTGAACCTGTCCAGCTCGGCGACGTTGATGTTGATCGGCACGCCCGCGTCGCCCCGGTTGAAGGCGATCTGGATCAGGCGCAGCCGATTGTCCACTTCGGACCCGGCGACGGTGTTGGAGTAGCGGGCGAGCGCGGCGGCGTCGGCGGACTCCCGGAACGCGGTCAGCTCCGCGTTGAACTCGGCTTGCGCGGAACGCAGCCGGGCGAGCTGGCCCGGCCCGAACGCGTCGCTGAGCGCGGCGGCGCGCAGGACCGAGTTCTGGATCGCCATCTGCTCCTTGGCGTTGGCGATGGCGTCGAACCGCGCCGCCTGGTCGGTGATCGTCCGCTCGTTGGAGACCCGGGTGACCTCCCGGCCGAGCTGCAGCAGCGAACCGTTGACGGCCTCGTAGGTGAACAGGATGTCCCCGGCGGGATATTTGGTCTGCTCGGCGAGCGTGCGGACCGCGGTCAGCGTGTCGAGACCCGCGACAACCTTGTTGTAGCGGGTCCGCACGGCCTCGTCGAGACCGGCGATCGCCGCGGACTTCCCACGCAGCTTGGTGATCGCGCCGTCCACCCGATCGATCTGCGCCGTCACCGCGCTGCGGTCGTCGGCCTTGCCGGACGCCACCCGGCCCACGACGAGGTCCCGCTCGCCCTGGAGTTCGTGGACCACTTCGGTGATCGTCGCGCTCAGGTCGACCTGGCTGACCGTGCGGCTGAACTCGTTCGCCTTGTCGAGTTCGGTGCCGATGCGAAGATACCCGAGGAACAACGCCGTGAGGGTCGGCACCAGGAGCACGATGATCTGTTTCGACCGCAGCGGCCAGTTGCGCAGGCGGTACGGGCTGCTGCGCCACCCCGTGCTCGGTGGTACCCGGCGAGGTCGCGCCGCGGCTGTGTTCTGCTGCCTTTCTGACACTGGCGCACGCTCCCAACGGCCGGCCCAGTGGCGGCCGGCGACAGCGCGAATGGTAGGGATCGCCGTCAGCGTTCTCTCACTATTTGATCATCGAAGATGACGGCCGGCCTGATCGGCGCCATTGTTTGAATATTCCTCATTGTCCTCCCCGGACGACGCGCAGCATCTGCGTGGCACCGCGTTGCAACTCGTACCCCACGGTGTGCACAGTGGCGCGAAACCCGGTGCGGTTCAGCTCGTCCACCACGGACGGGAGCCCGGGGTTGGCCGTGAATCCGAACGGCACCAGGGGGAAGAGTCGCACCTCGGCGGCGACCCGAGTCAGCTCGCGAATGCCGTCCAAGTGGAAGGCTCGGTCCAAGCGGTCGGCGTAGGAGAACAGCAGGTGCGAGCTCAGCGCGAGGTCGAACGCCCGGTCCGCGAATGGCAGCGTGGGCATGGCCGCCGCCACGTAGCGCCCCGGGCGGCCGGCGATGTCCGCCAGGAACAGCTCGACCGAACGCGACCGCGACGCACGGTACATCTCGGGGCCGGCAAAGAACTTCCACACGTATTCGTCCGGGTTCCGCCGGATGTAGCCGCTAGCGCGCCGCAGATCCGCGAGCGCGAGGTCGGTGATCACCTGGGCGGGTCTGGCGTAGATCGGATCGCAGGCGGTGACTCTCCCGCCCGCGCCATTCACCTCGGCGGTGAAGCTGGCCGCTCCGCCTGGACAGTCCATAATGGACTGACTGAGATCTTCGTCGGTCAGCGCGAACATCGCCCGGTACTCGGCCAGCGACCGGGGACTGACCAGCATTTCCCCGATCCGGTTGCTCGGCTGAAACTCGACAATCTCCGACATGTCCGCTCCTTGATGATCAACTAGTGATCGACTGAGGCCGGCAGCTCATAGCCTTCCTGAGTTCATCCCCCGGTTATGGAGTCCTCAACATGAGACGTTCTATCGGTACCGCACGGCTCCGGCGCTTGGTAACCGCCGCGCTGGCGGTCACCGCTCTTGCCGGCTGCAGCGCGCTCGGCAGCTCGGACAACTCGAACAGCGGTGGAAACGCCCAGGTCGAGAAGTCCAAGGTAAAGGTCGCCATCATCCCGCAACTCCTTGACATCGCCGGCTATCAGCGGGCGAAGAGCTCCGGCTACTTCAAGGCGGAAGGGCTCGAGGTCGAGGAAGTCTCGATCAAGAGCGCGACCGATGCCGTGCCGCAGCTCAAAGCCGACCAGTTGGACTTCGCGTTCGGCAACTGGACCACGTTCGTCGAGGCCCAGGCGAAGAAGGCGGCGGACATCCGGATGGTGTCCGACGGCCAGCAGGCCACGGAGGGCATGAGCGCGCTGGTCGCGATGCCGGACTCCGGCATCAAGGAGCCGAAGGACCTGGCGGGCAAGACGATCGGCGTCAACGCGCTGAAGAGCAACGTCGAGCTGACCACCCGGGCGGTCCTCCAGGCCAACGACGTCGACGCCAGCACGGTGCAGTTCAAGGTGATCCCCACCAGCAACGCCCTCAATGCGTTGCAGACCAAGCAAATCCAGGTGATGTCGCTGCAGATGCCCAACCTCACCGTGGCGAAGCAGCAGCTCGGCGTGGTCGTGGTCGCCGACCGGGCGACGGGTCCGGTGGCCGACTTCCCGATCTCCGGCTACGTCTCCTCGGCCAAGTTCGTCCAGGCCAACCCGAAGACCGTCGCCGCGTTCCAGCGGGCGATGGCGAAGGGCCAGGGCGACGTGGCGGACCGGCAGGTGCTTGAGGAGACCCTGCTGGCCTACTCCGGTATCGAGCCGAACATCGCCAAGCTGGTGGTGGCCGGAGCGTTCCCGACGTCCGTTGACAAGACCAGGATGCAGCGGGTCGCCGACCTGATGCAGACCTACGGCATCCTCACCGAGAAGTTCGACGTGGGTCCGATGATCGTCCAAGCGCCAACGTCCTAACCTCGGATGCGACGCAGAGTTGTCCGCAACATCGCCGGAGTGGCCGTCTTTCTCTCCATTTGGGAGATCTTCGGCCACTCCGGAATTCTGCTGAAGCAGTACTTCCCGCCGCCGTCCACGGTGCTGACCACGCTAGCCCAGCTGCTGGTGACCTCGGAGTTCATCCGCCACCTGGTGGCCACGCTCCTCGCCTGGGTCATCGGCATCGGAATAGCGGTGGCCATCGCCGTTCCGGCCGGGTTGATCGTGGGGAACATCCGGCTGCTGCGCCTCGCCGCCAGCCCGATCATCGAGTTCCTCCGGCCCATCCCGTCCATCGCGTGGTGGCCGCTGGCGTTCGTCATCCTTCAGGGCGGGCCGCAGACGAAGATCGCGCTCGCGGTCTACGCCTCGGTCTGGCCGATCCTGTTCAACATCATCTACGCGCTCGGCGAGATCGACCGGCAGTTCGTCGAGACGGCACGTTCGTTCGGGCTGAGCCGGTTGCGGATCGCCATCTGGGTGCGGCTGCCCGACGTGCTGCCGTTCGCGCTGACCGGTGTGCGGATCGCGGTGACGTTCGCGCTGCTGGTGACCGTGAGCACGGAGCTGGTCTTCGGCGGCGTTCCCGGGTTGGGGACCTATGTCATCAGCTACGGGGAGGAAAGCGGCCGGATGGACATCGTGCTCGCCACGGCGCTGCTCGTCGGCCTGCTCGGCTACCTCAGCAACGGTTTGCTTGCCGTGCTGCAGAAGCGTTTCGTCGTGTGGGCACCGGGAGAGCCGAGGTGACTCGAGCGTCCACAGTGGACCGGAAGGCCGGTGCCGCGCGGCCGGTCGAGCTGCCGGCTCGCCTGGTCACCGGCTTCCTTCAGCGCTGGATGGTATTCATCCTGTGCGTCGTCGTCTGGCAGATCGTGACGGGCATCGTCCAGGACACGTACTTCCCGACACCGGTGACGATCGTCGAGGCCATGTACCGGCTCTGGTTCTCCGGTCCGATCGACCAGCTGTTCCTCACCGACCTCGCGGTGCGGAACATCCTGCCCAGCCTCGGGCGGCTGCTGGCCGGATGGACCGTGGCCGGAGCGATCGGCATCGTGTTGGGGATGGCTCTCGGCCGGTCAAAGACGGCCATGGACTACGTCGGGCCACTGATCTCCTTCGGCCGCGCCCTGCCCGCCCCGGTGCTGCTTCCGGTGTTCCTGGTGCTGTTCAAGCTCGGGACGCCGGTGCAGCTCGCCACGATCGTCTTCGGGGTGGTGTGGCCGGTGCTGCTGAACACCATCCACGGCGCTCAGTCGATCGACCAGGTTCAGGTCGACACCGCACGGGCGTTCCGGATATCGCGGCTGCGCTGGATCTTCGGCATCGTCCTGCCCGCCGCCCTGCCCAAGATCTTCTCCGGCCTGCGGATCAGCCTGGCGCTCTCGCTGGTCCTCATGGTGATCTCCGAACTGGTCGGTGCCACCAACGGGATCGGCTACCAGTTCCAGGTCGCCATCCAGTCCTTCGACCTGACGATCACCTGGGCGTGGATCGTGCTGCTCGGCATCCTCGGCAACCTGCTGAACTGGATCTTCGTGAGCGTCGAGCGGCGAGTGCTGGCCTGGAACCGCGGCGGCGACGAGGACTAGCGCGTGTTTCATAAGCACCCGGGCGCGCATGGCACCGCCAACGGCAAACATGGCTACGCAGCTGGGTGACACAGCGACGCCGATGGGAGACACGCGAGGCCAGCATGAGCTCACGTGTCTCCCATCCAGGGAGCCATGTCACCCGGCTACGAAGTCGTGATGCCCATCCACCTCGCGGATGACCGGTCGTGCACACCACCACCATTGGAACCGACGACTAGGTGTCTGAACGCGACAACAGCGGTTAATCCCGGAGAGGCTGATCGGCGGCGCGCTCGCGTGCGTAGCTGCGCACCAGGTCGTGGAGCTGGTACCGCCCGGCGTCGCGTTCGCGGATGAGGTTCTCGGCGGCGAGCCGGTCGAGCAGCCGTTCCGCCTCGGGCACCTCGACACCGGCGAGCTCGGCTGCCACCGGCGCGGTGAGGTCGGGGGCGGGCACCTGGCCGAGCTGGCTGAACAGCCGCCGCGCGTCCGGCGGGATGGCCTGGTAGGACAGGTCGAACGCGGACCGGACGGCGACCTCGTCACCGCCGATGGTGAGCGCGTTCAGCCGGTCTCCGCCGGCCAGGCGCGCCACCTGCTCGGCGATCCGCCGGTGCGGCCGGTCGACCAGCTGGGTGGCGGCGATCCGCATGGCCAGCGGGAGGTACGCGCAGGCCCGCGCCAAGTCGTGGGTGGCGATGGGCTCGGCGCGCACCCGATCCGTTCCGAGCGTGCGCGCGAGCAGCGCGTAGGCCTCCTCTGGCCGGAACACCTCGAGGCTCAGCCGGTGCGCGCCCTCGCGGACGGCGACCGTACTGAGGCGGTCGCGGCTGGTGATCAGCACGACGCACTCGCGACCGCCGGGCAGCAGGTGCCGAACCTGCTCGCAGGAGCTCGCGTTGTCCAGCAGTACGAGGACGCGCCGCCCGGCCACCGCCGAGCGGTACCGGGTGGCGAGATCCTCGATCGCGGTCGGCAACTGCTCGGGTCGGGCGCCGAGCATGCCGAGCAGCGCGCCGAGCGCCTCGGCCGGGGTCACGGGCCGGCCGGCGTGGCCACCGAGGTCGAGGTAGAGCTGCCCGTCGGGGAACCAGTCGGCGACCCGGTGCGCCCAGTGCACGGCCAGCGAGGACTTGCCAACCCCGGCCATGCCGGTGATCGTCCAGATCGCCGCGGGAGCGGTCGCGGCCAAGGTCTCGTCGAGCATCGCGAGCTCCTCGGCGCGCCCGGCGAACGCGGCGTCGTCGGCGGGCAGCGTGTGGGGGACCGGCGCGCCGGCGTCGAATCGCGCGGCGCTCCGCCTCAGCTCCGGCGCGCCACCCGACGCGGGAGCGCACCCGAGCTGCTCCGCGATGGTCTGCACCACCCAGGTGTCGGCGCGCAGGATCGCGTCGTGCAGTTGCTGGAGCAGTGCGCTGGGCTCGAGCCCGAGCTGGTCGGTGAGCGTGGCCCTGGCCCTGCGGTACGCGGCCAGGGCGTCGGCATGCCGCCCGGTCCGGTACAGCACCAGCATCAACAGGGCGTGGAACGACTCGTGGTAGGAGTACGTGTCGGCCAGCCCGGTCAGCTCGGCCACCAGGTCGGCGTGCCGGCCGAGCGAGACATCGAGCCGGATCCGCCGCTCCCACGCGCGGAGCCGCTGCTCCTCGAGGCGCTGCGCGGCGGCCCTGAGATACGGGGTGCTCAGGCCGTCGAGCGCGGTCCCCCGCCACAGCGCGAGCGCGCCGACGAACTCGTCGACGGCGGCCACGCGTTCGCCGGACTCGGCGAGGCGGCTGGCGTGGGCGACCCCGTGCGCGAACTGCTCGGCGTCGAGCTGCTCGGGCTCGACACGGATCAGGTATCCCGACCCCATGGTGGCGATCAGCTCGCCGCCGGGCCGGGCCGCGCGCAGTGCGCGGCGCAACATCGACACCCGGTTCTGCACCAGCGTTCGGGCTCCGGTGGGCGGGTTCTCGCCCCAGGCGGCGTCGATCAGCTGCTTCGTCGGGACCGCCCGGTTGGGCTGAAGCAGCAGTGCGGCGAGGATCGATCGGGAAAGCGCTCCGCCGAGGGGGACAGTGCCCTGTTCGTCACGCGCCTCCACGGGCCCGAGGAGCTGGAACTCCATCCAGTACACCTTCCTGAACACAACGCTTAGACCGGCAGGTCGCGGGTGTCTAACCCGGACACTGAGAGATCATGCACGGTCACGATGCGTTTGCCCACCCTCCAAAGGGCCGAGCTGGTGCCATCAGATGATCATCAATTGATCATCGAAAATCACTCACGTGGCGTTCTGCCTGGTGGGTGATCTTTGCCGGTTCCGGCGGGTGTCGTCATAACGTCGACGAATCGAACCTTTCGCCCGTATAAAGCGTGTATCCGTTCGGTGACGTGCCGAACGACGACCGTAGTGACAATCAAAGGCGGAGTGGCTGAATGTCGGGGTTGGCCAACCAGGCCACGCAGGTGCGGTTCACGCTGCTCGGTCCGCTGGCGGTACGCAACGACACCGGCACCGTCCCGTTGGGCGGGGTGCGCGGCCGGTGTGTGCTCGCCGCGTTGCTGCTCAACGCCGGCAAGGTGACGTCCATCGACCAGTTGATCGACGCCGCCTGGGAGTCCACGCCGCCGGCCGGGGCCCGGGTGCTCGTGCAGAACCGGATTTCGGTGCTACGGCGCACTTTGCGGGACGCCGGCCTGAGCCCCGAGCTGATCACCACGGTCGGGTCGGGTTATGTGTTCCAGGCCGAGGCGGGCATGCTCGACCTGGACCTGTTCGAACATCACGTGGCCCGCGCGGAGGAGCTCACCGCTGCCGGCAGCGCCGCCGAGGCCGCCCGCGAGCTCACCGCGGCGCTGGCGCTATGGCACGGCCCGGCGCTCGACGGGTTGACCACGCCGCCCCTCGCGGCGGCGGCGAACCAGCTGACGGAGCGCAGGATCCGGGCATTGAAGCAGCGCATCGCCCTGGACCTCGGCCTGAACCGGCACACCGAGCTGGTCGGCGAGCTGATCGGGCTGGTCGCCGAGCACCCGTACCAAGAAGATCTGCGCGGCCTGCTGATGCTGGCGCTTGACCGGTCCGGCCGGCAGGCCGAAGCACTGCGGGTCTACCGCGACACGCGGGCGGTGTTCACCGAGCAGCTCGGTATCGAGCCCAGCCCGTCGCTGTCCCGACTGCACGACGCCATCCTGCGCGAGGAGCGGGTCTCATTGCCGGACTTACCCGGCCTGCCGGGTGTGTTCGGTCCGGACGATCGAGTCCGCGCCGTCCCGGCAGGACCCCCCGAGCCGTGCGAGCTTCCGCCGCCTCCGGCCGCGTTCACCGGCCGCGACGAGCAGTTGCGGCTGCTGGATTCGCTGCTCACCGACGGCCGTGACTCGGCCGCCACCATCACGACGATCGACGGCATGGCCGGCGTCGGCAAGACCGTGCTGGCCCTGCACTGGGCGCACCGGATGGCCGACCGGTTCCCGGACGGGCAGCTTCACCTAGACCTGCGCGGCTACGACCGCGCTCCACTGCGCCCGATCGACGCGCTCGGCCTGCTGCTCGGCGCCCTTGGCCAGCCGCGCGCCCAGATCCCGGCCGACCTCGACCAGGCGGCCGCGCTGTACCGCTCGTGGCTCGCCGGCCGGCGGATGCTCGTCGTGCTGGACAACGCGCGGTCGGTCGAGCAGGTGCGCCCGTTGCTGCCGGGCTCGCCGGGAAGCGTCGTGTTGATCACCAGCCGGGATCGGCTCAGCGGTCTGACGGCCCGCGAAGGTGCTCGCCGGATCACGCTGGATGTGCTGGAACCCGCCGAGACGGAACGGTTTCTCGCGCTCGCCCTCGGCGCGGACCGGGTGCGCGCCGAGCCGTGGGCGACGGCCGTCCTCGCGGCCATGTGCGGCTACCTTCCGCTGGCGCTGCGCGCCGCCGCGGCCCGCCTCACGGGCGGCCAGCACACCCGCGTGGCCGACCTGGTCGCCGAGCTTCGGACCGGCGACCGGCTGACCGCGCTGGCCGGCGGCCCGGACGAGCCGGACCCGGTGCGTGCCGCGCTCGAGCCGTCCTACCGCCGGCTCCCGGCGCGCGAGCGGCGGCTGTTCCGGCTGCTGGGGCTGGTGCCCGGCACCGACTTCACCGCCGCGGCGGCGGCCGCGCTCGCCGGGCTGGATCCGGCCGCGGCGGAGTCGTCGCTCGACCAGCTCGCCGCCGCGCACCTGATCGAGGAGCACGCGCCGGACCGGTTCCGGCTGCACCAGTTGGTGCGCCAGTACGCCACCGAGCGCGCCGAGCTGTTCGACGACGCCACCGAGCGGACCGCGGCGGTGCTCCGGCTGCTCGGCTGGTACCTGCGGCACGCTCGCGCGGCGACCGCGGTCGCCCAGTTCGAGGTCGTCACGCCGGCCGACGTCGACGCGCTGTTCGACGGGCCGGCCGAGGCGGCGGGCTGGCTCGAGGCCGAGTGGGGGAACCTGGCCGCCGCCGTGCGTCTCGGCCCGTTCTGGCTGACCCGGCTGCTCGGCGACCTGCTGCGCGGTTACCTCGAGGCGACGGTGCGGCAGGCCGTGGCGAGCCAGCTTTGGTTGCTGCCCAATCCCCGCCGGCCATGGCGCGTCGAACAGGGAGCGGGCCGGCGAACTCCGGTCCGGGCCGCGCACGGCTGATGAACATCCTGCTGATCACCAGCGAGCGGCAGCACCACCGGGCGCTCGGCACCCGCGCGCCGATCCTGCGGACACCGACCCTGGACCGGATGGCGGCCGATGGGCTGGAGTTCGACCGGGCCTATTGCACCAACCCGACGTGTTCACCGTCGTGGGCGACGATCCTCACCGGGTGGTACCCCGCGTGGCATGGCTGCTGGACGACCGGGGTGAAGCTGCCGGAAGATGTGCCGACGATCTCCGGTCTGTTGAGCCATTTGGGCTACGAGACCAGCCTGATCGGCAGGGCCCACTTCGCCCCGCCGACCCCGTTGGACCTGGATTTCTGGCGACGGTGGACCGGGCCTTACTACGGGTTCGACCACGCCGAGCTTGCCGGTGAGGGGGAGGCCGGCCAGCACTACGCGCTGTGGCTGGAGGAGCGGGGGGTGCCGGACTGGCCGCGGTATTTCCGGGGCACCGGCGCGGAGGGGTTGCCGGCCGAGCTACATCCCAGCGCCTGGGCCGCCGAGCGGACCATCGCCGCCGTCGAGGCGGCCGTCCTGGCCGGCCAGCCGTTCTTCTGCTGGGCCAGCTTCCACGATCCGCGGCCGCCGTACCCGGTGCCCGAGCCGTATGCCTCGATGTACGAGACTCAGAACGGCGACAAGGACATCGCCGGCCGCTACGGCATGATCACGTTGCTGGACCAGCAGATCGGTCGGATCCTCACCCGGCTGGAGACGCTGGGCGTGGCCGGCGACACGCTGGTGGTGTTCACCTCCGACCACGGTCAGGTCCTCGGCCGGCCAGGGCTGACCGAGGATCTGCTCCGGGTGCCGCTCGTGGTGCGCTGGCCCGGCCGGGTGCCGGCGGGGAAGCGGACGAACGCGCTGCACGCCCACGTCGACCTGGCCCCGACGCTGCTGGATGCCCTGCGGATCGCGGTGCCGGGCCAGATGCAGGGCGAGAGCCAGCTCCCGGTGTGGCGGGGTGAGCGGGACCGGGTGCGTGACCACGTCATCGTGGAGCACCGCGACGAGCCGGCGGCCGTCCATCTCCGCAGCTACATCGAGAATCGCTACAAGATCACCATCTACCGTGGGCGGGATCGTGGCGACCTCTTCGATCTCACCGAGGACCCCGAGGAGCGCCACAACCGGTTCCACGACCCGGACTACGCGGCGGCGAAGGCCGCACTCATGCACCGCTTCCTGGACGCCGAGCTGCACCGCGAGCCCACCCGCACCCCGTTGGCCACGCGCGCCTGACCACCATGGCCGGTCAGCTCCGGTCGGCTACGACATGGGGCCCTGCAATGGGACTGCAACCGGGATCGGGATCGTGTGGTTCATCGGGGGCCATCGGGGAGGTCGAGTGGCGTGAGGGGTTCGGGGCTGGTCGCCGTCGTGGCCCTGCTACTCGGCGGCGTGGTGGCGGTGGGCGTTACGCAGCAGGGTCATCCGGCCCAGGATGTGCGGATGGGGTCCGGCGCGGTCTGGTTGGCGTCGTCGCGGGTCGGGCAGATCACGTTGCTGGACGGGAGTTCTGGCGAGGTGGCCGCGCAGGTGCAGGTGGCGCCCGCGGGCGACGTGCTCGAGGTGGCGCAGCAGGGGGCTGACGCGTATGCCGTCGACCAGACCGCCGGCACGGTGCACCGGGTGGATGGCGCCACGCTCGAGCCGACCGAGCCGGAGTCGCCGATCCCCGGCGCGGACGCCGGACTGATCGCCCTGCCCGGCCCGGATGTGCTGTACGCGGTGGACGTTCGCAGTGGGATCCTGGCCAATGTGGACCCGGGCACGCTGGCCCGGCGCGGTGAGTTGATGTCGTTGGCGAGCGAGCTGTCGGCCGGCACCGCGACCGTGGACGACGCGGGGACATTGTGGGGTTTGGACAACACCAATGGTGATCTTGTCCGGGTCGCGGACGGGAAGCGGACCGTGCGGCGGCAGGTCGCCAAGGCCGGTCGCGGTGTTCTCGCCGTCTCCAACAGACACCCGGTCCTGGTCGACCTCGCCGATCGCAAGGCGATCAGCATTGATCCCGAAACCGGCCGGGTCGCCGGCGCGATCGAGCTCGATCTCCGCGCCGACGACACGGTCCAGGTCTCCGGATCTCCCCGCGCCGAACGCCTCTACCTGGTCCTGGGCCGCGGCGTGGTCGTCATCTGCGATCTGCCGAGCGACTGTGACACGGCCGTCCCACTCAACGCCGGCAGCACATACGGCGCGGCGGTGGAGGCACATGGCCGGCTGTTCGTACCGGACTACACCACCGGCCAGGTCTTGATCATCGACCTCGCCCAGTCGCGGGTCATCGCCCGACCCACCGTGCTGACACCGCCGGCCGCGTTTCAACTGATCACCCGCGACGGCGTGGTCTTCTACAACGACACCGACACCGAACGCGCCGGCGTCGTCCGCCTCGACGGGACCGTTGTCCCGGTCCGCAAGTACGACCCGGCCGACCCGGACAAGGGTGTGCCGGCGGCGGACACCGACGGTGGTGATCTCCCGCAGGATGCGGATGACCCGCGGACCAGGTCCACCGACCCGCCGGGGGACGGCAACGAGCCGCCGAGGGACCCGGACGATCCGCCCGGCGACCGGGGCGACCCGCCGCAAGGTCAGGACGATCCGGGCGACCCACCGCGGGACTCGGAAGATCCGCCGGGTGACCAGGACGATCCACCGCCGGATCCGGGTGATCCACCGGGCGACCCGCCGGGGGACGACCCGCCGGAGCCGGCGCTGCGGATCGTCATGAACGACACCAGCCCGACCGTCGGCGATGTTGTCACGCTGCGGGTCGACAACACCGCCGGGGACGATCCCGTCTCCGCGAACTGGACGTTCGGTGACGGCGAGCAGGGCACCGGAGTGACCACCTCCCATCAATGGACCGCGCCCAACGACTCCTACCTGATCACCGTGGTCGCCACCCTGCCAGACGGCCGCGAGGACACCACCTCGGTCAACATCGCCGTGGCCGAGGTGCCGACGGTCACGCTCACCGTGTCCATTCCGGACGGTGGCGGGACCGTGTCGGGCGACGGCGGCATCAGCTGCCCGCCGACCTGTCAGACCGCGGTCCCACCCGACACACAGCTCACGCTCACCGCCCAACCCGGCGCCACCCACCTGGTCGGCACCTGGGGCGGCGCCTGCACCGGGCAGAGCGGAAACACCTGCGACGTCACGATGAACGCCGACCAGACCGTCTCGCACCGCTTCGACCTGCGCCCCCAGACGCGCACCCTCACGGTCGTGCTCGATGCCCCGGACCCCGTCAACGGAATGGTGGACATCCGCTCGGGCGGCACCGCCGTCCTGTGTCCCCCGACGTGTACTCGCTCCGTCAACCAGGGCGAGGTGATCGAACTCAGGCACAACCGGTTTCAACGGTTCGTGTTCAGCGGCTGGCGGACCGGTCCTTGTGCGCGCGACGCCGTGGTCTGCAGCGTCCAGCTGAACAACAACCAGAGCGTGACCGCCGAGTTCGTCCGGCTGAGTTTTCCACCGGGGATTCTGGAGCTGGACTGTCAGCAAAGCGGTCCCACGTCGTTTCGGTGCACCATCACGCACAACGCCGGTTTGAATGCCCCGACCCAAGTCCGGTGGGTGGTCAACGGACAGCCGTCAGCGGATGTCGACAACAACGATTCCCTCGGCGCCGGTTGCAACTTCGGCAACAACTCCGTGTCGGTGACCATTCGCAATTCCGATGGTGAGGACACCAGATCAGGCTCGGTGTTCTGCCGAGCCGGGCTACCGCCGCCGCGGTGACCGGACCGTGGCCCGGCGGCCGCCGAGCAGGACGCGGACGAGGATGCGCGGGGCCAGCACCGCGCCCGGTGGGTCGAGGAGCCCGCTGACCCGGCGGAATGCCGTCGAGACAACGGTGTCGTGCGCGGCGACTCGGTGCAGCCGGGTGATGTAGCGGTTGATCACCTTGGTGATCAGCGGCCGCTTCCCTTCGATCTCGGGCAGCCTCAGGTCGCCACCCGCGGCCATCCGCCACGCCGGTTCGATCGCCTTGGCGGCTGCCCGGAAGAAACGCGGCGCGAGGTCGTGCTCGCCGTCGCGCAGGCAGCGCCCCAAGATCTCGGCCTCGATGGCGGCCACGCTCATGCCCTGGCCGTAGATCGGGTTGAAGCTGCAGATGGCGTCGCCGAACACGA
>WUUC01131396.1_pt1 | contig 22471 bp, 25 predicted proteins | sample 6278441 | NCBI WGS metagenome assembly WUUC01 (sample SAMN13675441, study PRJNA597444) | soil metagenome | isolation source: soil | place: USA: Washington | collected 2017-10
AAGTGGCCAATGACCCCAATAAAACTCAGCCAGCAAGTTATGTGTACCGTGAGATACTACTTGATGCAAACGACGCCATGAATATTATTGGACACAATTTGTACTTCGATGTGTCCATGGTCAAGGCAAATATTCTGAGGTTGTTTGGCCCTGACTCTCAAGAGGCAAAGGCATCTGATGAAGTTTTCCATAAAGACAAACGAATAGACACTATGCGGTCAAGTCAGAAGTACTTCAAGAAGTGGCCCAAACTCATAGAGTTGCACGAGTACTTGTTCAAGAAAGATTTTGAAGCCCACTCTGCACTGGAGGATATGTTGGCTTGCGAAAGATGTTTCAATGAGCTCATGAAAAAGAAAATGATATGAATAGAACAATAGAATGTAAGAATTGTAAATCTTGCAATTGTATATGGAATCAATCCTGCGTCAACGACAGTTGCGGGAATGTTCTCATAGGAGACGAGATGCAAGTGTTGAAGGCTTCAGCAGATTTGTGGAACATGTTTGTGAAATTAGAAGTTATGCACCCAGATGAAAAGCTGGACTTCAAAAACGCGATCCACCAAATTCAAAACATCATGGCCTGTCGCATAGTTCGTAAGACGGTGCCTGGAATTTTGTATGACGCAAGAGAGGATTATGTACCAGATAAACCAATAACAAATGAGTAACTACTATAATCAAAGAACCGTTGATCTGTTGGAGACAATTAGAAATCTCTTATGGGCTATACTCCTCACGCTAATTGTTAACACTTGTCAATCATGAATAGTATCATTGACCAACAACAAGAGTTTCGGTATGATGGTATTGTACTGGACCAAGTATGGGTTAGAAAACGTATTGCTGAACAGTGTGCCTATTGCGTTGAGGTATGGGCAAGTAATCGCACTGCCGAGCGTAAGCAAGAGTTGGTAGATAGTGCCTTGGGTATAATGCATAATTGGTTGAAGATGTATCCAGAACTAACATGGCTATGCGTTGCGCTAGTTGGAGGTATGTTAGTTCAGATGGCGGCTATTAATCAACAACCCAAACCTTTACCTAACTACATTAATGGCGGTGTTGTTGCAGTCTTAGGAGAAGGTAAGGAAGTAGTGCAGCACAGCGTTGCCATAGCATACAACAAGGCTGATCTTCACGGAGACATTCATGCTCCTGGATGTTTTAAAATTGCAAAGATGTTAAACTAAACTTATTAAAATCATGAACAAACTAATTCATTTCCTGTTGAAGTACTCATGGATAATTCTTGAGTACCAGGATTCAAAAGGTAACAATCTTCATAAGATGAATTTGTGGAATCCTTTTGCATACATTGCGCTTGTCATCACGGCAATCATTGGTGGTGTTTTCAGTGGGCTCTTTGAGGGCTTTAAAACTTTTTGGCATGTTATAAAAGAAACTATAAAAGAATCATATGCCAACTAACATTATCGCAATACTATTAACAATGTGGATGTTGTTATTAGTTCTCCAGGTGTTCGTGCACTACATACTCATTGAGATGAAAGATGAACAACCTTTCTACTTAGTGTGGGGTATAATTCGTGGCATGGTGTCTATTGGCCACGGAATACTATTCGATGTAAAAAACATGGCAGAGTTTGCACCGATACTTATGTTCCATGTCACAACACACTTTGTGTTCTTCTCTCCTGCATTAAATCTTATGCGCAAGAAAGAGTTTTGGTATCTTGGCGAGAACAGCGGTTGGACAGATCGAGTACTAAAGTGGTCAGGAATATGGGTATACCAGGCCCTTTATGCCTTGGGTTCTATCCTTATTCCGGTATCCGTTTGGTGGATTCTGAGGGTATTTGGGGTATAAAAACCCCTAAATAAAGCTATCTCACATGCTTTTATTATTCAATTTATTGATTATATCTTCGCCCTAATTCCCCTATTGTGAACAAAGTACATAACCCATTAATTAGCAAGAGCGTTTCTGCAGACGCAGATGGCATGTGGCCTCAATACGAGTCACATGAGGGTGCACTCACTGCACTTAGAAGAGGATTGCCATTTGTAAACTACATGCTATTCAGCAACACTCCTTACTGGCAGTCACTCACCAACTTGCAAAGTCTATTCGATTGGTATCATATCAATCCAGTATTCTATGCCACTGTCATGATTAAGGCAAGAGAGTATGCCAACATGCGTATCAAAGTTGTCAACAGAAGGACAGGAGTGGAAGAGCCAGAGTTCACGCGCAAAACAATTCCTGCAAAATTGTATGCACTCTTCAACAAACCTAACGTGCTGCAAAGTCGTTGGGAATTTTTTATGCAGAGAAAAATATTTGAGGAGGTTGCTGGCAACTCTTTCACATATGGCAACTTTGCTTTAGGATTTAAAGGGAGCATCAACACAATAGAGTCATTGTGGAATGTTTGGCCAGCTTACATGAAGTTTAAACTTGCTGGTAAATACTTTGAAGCCACACAGATCAATGATGTTATATCTGAATGGAAGTTTGAGATAGGCAACTATAAGAAAACTTGGGAGCCTCATGAAATCATGCATAAGAATAAACCGAACACTAATGTAGTTGACGGTTTGATCTTTGGTCGTTCTCCTGCTTGCAGTTTAATTCGCCCGCTCAGCAATATCGACATGGCTTATGAAAGTCGGAACGTCATGATGCGCAACAGAGGTATGCGTGTTATGATTACTTCTGATAAGAGTGATGCTTCAGGAAATATTCCTTTAGGTGCTGATGAAGAATCAGCTGTTCAAGAGAACATGAAAAAGTATGGAATGTTAGAAGGACAATCCCAATTCTTTTTCTCTCCTTCTCCTTTAAGAGCAACGGCCATAGATCAGGATGTGGCAAAGCTTGGCTTGTTTGAAGAAATTGCCACGGATGCCATGATGGTCGCTAATGCCTATGGTGTTCCGGAAGTTCTTTTGAAACTTTACATCAAGGGTGCAACGTTTGAGAATCAAGAGGCATCAGTGAGAAGGTTGTATCAAGGCACGTTGATTCCAGAAGCAGAGGATGATATGAACGCCATGAATAACTTCTTGAGTTTAGATCAAACTGATTGGATGATCGTTCCAGATTTTAGCCACGTTGCTGCACTTCAGGAAAGCGAAGAGAAGAAAGCTCAAACAGAAGAGCGCAGAAAGAAGGTAGCAATGGAAGAAGTCAAGAATAATTTAATGACTCCTGATGAGTACAGAGAACTTTTTGGATACGGAAAAATGCCTGAGACAGATGACAAAGATGAATCTGAACAGAGCGACACTGAAGCAAATAATGAATCAGAAAATGGAGAAGAAGGAAAAGAAAAATAATTTGGATCAAGTAACGATTCAAAAACTCAAAGCGAGAAAAGAAGTTTTGATCAATGGAAACAAAATCATAAAGAAATGAAACGAATTCAAATTCCAGTCACCAAACAAAAGGATGAGTTGTTTGACTTCTTGAAGAAGAACAAGTCAGCCTTACTTGCCGAGAAGAAAATGTTTGGCAAAGAAGGTGAAGCGGTATCATTCTTATGCCCATTGTTTGACCATGGTGCCAAAGCTTTCAAAGCAGCAGGGGCAATCAACACATCAGAGTTGTTGAGCAAAAATGAGTTGTTGGTCAAGATTGCCATCAACACAACTAAACTCTTGGACTCTCATTGTGATGTTCACTTTGATGGATTATGGAAAAAGAGTTTGAAAGAATCTGGCAAATCCGTACTACATCTCAAGTCTCATAAGGGAGATTTTGAATTCATTATCGCTGATGCTCTTGATGGGGAGATTAAAGCGTACACAGAGATAATGAGTTGGAAGGATTTGGGATTCAGTTTCAAGGGAGACACAGAGGTATTGATATTTGAATCCATTGTTAAGAAGGCTCGAAACCCTTTCATGTTCGAGCAGTATGCAAAAGGATACGTCAAGCACCACAGTGTCGGCATGGGATATGTAAAAGTATTCATGTGTATCAACAGCGAAGAGAAGTATCTGACAGAAGAAAAAGAAAATTGGGACACCTACTATCCGCAAATTGCCAACAAAGATGCCGCTGATGAACGTGGATATTTTTGGGCAGTCACAGAAGGAAAAGTCATAGAAGGAAGCGCAGTTGTTAGAGGTAGCAACTTTGCCACACCGACACTTGAGATGAAGTTTGAGCCGGGTAACCACTCAACTAAAGAACAAGAGAAGCAGGAGCCGGCCAAGCCCACTCCGATCAATTATGGTTACCTCACTAAAAATTTAAATCTCTAACAAATCAAAACAAAAATCATGAAGCCTATTGTAAAATTAAAAATGTTCAAAGTGAATGTCAACGTGAGCTTGAGATTCATCTTTGCTGCTTTGGCGCTGTTCCTGCTCCAAGGCAATCCGTTTGTTGCGTTCATTGCAGCTGCCATCATCCTTATGTTCTTCCCGGTGTTTTCCTCACGCAAAACCCTGATGGACGCATTGCGCACTGGGACTGAAACTGAAGAAGAGCAAGAGAAAGCTTTGCTTGACAAAATCCAAAAGACCGTTAAGAAAATGGTTGATGATGTTGCCAAAGACAAACTGACTCCTGAAGAAGTTGAGAAGATTGTCACCAAGCTGAACAAAGCAACTGAGAAGTTGTCTGAAGAAGGCATGGCAGAACTCAAAAAGAAAATGGACAAGATGTCTGAATCCAATGAAATCCTTGCTAAGGGTTTAAAGGAAGCAGAAGAGGCCTTGAAGGTTCAAAGCGCTACCATTAAGAAACTGACTGACAACGGTGCAGATGCTGATGTTGAAAGGCCAATCAGTTTCAAGCAAGCGTTGAAGAATGCTTTCTTGGAAAAGAAGGATAGCATACTTAAGGAAGTTAATGATGATTTTGGAAAAAGATTATCGTTGAAAAACTTCTTTGAGGCTAATGGCTCTCAAGCAAGAACTCCTCAGATGACCATCAAGGCTGCTGTGGATATGTTCCAAAGCAATATTGGTTTTGGAGTGGCTGACACTCAGAACAACAACTTGCGTTTAACTGCCCTTGATCCTCAGCGTGTTGGAATTCCTTTGAATATCTATCCACACGTTATGGATGTGTACCAGGTTAAGACAATCAACAAGCCTTACATGGCATTGTTAGTTGTTTATGACTACTTCAACGGTGCTGGTATTAAAGCAGAAGGTGTTGCTGCTGCCAAGTCAAGCTTCAAGTTCAAGACAGTGATTTTCCCTGCGTTCTTTGTATCCACTTTCTTCAACCTTTCAGACGAAACTTTGGATGATCTTGAAGAAGCAATGGATGAAATTGCAGCAGTTGCTCCTGACAAAATCATGGACACAATTGATGGTCAAATTGATCGTACCGGTGGTGATGACATCAACAGTATCAAAGGTATTCTGCATGCTGACAAGAGCACTCCTTATGCAATTCAAATGCCGGCCAACAGTATCCCTGGTGCCTACATCGTGGATTTGATTGCTGATGCTCAACTGCAAGCTGAGGGAAATCGGTACAAGCCTAACGTTGTTAAGCTTAATCCTAAAACGATCACTCAACTTGCTGCAGCAAAGAACTCGTTTGATGATTCTAAGTCTGATCGCAGAGTACAATTTGATAACCTGGGCAACCCGGTTGCAGTTTGTGGCTTGCGTGTCATCAAAAGCAACGACATTCCAGTGAACGAACTTCTTGTGTTGGATAACACCCAGCCTTGGATCGGTCGCAGAAAAGACATCACCATGGAAATCGGTTACAACGGAACTGACATGGTAGAAGGACAAAAGACCGTTATGTTGAAAGTACGTCTTGCGTTTGGTGTACGCGATAAGGCTGCTATCATCTACGTCAGCAACATCACAGATGGTATTGCTGGACTTCTCCAGGCTCCTTAATTGAAGCTTGAATGAAGTTAGCCATATCAGGCACACCTGCTCAACTCAGCACCGTTGTTAGACTCTTGAAGTCTTTCAGAGGTTTAAAAGTTGAGAAGGTGTTGGAGGAGGGGGATTCAATTCCCTCTCTTCCTGTTGTTGAGACTCCTATTGACACCAATGGAGAATCGACAGGCAGTGCAAACAGTTCTGAAGCAACAAGTGACAACATAACAATCATACCAGTAGTATTGGAGATTGTTGATGCTCCAACTGAGACTCCAGAGACCACTGAAGAAAGTACTGAATCAGAAACGAAAGTTGTTGAAGAAGTAGCTGAAGAATCAGAAACTAAATCAAAAAGTAAACCAAAAGGAAAAAACAAATGAAAAAGATAGTCTTTATAGTTGCAGCAGTTGCCTTGATGCTAGCGATTCAACCAGAGGCAAAATCTCAAGCAGCGTTATACAACCTCTTGAGTACTCCGTACAATTTAACAAAGGATACAATCAGCAACGCTGCCACTGTCACGTTGACTTCCGGTGTGGTGTCTGGTGGTAGCGTTACGGCTACTGTCCAAGTGAACATCACGGAGATCAGTGGAACCACAGCGGGAACACTAACGTTGTTTGGAAGCTTAAACGGAACAGAGTGGATAGCATTAACTGATGCCTCTGCGGTTCCTGCCATAGCAACTAAAACAGCAACTGATGTAGCAAGTCAGGCGTTCATATGGAGGGTGACCGGAAATCCAATGCGATACTACCGTGTCAGTTGGGTTGGAACTGGAACAATGTCCGACTCATTCACTGCTCAACTTGTCGTAAGGTAAAAGTTTTAAAGGATCAAAGTATGTTTGTAACTGCCCAAAATTTTGATGACTATCCGTACAACTTGCCAGATTTGGACAATGTTGAAAACTCTTTCCAGGACTTTGTTGACCTTGAAGAAGAGGAGATGTTGTATAGAGTTTTGGGCAGATTACTTTATGAGGAGTTCAAAGTGCACATGCTTGCTCTTGTTGATGACCCTATTGTTCCATTACCTGATCGTTGGGCCAAACTTCTTAATGGCACAACTTACACCTACCGTGGAAGAGTATTCCGTTGGCTGGGAATGGTTAAATTGATCACTCCGTACATCTACTCAAGATGGACAACAGTGACAAGCGATAGTCATAATGGTGCTGGAATAACCGTGCCAAAGACTGAGAACTCAACAGTGATCAGTCCAGGTCAGAGAATATCAAGAGCACATAACGTGTTCTCAAGAATGTCTGGCCACAACAGAAGTATGGTAAGCACTTTGTATGGGTACTTGTATAATTCTGGAGATGTTTATTTGGATGTTGTTGTCAGCGAGAATGCTACCATCCAAGAATATATCCGGTTGAACTACCAAGACCCAAAGTTGGTGAACATGTTTAACTTGTAAGTTGCATGAAAATTGTTACTGATAATATTGGACTCGTTGTAGCTGCTATGCGTGATGCAGTGATACCTAACCCCAAAGCCAAGGGAGCAGGATCACCATATTACATGTATGGCCATCGAAGAGAGATTGACAACAGACTCTTGGAGAAGTATGAGGACAAGGTATTTAAATATCAGAGATATCCGTTGATTGCTTTGGCTTGTCCTATTCCTGAGGTCATTAATGGTGGTGTACTTGAGTATACACTCAATCTTGCCATCTTGTGTTCTACAGATAAAGGGTACAACGCTGAAGAAAGGATGGAAAACGTTTTTAAGCCAATTTTATATCCGCTGTATGAAGAGTTCTTTGATGCTCTTAGAGACTCAGGACTATTTATGTGGCCAGGAAACCAAGAGAGGCCGCAACACACTAAGGTTGACAGGTTTTATTATGGAACTCAATTCAGTGAAGGCACTGAAGTAAGCATATTCACTGATCCTTTAGACGCAGTTGAAATAATTGATTTGAAAATTTCTTCCTACATTAATTGTTAAAAATATCATGGCATTAGAAACATGCGCTACCGAACAAAGAAAGAACTTGGGCAAATCTAAATGTACAAAGATACCCAAACTCTTTAAGCGGTGCATTGAAACCCCTGCGGGATGGTTTCTTGAACCTGCCGATTACGCCACAGCAGCAGCCTTGAAAACAAAACTTCAAGCGTTGCTCACAAACCCCATAAACACTCGTGGGTATTTGTTTCCACCGTTCTCCGGAGCACCAGAGAATCAGAGTGAGGAGTCATTATATGAAGACACACCATTTGGCAGAGTGCCTGTGAGAGATGGTCAATACCGTTTCAAGCATGCTATTGCTCATAACTTGTGTACTCATATCGCTCTACAATCTCATCGTTGTATCAATGAACGTGGTATCCTTTATCTGGATGTTGACAATCAACTTCTGTTCACAGAGCCGGATGGAGATGGTAAGTTGTATCCTCTTTCACTAGCTCTTTTATGGACAGAGAAGCTGATGTTGTCTGATGGAACAAACTCCACAAAGTCTCCATTTATTGTTGACCTTGCTGACAATGAGCAGATAGATAAGTATGGTGTCATCATTGACGGATCGGTTGTAAACCAACTTGAGCCTTTGACTGATGCAAGCATCACACTTACTGCCGGAGATGCTTTTGCAGCAGCAGAGTTCAACGTGGATGTTAAGCAGACTTGCGATGGAGTTCCGATCAGTGGTTTGTTACTTGCTGACTTTTTGGTTTACCAAGCAGACGGTATAACACCACAAGCACTGAGTTCAGCCACAGAAGATGCAAATAATCCAGGTCGGTATAATTTGAACGGCACTGGTGATTTCGTTACTGGAATGGTCAAATTGCGCGCTCCGTCAGCGCTGACCATTAAAGCATACGAGTTATCTGAGCCTTTGGATTTTGTCATAGCGTAAAAAGCAAATTCAATACTATCATAAAGAATCCCGGAAACAATCTGGGATTCTTTTTTAAAATCTGCTCCGTATGGCAAAGAGATTGAAAGTTTTAATCAAGAGGCTGGAGGATGCGCACAAAGATCAAGACAAGGAGTTGGAAAGGACAATCAAAATTAACAGCAAAGTTATTTTGGATTTAAATAAACAACAATTGTTTGAAGGGGTTGACTCAACAGGCAAAAGTTTAGGGCAGTACAAAAGTAAATGGTACGCCAAGTTAAAAAGGATGTTGAATCCCAACGGTGTCGTTGATTTGTATTTAACTGGAAAGTTTTATGCAGGATTCTACTTAAAGAAAATTGGCTTTCCGATTCAAATTGACTCTAAGGATAAGAAAAGAAATAAATTAGTAGATGACTATGGTGGAAAGATTTTTGGCCTTAACAAGGAAAGCAAAGAATTATTTGCTAAGGACTACATCAAGGATGGTCTCCTCAAGTACTACAAAAAAGTTCTACACTTACGATGACATTAAATTAAAACTTTATATTGAAGTTACTCAGTCAAGAACCTACAGAAAACTTTTAATCTCAGGAGAAGCTAGTGATGATGAGTGTTTTGCTGCATGGGAGTCGTTGTTAATTCGAAACAGCAAAGCAACTGGAGACTTGGACTACAGTAACTACTTTCAATTGGTTCAAACATACGGGCTTTTACTCGCTAAGTATAATGTTGTTAAGGCTTGTATACTTAAACTAACATACACGATTGATTCAAGAGTGGTTGGGATATTAGAAGAGTTTGGATATAGTTTGGACTTGACCAGTAACTTGACATACGCAACCACGCTCAACAATGCTTCCATATCGTCAAATAATATTGTTACTAAGCTTGCCACTATTCAAAAACAACTCGCTGAATATGAAGACAAAGACAGCGAGCCATTAACAATTGGTAAAATAATTGCTGATATAAACACGGCAATGAAATTCCAAGCAATTGATTCAGATGTATTACTAAGTGAGTTCAACGAGTATAAAGCTTTAATCCAGAAACAAAATGGCAGAAGAAGCAGCAATAGATAGGAAAGATATGATAACCCAGGGAGCAATAGACGCTCCTTTGGAACCAATAAAGAATTTAAAACTTTTAGATTCATCTATTGATAATGTTATTAACACTTGTGATGAGCTTCATAAGGTCATAGCCAACACAAAGTCTATGAAAGTCATGAGTGAGTCAGTGGCTAAACTAACCCAAGAGAATAAAAATCTCACTAAGGTTCAAGACGATCTATTCAAGAGGGTTGTTAAAGCGGAAAAAGAAAACAAGAAGTTGGCAGAGTCTATCAAAAAACTTCAAGCGGAAACTAAAAAACAGAAAGAAGAAACCGAGAAGTTGGGCAATGCCATGGAAGCTTTGGACAACAGAGTAAACGGTCAAATATCAAGATGGAGACAACTTGGTAAAGAATTATTGATGATTGCCAAGAGTCCAATTGTGCTTATGCTAGCTGCTTTAGTGGGTGTTCTGTACCTAGCCACATCTGCGGTGAAAGCTTTTTGGAGCAGTACTGGAGAAGGAGAGGATGCATTGGACAGACAGAAAGCCCAATGGAATCAATTCTTTGTGGTGTTAAAAGAGCGTTGGGTTGATCTTGGTAAAACAATCCAAGACTTTTTTGGAGATGGAAATACAGGTGGTGTAGTTAATTTGGCAATCAGTGCTTTACAGGTGATGTTTCCATTATTGTCTAAGTGGCTGGAGGGAATTCGTGCTGACTTTAATAAGACAAGCAAGGAAGTTGATGTATTGACAGCCAGGATTGATGCCCTTGAAGATAGTGTTACTGCAAACATGACAAGAAGAGCAAGAACACAAACAGAGATAAACAAGTTGATGCTTGAGTCTCAAGATAAACTTCAAGTGTCAGAGATTGGATCACTGCTCAGACTTGAAGAAGCTATTAGATTAAAACAAGAACAATTACGTACAGATATACAAATTGCTAAAACAAATGCAGATATAGTTTTGTTAAGGGTTGGTTTGGATCACAATCTCACTGAGGCACAAACAAGAAGGATGACCATGGAAGAAAGGTTGGCCAAGTTTACTGCTGAGGAGAATAGAAAAATTGCTGAGTCTCTTGTTAAGATCATTGAATTGGAAGGAAGTTACTATCAAGAGGTTAAGAAAAATGAAGCAAAGATCATAAGCATCAAACAAGACATGCACGCAAAAGAATTAGAGATGGCCAAGAAGGCTGCTCAAGATATTGTGCGCGTGGCAGAAGAGGCTGTTGATCAAAGAAACGAAATACTGATCAATCAAATAGCTGATGTACAGAAACAAACTTCTGCCAGACTTAAAGATGAAAGCTTGCATTGGACTCAACGTGAGAAAATTATAAAAGATAGCGATGAGTTGATTAATCAGATGCGTGAGCAAGCACGTATTGAAGATATCAATAATCAGATCAAAGCAATGGAAGTTTCTTTCCGACTTCTGGAGTTTGATTCTGAAGAGCAAGCTAAAATTGCTGAGCGTTTAAAAGACCTTAAAATACAATTGATTGATGAGGTCTACAAGCAATCTAAAACACTTGGTAAAACCCAACTTGAGTTAGACAGAGAGAACCTTGAAAAGACTAAGGAGTTGTATGAAGAGTTTGCTGGCTCTATAGGAAATCTCATGAACTCCATGTCTCAAAATAGACTGGACAACATTGATAGAGAGTTGGAAAAGTTTGAAGCTGCAACCGCTCTTGAGTTAGTGATGGCTGGGGACAATGATGATAGAAAGAAAGAAATTGAGCAAGGCGCTGATTTGCGCAGAAGAGATTTAGAGCGCAAAAGAATTACAGAAATGCGCAGAGCAGCTATATTTGAAAAGGCTACAAGCTTAATTCAAGCAGGTATAGCCACAGCGTTGGCTGTTGCAAAGGCTCTTCCAAATATACCTCTGGCTGTTGCCGCTGGTATAGCAGGAGCAATTCAAGTTGCTGCCATAGCTGCAAAACAAATACCTCAGTATGAGGATGGAGGTACAACAACAACGAGACGCATTATTGCGGGTGAAGCTGGAGAGGAGTTATACAAAACACCTAGTGGGAAAGTTGGTTTAACTCCTGGAGTTGCCACCATTATGGACTTGCCTGTTGGTACGGTTATCACTCCTGCTGATGAGACTCAAAGAATACTGGCCATGAATCAACTTAACTCAAGTGATTCAACTTTAGGAAGTAAGTCAGATGCCGGACTGCAGTCTACTATGGAGAGAGGGTTTAATCAATTGAACAAGACAATAAAAAACAAAAGGGAAGTTCACTTTGGTATATCACGGAGAGGAGCGGAAATAATTTTACAGAAAGCTGAGACACGTACAAGATTTTTAAACGATTGGTTCAAATAATATGGCTTTAAGAGTTCAATTGGTAAACGATCAGATTGGTGTTCTTGTTATAGATCACGATGACCCTATTGACATTAATGCCATTGTAAGAAGCATTAAACGCAGTGAGGAAAATGAAGGCATCATATTCGAGGTCGTTCTTGATCTGGAGTTTATAAAAGGTGGAAGAGATTTCATCAAACGTTGCTATGAAGAGGCTGGTGGTATAGATGCGGTGATACTTATAAACATGTATGACCGTAATCCAAACACACGTAGATGGGAGTTAGACAACACCGGCCAAATTAATTTAAACAAGTACAATCTTGGAGAGGATAACGTTGAGGTTGCCATTGAACAAACTGGTCTTGAGAGAAGAGTTTTGAACATGATGGAGTTAGATGTTGATCTTGAAACAGAGGTCAGTGAGAATGGTTCTGCTCTTCCACCTCAAAACGTTTTGGAATCTTTATGGCATAGTAAGACTATCCTCAAGGAGTTTTCTGCAACTGCCTCTACTGCCATAGAGCATCAACAATTGGAGGCAGGAACATTAAATTTTCCTGAGACCGGTGAAGATATTGATGCCGGAATTATATGGTATGGTCAAATAGATTTTGAAGAGTTTTTATTTGATGAAATTGATAACGTTTACACAACTCCTTTTGGTTTTTCAGGCTACAGTAATACATTTGTTGACGATCAACTAAATGGTGTTGGCACCGATGAGAAGTATATTGAGTTGTTGACTGATGGTCCACCAAGTGAGTTTGACACTGCTCCCACCAGAAATCATTTTCTTGAATGTACTGAGGCTGGAGTGACTGATGTTGATATACAATTCAGAATGAAGCCAAGAATTATAGCCACCAATACAGGTGGTGATGTGGATGTAAACGGGAGTGGGGTGATAGGATTTTGTGAAGTGTACTCTTGGTTTGAACACAGAAGTTCTGACAACACAATCAAGTTTATTGAGAAGGTGGGTCAATGGACTTTGGTTAGTGGTGTAGGTGCTTTTGAAACTAAGAACTATGTCAAAGACACGATTGATTTGGAAGTTGGTGACAAGCTTTATTGGTATACAACTTACAGGGTATGGGGTGAATATGAAGCTCCTTCTCCTGGCGATGGTGCGGGTCAAGTTCACCATGATCTATATATGGAGATTGATCCAACGGAAACGCACATAACAGTAAAAAGTCAAACAACAACTCCGGAAACATTGGTCAGTGCTGTTATGTTGCACGAGGCTTTTGAACGTTGTATACAATACTACACAAACCAAGTAGTTTGTTTTTACAGCGATTTGTTGGGCAGAGTCGATCTTGGATATGCTGTTGATGGCAAATTTGCTTTGATTGTTTTGAACAATGGAAACTGGTTGAGAGGAAGAAAGATTGATGACGCCCTTGCTCCCATTAAGTTGATAACTAACTTAAAAGATTTGATTGAGTTCGTTAACTCTATAGCTTGTGTGGGTTTTGGATTTGAGGTCATAGATGGAGTGATAAGGTTCAGACTTGAACAGAGAGAGTTTTTCTACAACAAGAATTCTAAAATTGCTTCTTTGGGTAAAGTGTTTAATGTACGCAAGAAGGTAGATCAAAGGAAGTACTACAACCAAGTGGAGTATGGGTATAATACTAAAACTGATGTAGCCACTGTGAACGCCATAGATGAGGGTAACACTTTACGTAGAGCCATTATACCCATTATCAACACCAAGAATCAATTAAAGATATCCACCAAGATGATTACTGGAGGGTATTTGATCGAGTACCAAAGAAGATTACATGCTACAACTGAGGATGGAAAGTTTGACGACAGCATGTTTGCGGCTGTTGTTATTCGTGATGGCATGTCCTTCAAACCCAAAAAGAATGAAGGCTATGCAGAGATAAATGGAATATTTGATCCTGCTACTGGATATAATTTTGACTTGCTTCCAGGAAGGATCATAGAAAATTGGGACAAGTTTATTGCATCTGGTTTAATTAGGAGCCCAAGAAAGGTAGTGAGATTCAGTTATGGAACAGTCAACTATAGAATGACGAGTCGCAAAACAACCGAGACTGAGTTGGTGAGAGAGGATGGGGATAGGGATTTGACAAATGTTGAACCAATATTTGATCCTGAGATATACATTCTTGAAGATGTTCCAATGAACAGAGACATCATGAAGTTGATAAGAGCCAACCCATACGGGTATTTGGAATTTGAAGATAGGTTTGGACGTATCATGGAAGGCTTCATCAATGATGTAGGAGTGCACTTTGACGGCACTAAGAAACAAGCAAATTTGGAATTGTTAAAAGTTCACAGACCTTAAGAATATGGCAAAAATAAATTATAGCGTTTCCGTAATCATTCCTCAAAATCCAGCTGTTGGTTTTCCACTTCTAAGATTAACAGTGTTTGCCAATTTTGTGGGTACTGCTCAAGCCAGAGTTTACTTGGATGGTTCCGGTGCTCCTGCTTTTACAAACATGTCCACTGATGGGGATGGTAACAAGTTTTTAAACAACTTGAATCTTCCTGCCGGACTATATAGAATTGACTACAACGATACTAATGGTATTAAGTATCTTGGTAAGTATCGCATATATGCAACCACTGATGACTCTTGTTTTCCAGAAGTCATTGGAAGTTTAAACTTTCTTGTGTCTGTGACGGATACCAAAGTTCAATTTGGGGGCAGTGCAGTTCCTGGAAGAGAGATAAGTATTGATGGTGGAGCAACATATAAACCTGTTATTGCTGAGAGCCCAACATTTGGAACAACGCAATGGACTAATATAGAGTTGAATGACCTTGATTTAATTCCTGTTATTCCTGATGTTATTATAAGACGTGTCTCAAACAGCTGTGTGGACACTATGGCAGAAGAGATCAATACTCTTGAGGAGATAACACTTGATGAACTTATAGTTAACTACTCAAAAACGAATTGTACTGCTGCTGGTGCTGATGATGGAGCAATAACCTTGTTTCCTTCTGGTGGTTCAGGCAACAGAGAGTACGTTTGGAGTGATGGCCCAACAACTCAGAACAGAGCCAATCTTGAACCAGGATTCTACACTGTCACGATCACTGATTTGGAAACTCTTGAGGAAGTTATTTTGGAGAACATCCAGATAACAGAGCCAATGGTTGTTAGTCCTAATGAGGGAACATTGCTTGAAGTTCCTTTATTAAACACTTTGAGGTTTGTTGTTAATCCAGTGACCCCTGATGGAAGCTCTGTTTACCAACAACCGGATAACATGTTGTTTAAAGATCAAGTTTATCCAGGTTTTGCAAAAAGTAACTACGCTCAAAAAATTTGTAAAAGCGATGTACCAGTAATTCAATTCAATAGTGATTTTGAAGCACATACCGTTCAATTACATAATGCATGCAACGATGAGGTTGTTAAAACCTTCACATCAGTTTTAAAGGAGCAGAACATTGGAGTTACTGAGGATCATGCCATAAGAATAGAGAATCATACCACTCCAGGACAATCCAGAGTATACTTTCAGGTTGGTGCTCTTCCAATACCTCTATCTGTTGGTGATGTATTTGAGATTGTTAATAACGTAGATGGATTTAATGGCAGTTACTCCATAGTAAGTATAATAAATGATACTCTATTGGGAACACAGTATCTAGTTATAACAAAAAACTATGGCATTGCTGCTCCAACGAGTAACGCAACAGGAAGGTTCTTAAGCAACTCTGCAGACTTCAATGTTTATGAGTCTGTGTTAACTCTACTTGATGTTGCTAATGGCGACTACTATGTTAAGATAAGAGCCTTTTCAATATCAGGTGGTGTAGTGGTGTTCAGTGCGTTTACCGAGCCTATTAAATTGGCTGTGGAACATCCGTTTACCAATTTAATAGATTACAGAAACATTGACAACTCGTTTGATATAACTTGGACAACAGGGTATGCTGGTTTTGTAAGGGTAGAAAGTTTAATTGGGCATAAAAGAGTGCCTGGTGGTGATCGATCTATTGCCAGAAACAGTTCTTTTGATTTGATTAAAACATCTGCCAGAAAAACTCGTGGTATGATATTTGAAACATTTATGTTGCCACCATGGTTGCACGAAAAACTCAGTGTTATATTTGACTTGGATGAATGGTCAATAAATAAAGTTAAGTACCAATCATCTGAGGGATATGAAGACCCTAACTATATATACAAGTTTTTACTGGCAAACTCTTCCATAACTATAGAACAGCAACAGTGGTTCAAGGCGTACAACAGCCATGACATAGGAACAGTTGATGATGGAGGATTTTTAATTACTGAATCAGGATTCTTAAAACGTTAATAAAATGGCTGACGAAATCTTACAAAATGCAAGAATTGATCAACTGGATTTGGGCATTCCGGTTGCTGCTGACTTTGGTGTTTATAGAGACATGACCACTCAAACAACCAAAAGATTCTCTATGTCTTCTCTTATACCGTCAGCAACGACAGGAAACTTTGAGTGGACAAGCGCTAAGGCTGAAGCTGGAGACTATGATGAATTTCATGTTGTCACCAGAGGAGGTAAATGGTATCAATCTACTGTAGATAACAACGAGTCAGTTCCTGGAGTAGACGCCACTTGGGAACTTCTGACCAAATCATCTTCAGGATTTGTAATGTGGGAAGCTGGAGTGTTTGCAGAGGATGAGGTGTTTGTTCTTCATGTTATTGGGACTTCAATTTTTATTTTTAGGTTAGCTGATGCCACCAGACCATACGTGTCTGTTGATTTTGATGATGAGTTTGAAGCAGGAGATTGGGAATTGGTCGGCAAAGTGGAAGTGTTTGTTTTTAGCACCGTGCTTATAACGGACATCATAACTCTTGATTTCTTAAATCTACAACGCGTTGACTTGATAGAATCAGCACAGATAACAGAACCAAAAACTTGGGTGTTTGATAATCCAGTGGAGGGTCTAGTATCTTTTGCCAGGTTCAGTGTTGACGGAGAACACACGCAACAACTTCCAATAGATGTTAAAGTTGCTGATGCGTCAAACGCTTTGTGGAACTCCGGAACAAAAGAGTGGACACCTCTGGCAGCAGGAGAGTATGAGATGAGGATACAATACATGAACGCACAATTTAATCTTATCATATCTGGACCATTTAACTAAATAAACTATGTTGGCAAATTACGTACTACTGAAACTTATAGGCATGAGCGTGCTGGGGGCACTCTTCCACCTATGTTTGAAACTGGACTCCAAGTCCAAAACCGCTAAGGCAGCGAAGCAGGAATTTTCAACCAAGCAATACTTCTTTGATGAGAAGTTTGCAATTGCTGCAAACATTATTGCTCAAGCTATAGTGTTGATATGGACACCAGAGCTAGTGTCAAACTATCCTGCTTTGGAGGGATGGGTGTTGGCCATTAATGGAATGGCTGGATTCTCAGGAAGCTACTTGTTGTCTCTAGCGTTTGGAGCAGCAAGCAGAAAAGTTAACAAAATGATTGACGAGAAAACAAACTAAATAATAAAAGCAAATATGAAAAAGTTATTAATCTTACTTGTATGTATACTGACAGTCTTTGCATCACAAGCTCAGACTCCAACTACTCTAACCCGATCGTTATGGTTAGCGCCTCCATTTTCTGCTGACAGCCTTAACTGGGCAAGTCAGAATGGAAGAATGTGGTATGGCCCCAATGGATTTCGTTTTACTGAGGATGGTGTTAAGTACTCATTGAAAAGCTATATCAATACTTTTGCTCCTGGCGGTGGCGGTTGGCCACTATCAGGACAGGCTCAACTTACAGACGCCTTTGATGTTGACATAATTGGAAATAATTTAGGATCAGGAATTAATTTTGGCTCACTTAATGCAGGGGAGGAGCTTCAAAGATTTACAACCAATGTTAAAGATGTTTCTGGGATAGGTCATTTTGCCGTTAATACTGACAATATATCATTAGACCTTAGAGACGTAGATGATACTTTTGTGTTCTCTGAGTTGTATCTTAGTCAAGATGGGATAAATATATCAACTAATGATAATAGTCGTTTAGAAATCTCACAAGACGGAGAGTGGTTCATTGAAGGATCAGAAGGGTCAGCTGGTCAAGTGCTGACATCTAACGGCACAGGATTATCTCCTACTTGGGAGGACGGTGGAGGTGGTAGTGACTTTTGGTCTCTAAGTAGACAACTAAATAAAATCACAGATCATGTTTGGTATTACCATGAGAATACAGGATTTGGAATTAATATAGGCTCTAACCAGACAGCTGATTCATTAACTAGTGATGTGGCTATAAGTTCTGAATTCAGTGCTGCTATGCGATCTGGTTTTGATTCTGATGACTTAGGAGTTGTGGAGGTAAAACCCAACGAAGGATTTCTAAGAGTGTCACGAGATGCAGGTACAGAAATTGGTGAGGTTTATGTAAATGAAAATGGTATAGCTTTAAACTATACTGGCTCATCATCAGTCAGTTCAATAAGTGTTTTAGAAACAGGAACTACAATTTCAAGTAGCGCTCCGGGCTTTATAGGGGCAACCTATGGCGCAGACTACTCAGCAAATTTTAGCAGTAATTCCCTGGTCAATAAACAATGGGTTGAAGAACTTGTTACTGGAAGTAGTGGATGGGCTACCTCCGGAACAACAGCTTTAACAACTGATGTAACTATAGATGGAGAGGCAGATAATACAACTGAGTTAAGTTTGGGAGGTGATTCTGGTAATGAACTGTTGGCATTTAATGTTCATACATCTGGAGCGAGATTAAGGGTAGCAAGTAATCAGTTTACTTTTGGACCTGTTGGATGCAGCTGGTGTTTTTCTGCAAGTGGTTCTAACTTTTCATGGGCAGGGGCAAGCACTGGCAGTTTAAGCCTGTTAGCAAACGCTGTTGGAGGAGGAAGTGCAACACTTGGAGCAGCTGGGGCTGGTCAATTTGATTTTGGAACAAGTCAGCAAATATTCACAGATAACTCAAGTACCAAAGAAGGTATTGAGTATGCTGCCGATTATTCTGCTAATTTTAGCAATAGATCACTGATAGACCTTGGTACAGCAAACGCAAGATACTTTAGCGGTAATGGTGGCACATTTACTATGACTAATGACTTATTTCTTACTACAAGCACTAGTGATTTTATTGGCGTGGGATTAGCTGCTCCAACTTCTTCTTTTGACATGTCTGCTAGTGTGGCCAGTGGAGCCATCACAACTGTTACTGGAAATACAACTTTAAATACAACTCACCATACTGTTTTGGTTGATGCAACAAGTGGTAACATCACCATAACATTGCCGTCAGTCTCGTCAATAACAAGACGTGAGTACATCATCAAGAAAATAGACGCAAGCACTAACACTGTTACTGTTGATGCAAACAGCACACAAGTAATTGATGGGGCTTTAACACAAGTACTGAGAACTCAATGGCAAGGGATTCAAATCAAAAACACCGGAACAAGTGGTGCTTGGTACATACTTAGCGATAAAGCATCTGATGGTACGTACACGCCAACATTAACTAACACTTCAAATATTGATTCAAGCACTCCATCTATCTTTCAATACTCAAGAGTTGGTAACGTTGTCACTGTTTCTGGTATGATAACTATTGACCCTACTGCAACAACAACAGCGGTGCTTCAATTTACTTTGCCCATAGCTTCTAATATTGGAGGAGTTGCAGAGGTAGCAGGCAATGGAATACCTGTTAGCTTCAGTCCAGCCGGATACATTCTTGGAGACGTGGCAACAGATAGAGCAGTACTGACTTTTCCAGCAGCCGGAACAGTAGCTGATGATTTCATAGTTCACTTCACATACAAAATAAATTAATCATGCCATCACCAACACTAATTGAATTGACTAATAATATTAATCAAGTTCAAAAAGCCATGAAAGAGCTTCAATCTGTTCAAACATCAGTGACTAGTAATCCAGCCATTGATAAGAGTATTGGAAAAGCCTATAAGGAATTAAGCAAGGCCCTTGCTGGATTAAATGTTGAAGCAGGATTGCTTTAAATCATACCCACTATGCTTAATAAAACTGTTGTTATTCTTGTAGAGGCAGGACTAGGTTCTGTTGTTTTTACAGGCGTTGATGTAACGTTAAAAGTAATTTCTGTTATCATCATGGCTGTTGTAGGATGGTTCACTGTTAAAGCACACAGATCGACCATTGCCAGGAACAAACGTGAAGAGGAGAAAAATAAAACAAATTGATATGAAGATAATAACTTTAGCAAGAACATACCTGGGTGAGCAAGAGATTGCCGGCAATGCAGGATTTAAAAGTGTCAGACTTCAAAATGAACTAGCCAAGGATGGCTGGCGTAAAGGAGAGGCTTGGTGCTGTTACCTACAAGAGATGTTATGGGAAGAAGCATATCCGGAGCACGAGAAAATATTTGACAAGCTGTTCTCTGCCAACTGTGTGCAAACTCTTGCTAACTTTTCCAAAGCTGGCTATGAGATGTCTACCATACCTAAACTTGGTGCCCTTGGGATCATGCGTAAGTATGTGGACAACAAACCAACTCAAAGCGGTCATGCTTTATTAGTAACAGAGTTGATAAATAACACCGAATGGAAAAGCGTGGAAGGAAACACGAACGTTGCCGGTGCAAGAGAGGGTGAGTTGGTAGCTGAACAAAAGCGATCTCTGTTGTATAAGCCCACAGGATTGAGAATGGAAGGCTTTGTAATGATTCTTGAAACACTAAAGATCACATCATGATACCCAATTTAAAACTTATATCCATTGCAGTGGTTCTCGTGCTTGTCATGGGAGCCACCATTGCCATTCAATCGTCAAGGATATCAAACTTGAACATGGAGTTAAAACAAGTTGTAAAGTTCAGCAACTCCAAAGATGACTCTATAACTCACTATGTGAACAAGTATGGTCAACAGGTGGCAAAGTCAGAAGTGCTTGAACTTACTGTTCGGAATACTCAGAAGCTTCGTGAGGATGATCGTTTGAGCTTCGTCAAATACTTTGATGGCGTTAACAAACGAATGAACAATTTGGAGCAGGCCACTAAAACAATTGCTGAGTACAATAAGGTGATTGATGTGCCTATAGTTCAATCGTTAGACTCTTCCGGAAAGCCAACAAAATTCAGAACATTCTTGTATAAGGATAGTTTGAACTCAGTAAATGGATTAATTAAACCGGACACAGTAACGATAAAACTTCATGCTGTTGTGCCTATTTATTCTGTGATGTACTGGCAAAGGAATAAGTTTTTAGGGCTTGTGAGAATGTGGCCAGCTAAAAGGAATTGGTTCAATGATGTGATGAGTACCAACCCAAGTGTTACTATTAAATCCTACAGTAACATTCAAATAAAGAAAAGAAAGTGATAGCGAGCAAGACAATAACAGCCAAGGCGAATAAAACCTTGGTTGTTAGTCTTGACTTGTGCTCTTTGTTGAGACTCTTGATGGCTCTTTCCATCCGGTATGATCTTGTTGATGATCGATTCAAGCAACCCTCCTTTCCTCTTTCTGAAGTCTGGCGTATATCATTTTCTTGGCCTTCAATCTGCTTCCGCACCATACAACTTCAAGAGGCCAACGACTCTCAATTGAATCTATGATTTTAACTAGCGTTGCCCCTGCGCACTGACGTTTGTGTCCACCTTTAAAACGTTTGGCGCCAAAATCCTTTTTAGTTCCTTCTATGTATAACGATAGTCCAATGTTGTTTGATTGAGCTCTTATATGCTCCTTACGGAAACGAATATGGCCACCAAGGATTGTTCCGTACAAATCCTCAAGGCTCTTGCGTTCTATATGGAATGTGTTGAACAATTTTTCAGTGGTGTAGTCTCCGCAATCCATGGTCATCCTCTTGCACTCTTTTCCTTTCCATAAAGGTTTTTGCTCACGTGTGTCCACCACAATCTGCATTTTTTCACTCACTGGTTTTCTGCCAGAAAGAATTACATGGCAGTTATTGCCTCTCTTCAGCAGAGTGTCTTTAACAATCGATCTGACCATGTGGTTGTCATCGATCCAAACTATTTCTGCAACACCAATATTTCTGGCCAGGTGAGACGGCAAAATTACCAAATTAAACAAGACACGATCTTTTAAAGACAATGTCTTGTAAGCATCTCTGAATCGTTTGGACTTTGATACTGGGGTAATTATTAATACATCCGTTGATCCTGGGGCACATTTTGTACCCTTTATAAATGCCAAAACAGTTCTAAACCCAGCCTTCACAACATCTCCTCGATGGTGATCGGCCAGGTAAAGAACTTTTTTAGATAGTAGGGTTTTACTAGGTGTCATTTATTCTGGGGTTACATTTACCATGTCGCTGCGTTTGAATACAATGGTAGGCCCATATGTTAAATCTGAAGCCCTTGTGTCCACTTTGATATAGT
>WUUC01014663.1_pt1 | contig 22454 bp, 18 predicted proteins | sample 6278441 | NCBI WGS metagenome assembly WUUC01 (sample SAMN13675441, study PRJNA597444) | soil metagenome | isolation source: soil | place: USA: Washington | collected 2017-10
CGTCCTCGCAGAGGAACAGGTGCCAGACCATCCGCTCCTGGATCGCCCGGTCGCACTGGCTGAGCGCGCCCACCAGGTTGGCCACCAAATCCTCCTGCTCCCACGGCTCGGAGAGCAGGAACCGCTCGCCGGCCTGGCGGTAGTCGTCGGTGCGCGGAATCCGCTTGCGGGTCAACCGCCCGACGATCTCTGGACCCTGCTCGTCGTGGGTCGGGTAGGTCGCCTCGCGCAGCCCGCCGGTGATCGAGGGCTCGTAGTTCACATGCGGGTTCTCGCCGGCCTGGTCTTGGTAATAGGCCATCTGGCCATCACGCTGGTTGGTGTGGACCTTGGCGTTCTTGGCCTGGTTGACCGGCAACTGCAGGTAGTTCGGGCCCACCCGGTAGCGCTGGGTGTCGCTGTAGCTGAAGGTCCGGCCGACCAGCATCTTGTCGTCGCTGAAGTCCAGGCCGTCGACCAGCACCCCGGTGCCGAACGCGATCTGCTCGCTCTCGGCGAAGAAGTTCTGCGGAATGCGGTTGAGCACCATCTTGCCGACCGGCTTGAGCGGAAAGTCGTTCTCCGGCCAGACCTTGGTGTCATCGAGGGGGTCCCAGTCCAGCTCGGGATGGTCGTGGTCGTCCATCAGCTGGACCTGCAACTCCCACTCCGGGTAGTCGCCACGCTCGATGGCGTCGTAGAGGTCCTTGGTGTGGTACCCGAGCTCCTGGCCCTGCAGCTGCGCCGCGGTCTCGGCGGTCAGCGACTTCACGCCCTGCTTGGGAATCCAGTGGTACTTGACCAGCTTGGTCTCGCCGGCGGCGTTGACCCACTTGTAGGTGTTGACGCCGAAGCCCTGCATGGTGCGGTACGAGGCAGGAATGCCGCGCGGGCTGAACACCATGGTGAGCATGTGCAGCGACTCGGGGGTCTGGCTGATGAAGTCGAAGACCCGGTTGGCGACCTGCCGCTCGAAGTTCACCGGGTCCGGCTTCTGGGAGTGGATGAAGTCGGGGAACTTGATGGCGTCGCGGATGAAGAAGACCGCCAGGTTGTTGCCGACCAGGTCCCAGTTGCCGTCCTCGGTGTACATCTTCACCGCGAAGCCGCGCGGGTCACGCGCCAGCTCGGAGGAGTCCCGGCCGCCTGCCACGGTCGAGAACCGGATCGCCAGCTCGGTCTGCTTGCCCTGCTCCTGAAAGAGCTTGGCCCGGGTGTAGTTGGCGATCGGCTCGCCACCCAGGCTGCCGTAGGCCTCGAAGTAGCCGAAGGCGGTGGCGCCGCGAGCGTGCACGACCCGCTCGGGAATGCGTTCGCGGTCGAAGTGACTGATCTTCTCCAGGAACTGGTAGTTCTCCAGGGTCGCCGGGCCGCGGGCTCCGACGGTGCGCTGATTCTGGTTGTCGTAGACCGGATGGCCCTGACGGTTGGTCAAGACCGGGCGGCTGTCGCCGGCCGCGGATTCTTGTGAGGCCACGTCTGTCATGCGCTGTCTCCTTCTTCGGTTGGGAGCGGGGATGCTGCGGTGCATTCCATGCACTCTCCCCACCAGGTGATCTCGGCTTCTTCAACGGTGAAGCCCTTGCGGTCTTCGAGGACGTTGTAAAGCCCTTGCCGCGACACTCCGGGAAAGATCTCCACTGGCAGCTCGGCGATTCGCGAGGCGATCTCAGCCGCGGTGGCGTGCGCCGCGGCCTGCAGGGCGCCCAGGACGGCCCGGCGCTGGGCAGTGACCCGCAGGCCCGCCTCTCGCAACGCAACCGAGGAGTCCATCAACCCAGCTTTGCGCCTAATCTTGATCGAGTCAAGTAAGGGTCGGGACGGCCGGCTCTAAACTGGAGCCATGCCCGAGGCCTTGAGCGATGACGAGATCGGCTTTCTGCTGGATGTGCTCGACCTGGCCAGGAACGGTCAGACCGAGCGGCTGGCCGAGTTGCTCGACGCCGGAGTGCCGGTCAACCTCACCAACGCCGCGGGCGACTCACTGCTGATCCTGGCCGCCTACCACGGCCAGGACGAGACGGTGCGGCTGCTGCTGGACCGGGGCGCTGACACCGCCCGGGTGAACGACCGCGGCCAGACCGCGCTGGCCGCGGCGGTGTTTCGCCAGGCCGCCGACATCGTTGAGGCGCTGCTGGCGGCCGGAGCCGACCCCCACTACGGCGGCCGGTCCGCGGTCGAGGTGGCGCGGTTCTTCGAGCTCGATGAGATGCTGCGGCTGCTGGGACAGGTCCCGTCCGAGGGTGGCCAACCGCCGGCCTAGCGGCCCCTGCTAGCGATCCTCGTCGGTTCCGCTGCCCTTGCCGGTACCGCCGCCCTTGCCGGTTCCGCGGCCCTTGCCGTGGCTCTTCTTCTGTTTCTTCTTCTTGCGCTCGACCTCCTCGGAATCGGAGTCCGAGCCGTCGTCCGGCTCGGCGTCGGGCTCATAGACGCCGGCCTTGCCGTTGCTCGCCCGGTCCACCAGGTCTCGAAAGTCGTAAGCGCTGATCTTGCTTGCCGCGTAGGCATTGGGGTAGTCCTGCTTCGCCGCGAGCAGGACCTTGTCGATGATCCGCTCCGCCAGCTCGGTCTCAGCCTCACCCACGTCGCACAGGGCCAGGATGTAGCGCACCAGCTCCTCGGGCGCTGTCATCCGCTCGCCCTTCTCATAGGCCAGCAGCTCGGTGCGGTAGTGGGCCTCTCCCTTGCCGCCGGTGTCCGTCGCGTCCAGCACGGAGCTGTCCGGGTCGTTGGTGATGTCGTCGAGCATGTCCGCGATGGCTGCCTGGAGCTCGATCAGCGGCATCGACCCGGTCGGCAGGACATCGGCTTCACCCTCCTTGGACTCCTCCGCCACGACGGTGTCCTCGATCATCACCATCTCCGACGGCCCCGTCTCGAGCAGCCCCGTCGAGGGCAGCCCCAGCTCCGGCGCCACGGTGGGAGCGCTCAGCCACTTCTTGATGCCAGGCACCGTGGTGCTCTGAAAGACAGCCAGCGCCTCAGCCGGCTGCTTGCCCTTGATGTCGGCGTTCAGCCAGGTCAGCCATTGAATCCAGGGCAGGGTATGAGCGCCCTTGGTGTACTTGCCCTGCCGCTCCACCACGGCCTTTCCGACCGCGCCGGCGTCATCGAGCACGATCTGCACAGCGAGGTCGGCCTTGGGCTGGGCGCCGGCGGACTTGGTCGCCTTGTAGATGTCACGTCCGGTGTAGACGAGCTTGGCCTCCTGCGCCGACAGGCTGCCGTACACGTCGTCGTCGACGACGTCGGATTCGCTGCCTCGGCTCCGCTTCGAGCCGCGGACGTCGTCGAGGTCTTCCGCGGCCGACGAGCTGATGACAGGCGGTCTCTTGGTCAAGAAGGTGGTCAGCGCCTGCGCGTCCTTGACCGCGGCCTCTCCGACCTCGTCCTCAGGATGTTGCTCGATCGTCTTGTGCTGGTGGGTCAGCTCCGCCCGGGCAGCCTCGGCGTAACGCATCCGGACCAGGCGCGTCAGGTGGTTCAAGATGATGGCGAAGTTCTCGTCCTCGGTGCGTTCGACTGGTTCGGCGACCTCCTCCTCGACCGGCGTCACCGGCTCCTCCGACTTGGCGGGCCCCTTGCGCTTCTTGGACTTCTTCACCTCCGCCTTCGCCGACTTCGCCGCCGCTTTGGCCTTGGCTTGCGCCTTTTCGCGAGCGCGGCCCTCGGCCAGCAGAATGTCCTCGGCCAGGCCGGCGAAGTTCTGCGGAAAGTTGCTGAGCACCGACTGGACGTGCTGGCGTGCCATCAGCGTGGTGCGCGCGTCGGCGCTGAGCGCATGGTCCAGGCCAGGCATCAGGATGGCCAGCGCCTGCTTGTTCGGTTCGACCGCGGCCTGGGCCATCCGGTAGGTGGCGATGGTGCTCAAGAAATCCCGACGCAGCTGGCCCGGCGGTTGCGGGTTCTCATCGGGGTCGGCGAGAAAGCCTTCCAGCCCGGTCTCGCCGTCGCCCTTGCCGCCCCGGCCGCGGTTGGCGCCTTTCCAGTTGGAGGCCGACAGCGGCACCAGCTCGCGCAGTTCCAGGTAGGCCGCGATGTAGTCCTGCAGCCGCACGAGCTTGAGGTCATCGGGGCCGGCGGTGTCCAGCAACCCCCGGCAGAGCGCAAGATTGTCTTGGGCCTCGAGAAGGCGGGCGTGATGGGTGGCCCGCTGGTACCGGCCCGTCGGAGCCTTGGCTTCCTCATCCAGGCCCAGCTCGTCTGTGCCGGTCTCCATGGCCACCGCGGTGGCCAGGGCTGTGCCGGTCTCCAGAGCCGTTCCGGTCGTCAGAGTCGCGCTGCTGGGCATCGCCGAAGCGGCCTCGGACTCCACCGGCGTGGTGGCTTCGAGGTCGACAACGCCGATCTCGGCATCTTCACCCTCGACCGGCTTCAGCGCGTCTGCCAGGCCCCACCCGGGCAGCTTCTTCAGCTCGTCGGCCAGCGCGTCGAGTTCGCGCACCGCGTCGGTGAACGACTGGCCGACGATGGCGTTCTCGACTCCCTTGCGCGAGATCACGAAGGCAGTCATGTGATCGCCCATCGAGCCGCTGTACAGCGTGGTCGGGCGGCCCACGATCGCCACTTCCTCGATGAAGAGCTCGCCATGCCTCGCCTCGGCCGTGACGGCGGCCGGCAGGCCGGCGCCTTCGACCGTGCCGACGGTCTCCACCAGCATGTCCGACTCGTGCGTCGGCTCATCGGACATCCCGGTGTGCGGGTGCGCCTCGGCTGACGTGGTCTCCAGGGTCATCTCCGCGTCGGCCTCTACCCAGGACGGCGTGATCTGGATGGCCAGCCGGCGCAGCACTGCCCGGTGCGCGGTGCCGCCGTCCTGCAGGGTGTGGGCCAGCTCATGAGCCATCAGGTGGCGGTCGGCGGCCCCAGCGGCGTCGGGCACCCGGCCGCCGAAGTAGATGTCGGAGCCGAGGGTGAAGGCCCGGGCGCCCAGCGCCGTGTTCAGTCGGGCCGACGCCGGTCCCGAATGCACCCGCACCGCGCCGAGATCGGCTCCGAAGGCGTCCTCGTACTCGCGGCGCAGTGCCGGAGCCAGCGGGGTGCCCGAGGAGCTCGCCGCCTTCAACGCCTGCTCGGTGTCGCTGCCGACCTCGCCGCCGGCCGCTCCCAGCACCGGACCGTCAGCCGGCGCCGGTGCGCTCGCCGGCGCGCGGCGCAGCCCGCGGAACTCACCCTCGGGCTGGCGACCAGGCTCGCGCGAACCCGCCTGCAGCAACTGGTGCACCACGGCGTCGGCCATCGCGTCGGCCTCGACCTCGGCCTGGTCATCGGCGCGTCCGACCTTGAGCTTGGGACGGACGGCCAAGGCCTGCAGGCCGGTCCGGATATTTTGCGGCTGTCCACCGGCGGCGGCCACCGCCAGGCCGGGCAGCGCGACGAACCCGCTCGCTGGCTGGCCTGCGTCGGCGGGCTGCCGTTCGGGTTCGGTGGAATCAGGCGCCGGCGTGTCCCGGCGGGCCTTGCGAACCGGGTTCCTACCCCTCGCCGACACCTGGGCTCCTTTGCGCGCTGGCGTGACCGGATGAACGTCGACGCGCCTGGTCAGAGAGTAGCCGGATCCGGGCAGGACCGTAGATCCATTTCACATTTGGACGACTCAGGTTCGGGCGCTCCGGGCGCTGCTGGAGGCGCTCGCGGTGCGACGGCGCGTCGGGGCTGCCGCCGGGACGTCGCTGACCTGGTATGACCTGGCCAGAAAGCGTATGCTTGCCGATAAGCAAGTAATGAGGTGTAGTTGATGCAGCAGGCCCCACCCCCACCGGGCAAGGCACAAGGCGCACAGTTCAGCGGCGAAGACGTCGACCGGTTGCGGATGGCGCTGGGACGGATCGCCCGGCTGGTGGACCGGCAGGTGTCGGGCGACGGGATGACCCGCACCCAACTGTCGGTGCTGGCCACCACCGCCAGGCTCGGCCCGCTCGGCATCAGCGAACTGGCCGACATCGAAGGGCTGAACCCCACCATGCTGTCGCGGGTGCTCGGCAAGCTGGAGGCTGACGGGCTGGTGTCGCGGGCGGCGGTCGAGACCGACCGGCGCGCGGTGCGGGTGCAGACCACCGCTGCCGGCCGGTCGCTGCACCAGCGGCTGCGCCGCCAGCGCAGCCAGCTGTTCGCCGAGCGGTTGACCGGCCTGCCGCCCGAGCAGGTCAGCCAGCTGCTCGGGGCGCTGCCGGCGCTGGAGACGCTGGCCGAGCAACTCAGCCGGCCGCAACCGGCCAAGCTCCAACAACCGGCCAAGGCGCAGCAACCGGACAAGGCTCAACCGGACAAGGCTCAACCGGACAAGGCTCAACCGGACAAGGCGGTTCGGTGACGACGTTCGCCGGAGCAAGCCGGCAGACTTTCGCCGCCCTGGCCAACCCCAACTACCGGCGGTTCTTCAGCGGGCAGGCCATCTCGCTGACCGGCACCTGGATGCAGACCGTGGCGCAGTCGTGGCTGGTGCTGCAACTGACCGGCTCGGCCACCGCGCTGGGTCTGGTGGTCGCCTTGCAGACGCTGCCGGTGCTGCTGCTCGGGCCCTACGGCGGAGTGGTCGCCGACCGGGTCGACAAGCGCCGGTTGATGATGGCGCTGCAGGCGATCATGGGCATGCTGGCCCTGGCGCTGGGCCTGCTCACCGTCACCAACGAGGTCCGGCTGTGGCAGGTCTACCTGTTGGCCGTGCTGCTCGGGCTCAACACCTGCTTCGAGAGCCCGGCCAGGCAGGCCTTCGTGCTCGAGATGGTCGGGCCGGCCGACGTGCGTAATGCCGTCAGCCTGAACTCGGTGCTGGTCAACGTCGCACGGGCCCTCGGCCCGGCGCTGGCCGGTCTGATCATCGCCACCGGGGGCCTCGGGGTCTGCTTCTTGATCAATGCCGCCAGCTTCGTGGCCGTGGTCTTCTCGCTGGCGACCCTGGACATCTCCAGGCTGCGTCCCGCGCCGCCGGCCAGCCGGACCCCGGGCCAGCTGCGCGAAGGTCTGCGCTATGTCCGGCGGACCCCGGCGCTCGCCGTCCCCCTGGTGATGATGGCCCTGATCGGCTGCTTCACCTACGAATTCCAGGTCGTGCTGCCGGTGGTCGCGAAGCAGAGCTTCGGCGGCGGCCCGCAGGTATACGGCTTCATGACCGCGGCGATGGGCGTCGGGGCGGTGCTGGGCGGGCTCTGGGTCGCGGCGCGTGGCCGGGTCGGCATCAGGTCGCTGGTCAACTCCGCCGCGGTGTTCGGCATCCTGGTCGCCGCTGCCGCCGTGGCTCCGACATTGCCCCTGGAGCTGGCCGCGCTGACCCTGGTGGGCGCAGCCAGTGTCGGCTTTCTGGCCAAGGGCAACAGCAGCCTGCAGCTGGCGGCTGAGCCCGGCATGCGCGGCCGGGTGATGGCGTTGTGGGCGGTGGCGTTTCTCGGTTCCACGCCGATCGGCGGCCCGATCGCGGGCGTGGTCAGCGAGCAGTTCGGTGGCCGGGCCGGACTGGCGCTCGGCGCGGTGGCCTGCCTGCTGGCGGCCGCTCTCGGTGCGCTGGTGCTGCGCCGGCTCGATCCCGCCGAGACCGGGCAGCTAGCCGGGGTCGAGCAGCAGGCTGGGGTCGAGCAGCAGGTTGGGGTCGAGCAGCTCGCCGGTCGCCGACGGTCAGACGACGCTCCGGCTAACCGGGTTCAGCAGGACCACGCGGCCTGAGCAGGTGCTGGGGTCTCCGACCGGCGCTGCACTGGCCCTAGGCTCGGTTCCCGCTCATAGGCTCTCGTTCGCGTCGGTCCTTCGGGCTTGTGCGGGCCGATCCGCGTCGGCTTCGCTTGCGGCCCAGTTGGCCAGCAAGACCAGGGCGTCGTGGGCAGCGGAGCCGGGTTCCGGCGTGTATGCGACCAGGCTCGTGCTCGTTCCCGGTGCCAGCAGCAGGGACTCATAGGGCAGGTCGAGGTCGCCGACCACGGGGTGGTGGAAGAGCTTCACGCCGTTGGAGTGGATGCGGACGTTGTGGGCGGCCCATCGGAGCCGGAAGTCGTCGCTGCGGGTTGAGAGCTGCCCGACGAGGTCAGAGAGATCTCGGTCGTGGGGGTCGCGGCCGGCCTCGGCGCGCAGAACAGCGACGGTGTCGTTGGCAACCGTGTCCCAGTCGCGGAAGAACGTCTTGGCCTGGCGGTGGAGAAAGGTGAACCGGGCGTTGCTAGGAGGCCCCTCGGCCACCGCGTACACGGGGAAGAACAGCGCGCGCCCGAGCGCGTTGGCGGCGACGATCTCAAGGCGTCCGTTCAGGACTACCGCCGGTGTGCCCTGCATGGAGTCCAGGAGGCGCTGGATGATCGGACGGATCCGCTGTCGGGCCGCGGGTGTGCGAGGTCGGGCACGCCGCGGTGTGCCTGCGGTGTGAAGCAGATGGAGCAGGTGAGCGCGTTCGGCGTCGTCGAGCTGGAGGGCGTGGGCGACGCCATCGATGATGCTGTCGGAGATCCCGGTGGCGTCGCCTCGCTCGAGACGGACGTAGTACTGGGGCGAGACACCTGCCAGCAGCGCGACTTCCTCGCGGCGCAGCCCGGTGACGCGGCGCCGCTCGTGGCCGTAGGTGGGCAGGCCTGCCTGCTCCGGCGTGACCCGGGCTCGACGGGTGGACAGGAACTCGCGGATCTCCGCGCGCACCTCCTCGCGGGCGTCCCGGGGCTGGCCGCTGGCTGTCATGCAACCCACCCTACGAGCGGCTCCGGCTCCGTGGGGGTCCCTGTCGGTGACCCTCTCGACAGGGACTGCCACGTTCTCGTTTGCGCTGGTTACCTCGATGGCAGCGCCGTCGGACGGCGGTGCACCCACACGATCAGCAAGAGGAAGTGGATATCAGATGACCGAGAAGCAGGTATGGCTCATCACTGGCGCAGGCCGTGGCCTGGGCGTCGACATCGCCAAGGCAGCCCTTGCTGCCGGCCATGCCGTGGTCGCCACCGCTCGCAGGACCGAGAGCGTGACCGCGGCGCTCGGAGAGAGCGAGGACCTCTTGGCCGTTGCCCTCGACGTCACCGACACCGCAGCCGCCGGGGCCGCGATCCAGGCAGCCGTGGAGCGGTTCGGCCAGCTCGACGTCCTGGTCAACAACGCGGGCAGCTTCAACGCCGGGTTCTTCGAGGAGATGACACCTGACGCTTTCCGCGCCCAGATCGAGACGACCCTGTTCGGTCCGGTCAACGTCACCCGCGCCGCACTCGCGCAGATGCGTGCCCAGCGCTCTGGTCTGGTGGTCACCATCTCCTCGACTGCCGGCATCGCGGCCGAAGGTGACTTCCTCACCGCCTACGCCGCGTCGAAGTTCGGCGTCGAGGGCTTCATGGAAGGCCTGGCTCCCGAGGTTGCCCCGTTCGGCATCCGCACCATGCTCGTCGAGCCCGGGTTTTTCCGCACCGAGCTTCTCACCCCACAGTCCACGCAGTTCGCCCAACCCTTACTTGAGGACTACGCCGAGCGCACCCAGGCGACCGTCGCGGCGTGGCAGAGCATGAATGGCAAACAAGGCGGTGACCCGGCCAAGCTCGCCGCCGCGCTCGTCCAGCTGGCTGCCCTGGGGGAGCCCCCGGTGCGGTTCGCCGCGGGCGCCGACGCCGTCGCGACCTTCGAGACGAAGGCCAGAGCACTACTCGACCAGGCTGACGCGCACCGCGAGCTCTCCTGCAACCTCGCCTACGTCGACGCCTGAACACCCCGGGCTGAGATGGCAGTTCTGTCAGCCGGCGCGGCACCGATGCTCGTGTGGTCGCGGACGGTCAGACGACGCTCCGCTAGCCGGGTTCAGCAGGACCACGCGGCCTGAGCAGGTGCTCGGACAGCCGGTCCAGGAACTGCCGCTGGCTGGTGATCAGGCGGTCGGCGGCCAGCTCCGGCTCGCACCACTCCAGCCGGTCCAGCTCCGGAAACCGCTCGACGCGCCCGGAGCGCGGCGGCCATTCCAGCTCGAAGGTGCCCAGCACCACCTGATCGAGGTCCAGGTCGGCCTCGGCCGCCCAGGCCGTGACCAGCTTGCCGCCGCTCTGCTTCACGTCGCCGAGTTCGATGAGCTCCGCCTCCGGCACGGGTAGCCCGAGCTCCTCGGTGAACTCGCGCCGGGCCGCGTCCAGCGGCGTCTCGTCCGGGCCGTACTCGCCCTTCGGGATCGACCAGGCAGCGGTCTCGCGCCGGCTCCACAGTGGCCCGCCCAGATGGCCGATCAGCACCTGCAGGTGCGGTCGCCGCCGAAACAGCAGGATCCCGGCGCTGCGCTTAGCTGCCATGGCTGGATTCTGGCAGCTCGTGAGAGGCTGACCACCGATGTCGGCCTACGAGTTTCCGTTGCTGCTGCTTGCCGGCGTCGCCGCCGGCTTCGCCGGAGCGGTGACCGGGCTGGCGTCAGTGATCAGTTACCCGGCGCTGCTGGCCGCCGGACTGAGCCCGGTGATCGCCAACGTCACCAACACCGTCGCGCTGGTCTTCAGCGGCCTGGGCTCGACCCTGGGCGGGCGCCCGGAGCTGCGCGGGCAGGGCCGGCGGATGCGCACTCTGGGGCTGGCGGCCATGCTGGGCGGCGCGGTCGGCGCGGTGCTGCTGCTGGTGACGCCGGCCGAGGCCTTTGAACGGGTGGTGCCGCTGCTGATCGGCTTCGCCTCGCTGTGCGTGTTGATTCCCCGCCCGCAGGCCCAGCGCCACCACTCCGGCTCGGACGCGCGCTGGGTGGTGGCCGGCGTGTTCGCGGTGTCGGTGTACGGCGGCTACTTCGGGGCCGCGTCCGGCGTGCTGATGCTCGCCCTGCTGCTCAGCGCCACCTCGGAGTCGCTGCCGATCAGCAACGCGATCAAGAACGCCGTGCTGGCCCTGGCCAACGGTATCGCGGCCCTGGGCTTCATCGTCTTCAGCGACGTCCGGTGGCTGGCGGTGCTGCCGCTGGCGATCGGCTTCTTCGCCGGCGGCTGGCTGGGCCCGCTGGTGGTGCGCCGGCTGCCGGTCCGGCCGTTGCGGCTGTTGATCGCCACGGCCGGCGTGCTGGTCGCGATCCGGCTTGGACTGCAGGCCTACTGAGGCTGCGAGACCACCGGCTGCGAGACCACCGGCTGCGAGACCGCCGGCTGCGCGGCCACCGGCTGCGGGACTGCCGAGCGCGGCCGGCGCAACTGGTCGTCGACGAAGTCCGGGCGCGCGGCGTACCAGCCGGCCGCCGCTGACCCGAGCAGCGCGAGGATCAGCAACACCAGCGGCCAGGTCCAGCTGTCGGTGAGCCCGAGCAGGACGCCGACCAGCAGCGGGCCGGTGCCGGCCAGCAGGTAGCCGATGCCCTGGACGAACGCCGACAGCGCGGCGGTGGTCGGGATCTGGCGGGAGCGCAGCCCGATCATGGTCAGGGCCAGCGGAAACATCCCGCCGCTGATGCCGCCGAGCAGCATCCACAGCCACGCGCCGGCGACCGGAGCCGTCAGCATGCCCAGATAGGCCACCAGGCCGGCGGCCGAGAGCCCGAGCACGATCAGGCGCTGGCTGCGCTGACCCCGCACCGCGAGGGCCGGGATCACCATGGAGACCGGAACCGACAGCGCCGCGTAGAAGGCCAGCAGCAGGCCAGCCCTGGTCGCGTCCAGCTGGTGGTGGCGGAAGAAGTCGGTGAACCAGCCGAAGGCGATGTAGGCCTGAAAGGACTGGGCGCCGAACATCAGCACCAGCGCCCAGGCAAGCTTGCTGCCCACCAGCCAGCCCAGCGGCACCCGCTCGGGCAGGTCCTCAGGCGCCGGGCGGTCACCGGCCAGCATGGGCAGCCACGGCAGCACGGCGACCGCGGTCAGCAACGCCCAGGAGCCGATCCCGAACCGCCAGCTCTGCCCGCCCAGCTCGGCCAGCGGCGCGGTGAGACCGGCTGAGGCGGTGAGCCCGAGCGCCAGCGAGGTGGTGTAAACGGCCGTCATCGTCCCGATCCGGTCCGGGAAGTGCCTCTTGACCAGCGCCGGCAGCAGCACGTTGGCGATGGCGCCGCCGGTGAGGGCCAGCATGCTCAGCACCGCGAACAGCCAGACGCTGCCGGCCACCGCCCGAAACACCAGGCCGAGCGTGGTGGCCAGCAGCGCGGCCGCCACCAGCCGGTGCTCGCCGAAGCGGTGGGCCAGCCGCGGGCCGAGAAAGCCGATGCCGGCAAAGGCGATCACCGGCAGGGTGGTGATGACGCCGGCGACCGAGGACGAGGCGTTCAGGCCACGTTCGAGGTCGGTCAGCACCGCCCCGACGCTGGTGACCGCGACCCGCATGGTCAGGCCGGTGAGCACGATGGCGACCACGATCAGCGCGCGGTGCCGGCCCGACGCCGCCGACGGGCTGGACCCGGCGGCGTGGCTCTGGCCGTCGCTGCTGAGCGCGGCTGAGCCGACGGCGGCTGAGCTGAAGGCAGACGTGGTCACAGTAGGGCCCAACCCCCCGACGGGTCCGCGGCATTCCCCGCCGTGACGGGCGCCTCTCGGGCCGGACGCCCGGTTGGCTGTCGGCGGGCTCTGCTGCGAGGATGCCGGAATGGCCACATATCGGATCTGCGTGTTTTGCGGCGCCAGCGCCGGGGCGTCGGCCGCCTACGTCGAGCAGGCTCATGCGCTGGGCGCCGAACTCGGCCGCCGCGGCCTCGGGCTGGTCTACGGCGCCGGCGGGGTCGGGGTGATGGGCGCGGTCTCCGACGGTGCGCTGTCGACCGGCGGCGAGGTGATCGGGGTGATTCCGCAGGCCCTGATGGACCGGGAGTACGGCCGGCTGGATCTCAGCGATCTGCGGGTGGTGGCCACCATGCACGAGCGCAAGGCCATCATGCATGAGTTGGCCGATGCCTTCATCGTGCTGCCTGGCGGGCTGGGAACCCTGGAGGAGATGTTCGAGACGCTGACCTGGTCCCAGCTGGGCCTGCAGCACAAACCACTGGTGGTGCTCAACATCGGCGGCTACTACTCGCCGCTGCGCAACCTGCTGCGGCACGCGGTGACCGAGGGGTTCATGACGGCGGCCGACCAGGCGCTGGTGCGTTTCGCCGACACCGTCGCTGAGATCTGGCCGGCGCTGCAGCTTGCCCCGACCGGCCCGGCGTAACGACGTAAGGCTCGCCCAAACCCCATCCGTCCGATTTATTCGTTCCAAGCATTATGGACGGTAAGCGGCGCATATGCGATGCTGTGCTCACTTCGCGCCGGCGTCCCAGTGCCCACGGCCTGCGCGGGGTTTGCCTGCCCACCTCAGCCGAGGCACTAGTGGGGATGTCGTGTGAACACCGTTGCCACTCCAGCCGCACTCGAGAACGTCAGGGGCTCGGCGCCTTCGCTGCACAGCGTGCGGCTGATCCGGCAGGCCAGGCACGAGGAGACGCTGGCGAAGCTGTCCGCGCTGGACATCATGGTGCCACCGGTGCAGCACGTCACCTGGGTCGGCGACCTGCAGCAAGGTGACGGCGGCAAGGGGGCGATGGCCGACCGGCTAGGCCCGTCCCACCAGCTCATCGTCCGGACCCAGGGCGGTGACAACGCCGGGCACACCACGGTGTTCACCGCCAGCAACGGCCAGGACGTGGTGCTGAAGAACCACATCGTGCCGTCGGGCCTGCGGCATCCGGGCTGTATCGGGGTGCTGGGCAACGGCGTGCTGCTCAACGCCGAACGGCTGTCCGACGAGCTGGCCGCCTTCGCCGAGCACGTCCCCGACATCGCCAACCGGGTCCTGATCAGTTCGCGGGCGCATCTGGTGCTCCCGCTGCACCGGCTGGTGGACGGCTACCAGGAAGACCTCAAACGCCAGTCCGCGGACGAGATCGGCACCACCCACCGCGGGATCGGCCCGGCCAATGTCAGCAAGGTCAACCGGATCGGGATCAGGGTGGGCGATCTGCGCGACCTGGCCCTGGTCGAGGAGCGGCTGCGCGCCAACGTGCAGTTCTTCCATCTCGAGCCGTCCCAGGTCAGCCAGGACCTCGAGTGGCTCAGCGGCTACCGCCAGCTGCTGCTGGCACTGGCCACCGACACCCGGCGGCTGATCAACACCGCTGTCACAGAGGGCTATTCAGTGCTGTTCGAGGGCGCGCAGGGGCCGCTGATCGACCTGGAGCACGGCATCTACCCCTATGTGACCACCTCGCCGACCGCGATCTACTCGGTCTGCAGCGGCAGCGGGGTGGACCTGAGCAAGGTGACCTGTCGGGTCGGCGTGCTGAAGCTGTACCAGACGATGGTGGGCAACGGGGCCTTCGTCTCTGAGGACCACGGCCAGCTCGGTGACCGGCTGCGGCGCGTCGGCGACGAGGTGGGCACCACCACTGGGCGTCCGCGGCGGTGCGGCTGGCTGGATCTGGTGCACGCGCACTGGGCGGTCGGGTTGAACCAGTACACCAGTGTGGTGCTGACCAAACTCGATGTGCTCGACGACTTCGACGAGATCGGGGTCTGCGTCGCCTACGAGCGGAACGGCAAGATCCTGGCGCACTTCGAGCCCGAGCACCGGGTGCTGATGGAGTGCAAGCCGGTTTACCGTTACTTTCCAGGCTGGAACTGCTCGACCAGGGACCTGGAAAGCTATTCCCAGCTGCCCGAACAGGCCCGGCAGCTGATCGACTTCATCGGCGAGTACCTCGGGGTCGACATCAGCGGCGTCACCAAGGGCCCCCGGGACAGCGACATCCTGGTGCCGGCGTCCTCGGAGCTGATTCCGATGCTGGCCGGTCCCACCCGCGCTGGACCGGCCCGTGCTGGATAGGTACACCTCGGCCGAGATGGCCGCGATCTGGTCAGACCAGCACACCCTCGAGCTCTGGCGTGAGGTCGAGCTGGCGGTGCTGGAGGCGTGGACGCATGCCGGTGCGGCGCCGGCCTCGACGCTGGCCGCGGCCCGGGCCGTGCCGGCGCCGCTGCGGCGCGAGGTCATCGAGGAGGAACGCCGGACCCGGCACGACGTGGTGGCCTTCGTCAACGTCTGGACCGCCACGATGCCGCAGCCGGTCGCGAGCTGGGTGCACCGGGGGGTGACCAGCTCCGACATCGTCGACACCGCGACCGGGCTGCGGCTGGCCCGGGTCAGCGACCTGCTGGTGGCGGCAGCCGACCGGCTGGTGGCTGTGCTGCGCGATCACGCGCTGGCGCACCAGCACACCGTCCAGGTCGGGCGCACTCACGGCCAGCACGCCGCGCCGACCGTCTGGGGGTTGCGGGTGGCGGACTTCGCCTTCGCGATGGCCCGCTGCCGGGACCGATTGGTCCAGGCCCGCGGCTCGGTGGCGATGGCCAAGGTCTCGGGGCCGGTGGGCAGCTACGCCGGTGTGAGCCCGGACCTCGAGCAACGGGTCGCCGGCACGCTGCGGCTGCTGCCCAGCCCCGTCTCGACCCAAGTGGTGATGCGTGACTCGATCGCGCACTGGATGTCGTGCCTGGCATTGCTGGCAAGCGTGTGCGAGGCCGTCGCGCTGGAAGTCCGCCACGGCGCGCGCTCGGAGGTGGCCGAGCTCGCCGAGTCCTTCAGCAGCGGCCAGGCCGGGTCCTCGGCGATGCCGCACAAGCGCAATCCCGTCACGTCCGAGAAGATCTGCGGCCTGGCCCGGGTGGTGCGCGGCTATGTCAACCCGGTTCTGGAGGGCGTGGCGCTGTGGCACCAGCGCGATATCTCGCACTCCTCCGTCGAGCGGGTCTGCCTGCCCGACGCCTCGGCGATCTCCGAGCACCTGCTGATCAGCACCGCCGAGCTGGTCAGCGATCTGGTGGTGGACTCTGACCGGATGCGCGACAACCTCACCGCCGCCGGCTCGACCGTGTTCAGCCATGCCGCGCTGACGGTCCTGCTCGACTCGGGCCTGGACCGGCGGCGTGCCTATGCCCTGATTCAGAAACGCGCGCACAACGGCGACGGCGGGTCGTTGTTGAGCTCGCTGCAGGCTGCGGTGCTGGCTGACGGCATCGACATCGCACCCGACTGCTGGGCCGCGATCACCGACCTGGACCGGGAGCTAGCCGAGGTCGGGGCGGTGTTCGCCCGGCTGCGGCGGCTGAGCTGAGCAGCCGGCCAGCAGCAGCGCCGCGGTTGCGGCGTCCGGCGCCACCACCACCGGCATCGCGTTTCCGCCGGCCAGGTTGAACGGTGCGCCCTCGGCGGTCCGGACGTGCCCGCCGGCCTCGGCGTGCAGCAGCAGCCCGGCAGCGTGGTCCCAGGGCAACTCCCAGTTCAGCACCATCGCCGACCGGCGGCCGGCGGCCAGCTCGACGTAGACCAGGCCGGAGGTGTCGAAGAAAGCAGGGGAGATGCCGGTCAGGAACAGCGCGTTGAACCGGTCGCGGTCCTGCTCGGCCCACCAGCGCGGCTGTGGCAGCGCCACGTCCAAGCCCCGCAGCCCAGCGGCCGGCCGGGCCACCGCCAGCTGCTGGCCGTTGAGGTAGGCGCCCTGGCCGGCGACGGCGGTGGCGGTCAGCTCCAGCAGCGGCGAGTAGGTCCAGGAGGCCAGCAGTTCCCCTTGCTGGGCCAGGGCAATCAGGGTGGCGAACCGGGGGCTGCCGGTCACGAAGGCCTCGGTGCCGTCGATCGGGTCGATGATCCAGACCGGCGCCGAGCCGTGCAGCGCGTCGAGGGTGGCCGGGCTGGCCGCGACCGCCTCCTCGCCGACCACCACCGAGCCGGGCAGCAGGCGTACCAGCAGCTCGGCCAGCAGCCGCTCGGCGTCCCGGTCAGCGATCGTGACCAGGTCGCCCGGGGACTTCTCCACGATGTCGTCGGCCACCAGCTGGCCGAAGCGCGGCAAGATCACCTCGCCGGCCACCCGCCGGACCGAATCGGTGACGAAGGCGAGCTGCGCGGGGCTGAGCACGGCCCGCACGCTACTCGACGCTGGCACGCCGGACTTCTGCCGTGTCCTGCACTGCCGGCGTGCCCTGATCTGGCGACGTGCCCTGATCTGGCGACGTGCCCTCTGCCGACGTGCCCTGGCCTTTCAGCGCCAGAACCGCCACCAGCAGCGCCGCGGCCGAGCACAGCGCTGTCAGCAGGAACGAGCCGCTCAAGCCCAGCGCGCTGCCGACGCTCACGCCCGAGATCGACGAGCCCAGCGCGCTGCCGGCCAGGAACAGCGTGGTGACCCAGGCGAAGGCCTCGGTCACGGTGCCCGCCGGGGCGTGCCCGGCGATCAGCACGAACCCGCACGCCAGCACCGGCGCCAGGAAGAAGCCGGCCACGAACATGAATCCGAACATCAGGACCGGCGGCGGGGTCAGCGCCAGCGGCAGGTAGGCCAGCGCCATCGCGGCCAGCAGCCAGCGCAACCGGTGGACGCCGTTGCCCTGCCAGCGCCGGGCGCCGTAGAGCAGGCCGCCGACCAGGCCGCCGATCGACGCGGTGCCGAGCAGCCCGCCGGAGTAGGCCTGCGAGCCCATCTGCTCGGCGTAGGCGACCACCACGACGTTGAGCACGCCGATCGAGCTGCCTACCCAGAACATGCTGGCCAGGATCACGATCAGCGTCCGGGACCTGAGCGCGCCGGCCCAGTCCGGGGTGCGGGCCGGCGGTTGCCAGCGGCGCACCGGGGGAATGCTGACGAACAGCACCGTGCCGATCACCATGGTCGCGCTCAGGACGTACAGCGCGACCTCGGCGGGAAGGATGGCGAACAGCGCCACCGCCAGGAAAGGCCCCAAAATGTAAAGCAATTCTTGCAGCGAGGTGTCCAGGGCGTACGCGACCTCGATAGTGGCGCGGTCAGTCAGCAGAGTCGACCACAGGCTGCGCAACGCCGGTTCCAGCGGCGGCGAGAGCAGGCCCGCCAGCACCACGCAGCCTTCGATGTAGAGCAGGTTGGCAGTGCCGACGGTGGTGAGCAGGCAGAACCCGGCGGCCGAGCCCACGGCGGCCGCGGTCAAGATCAGCACCTGGCCGGCCCGGTCGATGGCGCGCCCCAACGCGGGCCCGCCGACGGCCGAGGCCAGTCCGAAGCTGGCGATCACCACCCCCACCTCGGCGAACGAGCGGCCACTGGCGCGCAGGAACAGCACGATGGACAGCGTCGCCATGCCGTTGGGTATCCGCCCCAGCAGGTTGGAGCCGATCAGCGCGACGGCGTACGGCTGGCTCAGGCAGCTGCGGTAACTGCTCAGCCCGTGCTGGGTGGGCGCCGGCGCGGTCACTGAAGCTCGGCAACCAGCTGGCCGGCCAGCATCGATGCCACCGCCAGCACGCTGAGTTGGGTGTTGGCGCGCGGCGTGCTCGGCAGGATCGCGGCGTCCAGCACGAGCAGGTTGTCGAAGCCGTGCACCCGACCCCGGGCGTCGACCACCGCGCCGCGGTCGGGGTCGGTTCCCAGCGCGCAGGTGCCCACCGGATGCCAGTAGGTGCCCAGCGAGGCCCGCAACCGAGCTAGGCCCGCCGGGCTGCGATCGGTCAGGTCCGGCGGCGCGTCCGGCACGGCCAGCCCGGCCAGCTCGGGCGTGGCCGCGAGCTCGCATGCCAGCTCCAGACCGTCGGCTAGCGCCTGGACGTCGTGGCCGTCGGGGTCGGACAGGTAATTCTGGTCCGGCGCCGCCTCGCCCTGGCCGCTGAGCCGCACGGTCCCGCGGGACCGGGGCTTCATCAGGAAGGCGGTGATGCCGACCTCGAACTCGCCCGGCGTCCGGGCGCCGAACAGCGGCGCGCCGGCGGTCGGAAGCAGGTGCAGGTCCCACTGACCCTCCTCGGAGCCGGGCGGGCACACCGAGGAGGCGGCCTTGAGGGCCACTTGGCTGGCATAGAGCTTTCCGCGCTGCTCGATCTCGGCCAGCGCGTCGCGCAGTTCGCCGGCCGCGGTGAGCCGCAGCGTCACCCCGGGATGGTCGGACAGGTTCGCCCCGACGCCGGGCAGCTCGCGAACCGGGGCCACCCCGTCCTCGGCCAGCCGCTCGGGATGGCCGATCCCGCTGCGCATCAGCACCGCCGGCGAGCCGAAGGCTCCCGCGGTGAGCACCACCGTCGCGGCCGAGAAGCGCCTGAGCCAATCACCTTGGCGCACCAGCACCCCGGTCACCCGGGCGCCGGTGAACTCCAGCCGCTGCACGACGGCCCGGTCCAGGATGTCCAGCCGCGGGTTCGAGCGGCAATCATCGAGATAACCGAAGGCGGCGTTCCAGCGCAGGTCACCGATCGCGTTGATCGGCGGCAGGCCGACACCGGCGCCTTCGGTGCGCCCGGCCAGGTCCTCGACGAACTGATAGCCCAGCCGCCCGGCGCCGGCCACGCTGGCGCTGCTCCACAGCGAGGTCTCGTCCTCGGTCACCGGGCGGACCTGCAGCCGGCGCACCGCGGCCGCCCGGTGCGGTTCCAGCGCGAGTGCGGTGAAGCCCGCGCCGGCCGGCCCGGCAGCCTCGGCCCATTCGTCGTAGTCGGAGTCGGCTCCCCAGGTGTGCCAGCAACCGTTCACGCAGGAGCTGCCGCCGAGCACCTTGCCGCGCCAGGCGTGCGGCGCGGAGTCCGGGTTCCACAGGTCGGCTCTGGGCAGCTCCCGGGCGTCGAGGATGCCGGCCGGCCAGTGCTCGTGCTGCGGTCCGTAGTCGGCGCCGGCTTCGACGAGCAGCACCGACAGCCCGGGCAGCTGCTGAGCCGCCGCAGCCAGCACGCACCCCGCGACACCGCCGCCGACGATGATCAGGTCATAGGTGCTGCGCTGCTCTGTAGTCACCTCGCGGTCCTTTCGCTAGCCAGGCCGAACTCGGGCGAACCGGCCAACATACCCTGCCGCGGGGCTGATCAGGTGTTTTCGATGGCCTGATCCGGATCGGCCCGCCAGCGCGCCGGCAGGTGGTCGACGTTGCCGAGCTCGATCAGCCGGGGCCGGCCGCCGTCGAAGGCGATCCGGGTGACGGAGCAGACCCCGACCGGCGCAAGCTGGCGGTACTGCTGCGGCGGCAGCCCCAGAAAGTGACAGACCAGCAACCGGACCGGCGCCTTGTGCGTCAGCAACGCGACCTTGGCGCCGTCGAACCGGCCGCCGGGGGCCAGCGCCTCGGTGGCCGCTGCCACTGCCCGGCCCAACACCGCCAGCCCGGTCTCGCCGTCCGGCGGCGCGCACCGAGCCGGATCGCGGTACCAGCGCCGGTAGGCCAGCTCGAAGCGAACCTGGCGCGGTGTGCGGCTCTCCCACCGCCCGAAGCTCAGTTCCCGCAGCCGCGGTTCTACCTGCGGCGCCAGTCCGAACCGGGCGGCCAGCGCGGTGCTGGTCTGCACGCTGCGGCCAGACGGGCTGATGTAGAGCCGGCGCAGGCCTGCCAAACCCGCGGCGTCTGGCAGCGTGTCCGACATCAGCCGGCCGACCGGCGACAGCGGCGGGTCGTGCTCGCCGCAGAACACGCCGTTGACCGTGCAGCCGGTCTGGGCGTGCCGCAGCAGCACCAGCTCACCCGACCAGCCCGCCATCGCCGGGCCGTATTCGGGCACCGGTACGGGCATTAGGTCCTCGCGCCGTCAAGGGCGTGCTGGCAGCCGCAGTCGAACTCGGCCGGCAGCGCGTTGACGATTCGGGTGACGGCCTCGACGAAACGTCCCGGGTTCGCGGCGAAGGCCTTCAGCACCCGGGCATGGCTGACCAGGTCGGTGTCCTCCTCGGCGCCCACCACCTCGGCCAGCGCCACGTCGTAGTCGGTGACGTAGGACAGGTTCATGTAGCAAAGCTCCTGCTCGCGGGCCAGCACCACCTCGGGGTACTGGGTCATGTTGAGCACATGCCAGCCCTGGGACCGGTACCACCGGCTCTCGGCCATCGTGCCGAACCGCGGCCCTTGGGTGACGACCACGGTGGCGCTGTCGTGCACGCCCTCGATGCCGGTCAGCGCCTCTGTGGCCAGCCCCCGCATCCGCAGGCAGTAGGGATAGGCCGAGCTGATGTGCGCGGCGGCGTTGCCCGAGAAGAAGGTGTCGATCCGGCCGCTGGTCCGGTCGATGAACTGGTCGACCAGCACCAGGTCACCCCGGCGGTACTCGGCCTGCAGGCTGCCGACCGTGTTCAGCCCCAGGATCTGGCGCACCCCGAGCTCCTTGAACGCCCACAGGTTCGCCCGGTACGGGATCTCGTGCGGCAGGTACTCATGGTCGCGGCCATGCCGGGGAAGGAACGCCACCGGCCGGCCGTCCAGCGACGACAGGCTGATCGGGGCGCTGGTCGGCCCGTACGGGGTTTGCCGGCTGACTTCTTCGACCGGCTCCAGGAACTCGTAGAAGCCGGTGCCGCCGATGATCGCAAGTACTGGTTGTTCCATGTCGCTCCTTGGTCGGTGATCGGATTCGGATGTCACGGCGTTCGCCCAGCTGGTTGCAGCGCGTTCTGCAGCGCGGCGCGCAGCTCCGCCTCGGACAGCACCGGCCCGGAGAACTCGGCGTAGGCCCGCACCAGGTTCTCGGTGCTCGATCGCCGCACGGACAGCCACTGCCGCTCGGGCAACGCCAGCCGGACGCCGTCCACCCGGTTCATCGAGGTGGCCTCGAGGCCGAGCCCGGTGTTGGCCAGCAGCGCGCCGGCCGTGGCGGGCAGGTCGAGCTCGCCGGCCGGGCAGCCGACCGCGGTCTCGAGGTAGTGCCGCCGGCCGTGCCGGGCGCGCAGGCCCTGCAGCGCCGCGTCGAGGCTGTGGCCGCGGTCGGCCAGCAGCCTGCTCAGCAACGCCACCACCACCGAGGGGTCCCGGTCATAGCCGTACGGCGCGAAGGCCAGGTCACCGACGTTGCCGCCGGCCGCGCAGATCTGGCCGCCGGCCAGCAGCTCGGCCATGTTCTTGAAGCCCACCCCGGTGACCAGCACCTCGCCACCGTGCTCGGCGGCGATCCGGCCGGGCAGGCTGGTCGTCGTCGAGGTCACCGCGATGCGGCGGCTGGGCAGTTCCGGATGGCCGCGGTAGAGCTGTTCCAGCAGCAACGCGTAGAGCTCGCCGCAGCCCACCACCCCGCCGTCGGAGCCGACCAAGAAGACCCGGTCGCCGTCGCCGTCCAGCACGATGCCGAAGTCGGCCGGCCCGGCCCGCACCGCCGCGCTCAGCCGGCGCCGGGAGTCGGCCAGCGCCGGGTCCGGGGTCAGGCCGCCGAAGTCCGGGTCGGGCTCGCAGCCGATCGGCTGCACCGACCAGCCGAGCAGATCGGCCAGCCGCACCATGGCGGGTCCGGCGATGCCGTGCAGGCCGTCGATGACCACCCGCCAGGGCGGTCCCGGGCTGCCGCCGACGCGTGCCAGCACCCGGGCGAGATGGGCCTCGATCATCGGTTGCGGCGACTCGGCGGCGCTAACCGGCCCGGCGGGATCTGCGGAATCGGAATCGGAATCGGCGCCCGGCTCGGCGGGCGCTGCCTCGACCAGCGCCAGATACCGGCTCTCGATCTCGCTCTCCAGAGCCGGAGAAATGCTGCCGGCCACCCCGGACTTGATCTTGAGCCCGTTCCAGCCGGCCGGGTTGTGGCTGGCGGTGACCAGGAACGCCAGCTCGAACTCACCGGCCGACACCGCGGCCGACGCCACCGGCGTGGGCACCCCGCTGCACAGCGTTGCCGTGATGTTGAGC
>WUUC01010089.1_pt1 | contig 22453 bp, 22 predicted proteins | sample 6278441 | NCBI WGS metagenome assembly WUUC01 (sample SAMN13675441, study PRJNA597444) | soil metagenome | isolation source: soil | place: USA: Washington | collected 2017-10
TTTTTCAACAGCTCCCTGAACCTCTTGTCGGTCTTCACCGCCCTCAGATCCGTATCATTCTCATATTGCTGCCGTGAATTATACCCGTTATCGGCCGCTTTGTTGAGGAGGTCAAAAACCCTGTCGGTTTCATCAAGGTGTGCGTAGCCGCAGGCGCGATTGTAATACTGTAGCCCATTTGGCTGGATCGCCATCGCCTTCCCGAAGTACACGTCACTCAGATCGAACTTCCCCATCTCGAAAAGCCCGTTGGTCAGTTCAAAATATCGATGCTGCACGTCTGTGCTCGTTGCAACGACTGGAGCAAGCAATCCCTCGGCTTCTTCATTCTTGTCAAGCCCGTACTTCACAAAGACTGTCTCCATTGTAACATTTGTGTTGGTGGAGGCAGGCGCGTTAGCGCCAAGCAATTGTTCCGCTTCGGCAAAACGTTTTTGCTTTCGTAAGATCGAGCTGTACAACACGATGCCATCAAGGTTACCGGGATATAAGCTGATCCATTGTTTTAATGACTGCTCCAACCTGGCAGAATCGTTGGTATGAATCGCTTCGAGGACATCTTCAGCAGGCCATGGTTCAATCGCCTTAACGGTCGCACTGGTCGTTTTCAATTCATCGATCAACTTTGCGTCGGTCCAATAGATATCGAAGCCGATCCGCGTGTCTGACTGATCCCGGTTGCTGGCGAACAACAAGTACTTTCCATCCGGCGTGACACGCGGGAATCTCTCCATGGCGGCGGAGTTTACTTTCGGTCCCATGTTTACCGGCAGACCCCATTCGCCCTCGTCACTTCTGAATGAAATATAAAGATCGTGGCTGCCCGATACTCCATCCGGTCTTGTTGATTCGAATATCAGGTAGTCCTCGTCGGGTGACACGTATGGTCCGTCTTCGTAATTTTGGGTGTTGATGTTGTACGGTAACATCATCGGCTCCGAATATTTCCCATTGTTCCTGGCAGCAACGAGGATGTTCCCGCTTGTTCCGACACTTCCCGACATCGACATGAAGTATAGCGTTCCTTTGTTGGTGATGGAATGCGAAAACTCTTCGCTCTTTGAAACTGCCGTATCGAGCGGTACCGGCGTTCCCCAACCGGCCGTGGTCCTTTCAACAGTCCAGATCCTGTTGCCCCTGCCTTGCCGATAGCCGGGCGCCTCCCGACGTGAGTTGAAGAACAATGTTTTGCCGTCGGTTGCGAAGGAGGGAGCATAGTAATCTGCAATGGTGTCGGCGAATGCCGGCGTTGTGGGTTTAGACCAGGCTCCATTCAAGTATGACATTTCAAAAAGACGGCCCTTGTATTGGCTGGTCATAACGGCCCAAAGAACCAAACTGCCGTCGGGAGAGAATGCGATAGCACTATGTTCATTTGCTTCTGTGCTGATAATGCCCGGGGCGAAGAGGCTTGCATCGGGTGTAGGTGTTGTTCCGAAGTAATCGATCGGGGCCCTGGCAGGCGTACATGCGGCTAAGAGAATAATTATGACGGGTATTAATACCAGGTGTCCTCTCATTGAGATCAGTTTTTATGAGGGTGTTAGATACGGATAAACTCCCTTTTTAAAATCACCCGGCTTTGGGTAATGCTGGCTATATTTAATGCCCGATCACTCCATGAAACTTCCGCTCCTCGACCTGGTCGTCATCATTGTTTATATGACCGGCATTGTTGCACTGGGTGCTTCGTTCTATTTCCGGAGTAAATCGGCAGCTTCATACACAACGGGTGGAGGGCGTATTCCCGCATGGGCATTAGGGATGTCGATCTTCGCGACGTTCGTGAGCAGCATCAGCTTCCTTGCGCTGCCGGGAAAAGCATATCAATCTAACTGGAACAGTTTTGCCTTCAGCCTTTCGATTCCCCTCGCTACGTGGGTCGCCGCGAAGTATTTTGTGCCGTTATTTCGCAGCATCAACAGCGTCTCGGCATACGCCTGGCTCGAAATACGATTCGGCGTCTGGGCACGGATCTATGCGTCGACCTGCTATTTGTTAACGCAACTCGCACGCACGGGATCGATCCTGTTCCTTCTTGCGTTGCCGCTCAATGCACTGTTGGGTTGGAACATCAATGCGATCATCATTGTCACCGGTGTTCTCGTCATGATATACTCGATGATCGGAGGCATTCAGGCCGTAGTATGGACCGATACAGTGCAGGGCTTCGTACTGATCGGTGGCGCCCTTGCGTGCCTGGTCATACTCGTGTTTTCAGTTCCAGGCGGATTGTCCCAGTCGATCGATATCGCTCTCGCGCATGACAAGTTCAGCTTCGGCAGCTTCGAGTTCGATTGGTCGACGTCAACCTTCTGGGTCGTGTTGATCTATGGACTGTTCATCAACCTGCAAAACTTCGGCATCGATCAAAACTATGTCCAACGCTATATCACCGCCAGGACCGATAGAGATGCGAGGATCTCCACATGGCTCGGAGGTATGTTATACGTTCCTGTCTCCTTGTTGTTTTTTTTGATCGGCACATTCCTCTTCACATATTACCAGGCGTACCCGGCTGATCTCCCTGCGGACCTTCATGGGCCGGCGATGTCCGACAGGGTGTTTCCTTATTTTATTGTGAATGCCCTCCCGCAGGGATTCACGGGCTTGCTCATCGCATCGATCTTCGCAGCCGGCATGAGCACGATCTCCACGAGTCTCAACAGCGGCGCTGCCGTAATACTTGCTGATTTCTTCTGGCGCTTTCGCGGAAAAGACATGCCCGAGAAACAATCCATGAGGGTGCTCTACATCGCCTCAGCTTCAATAGCCATTGCAGGAATATTGGTAGGTCTCGCCATGACGAAAGTTAAAAGCGCCCTCGATGCCTGGTGGGCCTTGTCATCGATCTTCAGCGGTGGAATGCTTGGCCTGTTCCTGTTGGGTTTCATATCCAGGAAGGCTACCAGCCTGCATGCGGCCATCGGGGTGTTGGCCGGTATTGTTGTTATCTGCTGGATCAGCCTTTCACCGATATACTTCTCCAGTACATTGCACACGAATATGGCAATCGTATTAGGTACTGCGGCGATATTTATAGTCGGGTTTTCACTGGGTGTTCTCTTTAACCGAAAGCATAACGTATGAGATCGATCTTCACTATTGTCATTGTTGTCTCACTTTTGTCGTGCACAGCAAAGAAGTCATTGCCACCTCTGGCGAAGCCCGGAGAAGGAGCGTACGTCAGCGGTGAACTGATCTACCCCCTGGACAATAAACCCACACCCGAATGTCATGCGTCGACGATCGTTCAGACGCCCTCTGGTATTGTTGCCGCTTTCTTCGCAGGTACACACGAGCGACACAACGATGTAGGCATACGGATTTCCCGCCTCGTCGACGGAGATTGGACAGCATCCGAAGAAATCGCCAACGGCGTGCAGGACAGTTCACTACGTTATCCAACGTGGAATCCTGTGCTCTTCTTACCTGGAGACGGACCACTCATGTTGTTCTACAAAGTCGGTCCCGATCCACGTTCGTGGTGGGGCATGCTTATGACTTCCAACGACGATGGTAAAACATGGTCCCAACCCGTGAAACTCGGCGAGGACGCGAAGACGGGCCATCTCCTCGGGCCAGTCAAGAACAAACCGTTTCAACTCGATGACGGTACTATTATCTGTCCAAGCAGCACCGAGATCAAAACAACCGACGACGATACACTCTGGAAAGTTCACTTTGAGATAACCCGTGATCTTGGAAAAACATGGGAAGTTGTCGGGCCGATCAACGACGGGATCGAATTCGACGCGATACAACCGAGCATTCTACGGTATGAAGACGGCAGGTTGCAGATACTCTGTCGTACCCGTCAGGACGTGATATCCGAAAGCTGGTCGGAAGACAACGGCAAAACATGGAGTCCCATGAAGGCGACTTCATTGCCGAACCCGAGCGCCGGTACCGATGCAGTTACATTGAATGACGGACGTCAATTACTGGCCTACAATCACACCACAGACCAGGGAGACGAACCGAAGGACCGGAATATGCTCAACCTCGCCATCTCATCCGACGGCAAGCAGTGGACACCGGTCATGACGCTGGAGAACGTCCCCAACGAATCCGGATACTCATATCCCGCGATTATCCAGGCGTCAGATGGCATGGTGCATGTCACCTACACATACAACCGGGAGACGATCAAGCACGTGGTTATCGATCCTTCAAAGCTTTAATCGCGACCATAGGGCAACCGCTATGGCAACTAGAACCGCGAAACGTACTTATCTGCGTCGCTTGTTAGCAACTGGATTTCGCGCACTCTTTGGCGTTTACCTTGTTTTGCCAATTGCTCCACGACGTACTCCGGAGAGCGTCCATTGTCGAACTGTTTGATCTTCCATCGCGGAACGCAATAGTAGACTTTTTCTATGCCGATGATACTAATCATGGACAGACACCGGGGACAAGGTTGAACCGCAGCATAAATGTCGGTTCCCGCCAGGTCCTGCGTGTCAAGGTTCTTACAAGCATTGATTATCGATTGGACCTCTGCGTGCGCCGCAGGGTCCATCGATAATTCATCACTGTTCCAACCTTCACCAATGATCTTACCTTCCTTTACAATGACACTCCCGCCTGGAGGCCCCTGATCTTCGCCAACCTCCACCTGGCTTAGTTCAAGGGCCCGGGTCATGAATTGGTCTTGCTGCGGTGTGCTTACCTCTTCTTTGCCTTGCCTTGTTCGTTGGCTTTCTCCCCTGTTTTTTTTTACGGTTTGCTCGGCCTTGTATTGCGAATACACGGCAAACAACAGAACACTGAACAGTATGACTTTCTTTGCGGTTGACATTATAGATAATAATCTTTAGCAGCCTCTGGCTGATAGTTAACTTTTACGATTTCAAAAAGGCCAACTTTGCCCGGAATTTTCCATGAGACGATGTCGCTCTCATTCTTACCGAGCAGGGCAAGGCCGATTTCAGATAGCACCGAGATCTTTCGTTCACGAGGCTCGGCCTCCTGCGGATAGGTGAGGGTGACCTCGGATTGCCGCTTGGTCATGATATCCTTAAGGTGCACACGGGAGTTCATGGTTACCACGCGGCGGTCGATAGCCTCTTGTTCGACGGTCTTCGCATTTACCAGGTAGGTGTGAAGGCGGTTGACAAATGTCGGCATCGGTGACCCGGCTGTTGTAAGTTCTATCAGGTCCAACAAACGGTTATAGTCATTAACAGTAACAGTGATACGCTTTTCCATCCAACTTATTATTTCAATTTAAACTGCATGGTTGCATGATCCGTGCCAATGAAAACACTGAAATAAGGGTTTGAAGGCATGAATTAGGAACTATAAATGGGTAATATCCCCCAGTGGTGAAAATTTCCTCAGCCATTCTTACTAACTTTACGTTTAGCTATTAACTTTTATCTTCTAGTTTTTAACTTTTATCTTCTAGTTAGTTTATGAAAAATGCAGACCACAGGTTAAAAGAACGAGTCAAGGAACTAAACTGTCTTTACCAGATATCCAAAGTGGCGTGGGATGCAAAGAACGACGTGAACGTGCTGGCTGGAAAAGCTCTCGAAATAATCCCCGCAGCAATGCAGTATCCGGAACTGGCGGAAACGGAGATCCGGATTGACAGCACGAAATTCTCAACAGGAGGATTCCATAAGAAGAAAACGGCGATAAAAGTTGGTTTGACGGTAGATAAAAAGACATACGGAAGCATTACAATTGGCTACAGGGCACAAGGAGGAGGTAAATCAAAACCGAGATTTCTTCCGGAAGAGAAACGCTTACTGGAGACAGTAGGCCGCGAGCTATCCCTGGTTGTCAAACGTGCTTCCGTCGAAGATGAAAAGCAAAAGCTCCAGGCGCAATTACAGCACATCGAAAGACTCGCGTTTGTCGGCGAGTTGTCGGCCGGTATTGCACACGAGCTTAATGAACCATTGGCGAGGATACTCGGATTTGCACAGTTGATCGGAAAGACCGGGAGTTTATCGCACCAGCAGAGTGAGGACGTCGACAGGATCGTGAAGGCTTCCCTGTACACGCGAGAGATCATCAAGAAACTGATGATCTTTTCCAGGCAGATGCCGCAGCAGATCACCAGTGTGGATCTCAATGAGATCATCGCGAGCATCCTGTATTTTATAGACGTCAGGTTTCACGGCAACGGAATAAAATTGAAGACAAAGCTCGCCCGCGACCTGCCTGTGATCAAGGCCGATGAGGTCCAGGTAAGCCAGGTGCTCGTGAATCTCATCACCAACGCGGTTCATGCGATGCCCGGTGGTGGGGAGATCACCATTGCAACCAAAGTAAAGGGGAAATACGTTAGCCTTATAGTGAGCGATACGGGACAGGGGATGACGGCGGAAGTCAAGGAGAAGATCTTTGAACCGTTTTTCACTACCAAGCCTGTGGGACAAGGAACAGGCCTCGGCCTGTCGGTCGTGAAGGGGATCATTGATTCTCACCAGGGCCGGATCCTCGTCAATTCGGTGCTGCGAACAGGGACGAAGTTTGAAATTCTTTTGCCATTGAAATCGAAATGAAAGCTAAAAAGGATCAAGCCAATATATTGGTTGTCGACGACTCACCCGAGACCGTTGAGCTTATTAAACGAAACCTGGAGTCGATAGGCCACCAGGTTTACAGTGCGAATAATGTTCAATCGGCCGTAAAGTTTCTTGGGTCCATGCATGTAGATCTTGTGATAACCGATCTCAAAATGCCGGGAGAAAGCGGACTGGAACTCGTACGTCACGTTACGGAGAACCACAAAGGCATCGGTGTGCTTGTGATCACCGGTTTTCCTTCTATCCAGGGTGCTGTTCAATCGATAAAGATCGGTGCTGAAGAATACCTCGTAAAACCATTCACCGACGACGAGTTGTTCAAGTCAGTGGATCGCGCACTTTCCCGGACATCGAAACAACGCAAGAGTAGCTCGAAGCCTGCGCAGCAGAATTTCGGGATAATAGGGGACTCTGATGGCATGCAAAAAGTTTTCAAAACCATCGGCAAAGCGAAGGTCACGAGCGCGACGGTACTGATCAAAGGAGAAAGCGGCACCGGGAAAGAACTTGTCGCAAGGGCCCTTCATTACGGTGGACAATCATCGGCAGCGCCGTTTGTTCCTGTAAACTGCGGAGGCATTCCGGATTCATTGCTTGAGAGTGAATTGTTCGGTTATGTGAAAGGAGCTTTTACAGGAGCCAACGAAACACGCGCCGGGTTCTTTCAGACTGCCGACGGTGGAACGATATTCCTGGACGAGATAAGTAATACCAGCCTGGCGATGCAGGCGAAGTTGCTGCGCGTTCTACAGGACAAGGAGTTTTATATGGTGGGCTCGAAGAAGTCTCAGAAAGTGAATGTAAAGATCGTTGCTGCCACCAATGTAGACCTGATGCAGCTTGTTAAGAAGGATCTGTTCCGTGAAGACCTGTTTTACCGGTTGAATATAATCACGATCGACCTTCCGCCATTGCGCGAGAGAGACAACGACGTACTCCTGCTACTTGATGCTTTCCTGGAAAAGTACGTCCGCGAACTCGGTAAAGGTGCCATGAGGTTTTCGCCCAGGGCATTAAAGACATTGACAGAGTATGCATGGCCGGGTAACGTGCGGGAATTGCAGAACCTGGTGCAACGGCTTGTGATTATGGCAGATGAATCGACCATCGATATTGCCGACCTCCCGGGTAACTTCAGGTTCTCTGCATCACGGATGAAAGGCTTGAACCGGACGCTTGATGAAGTCGAGAGGGAATATATCATTGATGTACTCGCAGCAAACAAGAACAACATATCGCATGCTGCGAAGGTGTTAGGTATTGATCGAAAAACTCTGCGAGAGAAGATCAAAGGTGCCGGGAAGTAATGGTTGAAATGCGGGGAGTCCCCTGCGGGAGACTCCCGCGGAAAACCAGGACTCTGCGTGAATACCAAAGACGCATCGTAACAACTGAGGAGAAACTCTCCACCGGATACTTTCACTCCAGCACTTTATCATACAACACGCTTAATCGTTTTGATTTCGAAATCAATTCGTGGTATGCATTTTGGAATACCCCGTTGACGGAAAGATTTACATGCAGCGGGAATTGATCGAAGAAATTGTTTCAAAGGAGTTTCGAAAACTCTTTGATCATTACGAGTTGTTTGAGAACGAACCTGACCAATCTCTTCCAGGTGACCCGGGCGGTTTGTGTAAGACCTGTGACCGGGCCGACAAGTGTGAGTTGCCCGGCAGGCGAACAGGAACATGGCACTGCAAAGATTTTGAGTGAGTTAATTAAAGACAATGGCGCAAGCATTAGAAATATATTATTCTTCAGTGATCACACGATCTCCCACATTGAGAAAAGGAGGGCCGGTTACAGCGCAACAGGGTGAGGCAGGGTTTGACTATGCAATGTTCATAGTCATACTGATGTTCTGGACCGGCCTCTTTTTCGAGTATTGGTTGGGATAGAACATACATTTTTAATATCACTGAATAATGATTGACGAGCCTTTGTTGTGGATTGGATTCAACGCATTTGTACTGGTAATGCTTGCCCTCGACTTGGGTGTATTTCACAGGAAAGGACATCATGTATCGGTGAAGGAAGCGTTGATTTGGACTGCTGTGTGGGTCGGACTGTCGGGCGTGTTCAATTTTTTCATCTATTATCGCTTTGGTGAAGAGCTGGCAGTTCAATTCCTTACCGGCTATCTCATTGAGAAGTCGCTGAGTGTTGATAACATATTTGTCATCATCCTGATCTTCTCTTATTTCCGTGTGCCTTCTGAATACCAGCACAAGGTCCTGTTCCTCGGCATCCTTGGAGCGTTGGTGATGAGAGGGATCTTCATCTTTGCGGGTATCGAACTTATTCACACGTTTCACTGGCTAATCTACATTTTCGGAGGATTCCTTGTGATAACCGGTGTCAAGATGTTGATATCGAAAGATATCCCGATGGACCCTGACAAGAACCTGTTTGTGAAGGTGCTTAGAAGGATCGTACCGGTCACGAATGAATATGTAGGCGACAGTTTCTTTACAAGAAGAAACGGAGCGTTGCTGGCCACGCCTCTTTTCCTGGCGTTGCTGGTCATCGAGGGGACCGATCTGATCTTTGCGGTCGATTCGATCCCCGCGATTCTCGCCATATCTGACGAGCCGTTTATCGTCTATACTTCCAACATTTTTGCGATACTCGGATTACGATCACTGTATTTTGCTCTTGCCGGGATCGAGAAGTATTTTAAATATCTGAAAGTAGGGTTGGCACTGATACTGGTGTTTGTCGGTAGCAAGATGGCGCTGGCAGACTTCGTTAAGATACCGGTCGGAGTATCGCTTCTTGTTATCGCAGGTATCCTGGCGACATCAATGATCGCTTCGGTGGTGGGCTCATCAAACGCACCAAAGCCTCTTCCTAAATTGTAATGTTATTTACCGAGGACGGCTTTGGTTTCTTCGAGCAGCTTTTGAACTTCGGTGGTGTTGAGCCACGAATTTCCCGAGGACACACCGGCGATGGCTCTTGTATTGCTGATGTTCTCCAAGGGGTTGTTGTTGAGCAGCACCAGGTCTGCTTCTTTACCAACTGCAATGGTCCCCGTCCGGGTGTTCATACCGAGGAAAGTGGCCGGGTTGACAGTCGCTGTTTGTAGAGCTGCATAGGGTGTGAGGCCTGCATCGACCATCGTCTTAAGCTCGTCGTGTATTGCAAATCCCGCAACCACAAAGAACTCAGGTGCATCTGATCCTGCCATCAATGGCACGCCGGCTTTCCAAAGTTCATTCACCATTTGTTTGCGGATATGAACATACTTTTCACGACTTGACAATGGCGCCATTTTCTTCAGATAGCTTTCGCGATACTGCCATTTTTCCTCTCTCAATTTTGAAGGAATGTAATTATAGTCAGGCTTGGCTTTGATCTCTTCATCGCTGAGCGGAAGTCCTGCGTTGGAGATGAAGAAGTAGTTGGTGGGTGTTACATAGATCCCGGCGTCTTTAACGCTTTTCACCAATGCGGGAATTTTTGATTCCACCAGGTGCGGCACAGTTTCCCAGGCGGCTTTGCTATAGATGTTGTAGTCGGAAACACTCTGGCCGTGATTGTATGAAGTATCGGGAAGCAATGTTTCTATGAACATGTCCATGTGCTCGATCTGTTGCTTCGCCTCGAGGGCGGCTGGCAGCATAACGATAGGTCCGACGTGCCCGACAACTCTGATGTTCTCCCGTGCGGCGGCGGTAATGATGGCCTTGTGCACGGGCCTGGTGATCATGAAGGTGACCTTAATGGCGTCGTAACCCTGCTGTTTGAATGTGGCAACAGCATGCCTGGCCTTTTCTTCGGAGTCGACGAGTTCATAGTTTTTAAATTCAACAGGGAAGGGCCACTTGCCCGCCAGCTGCGGACTGGCGACACTCAACTCGGGACCGATCCATTTTCCATTCTTAACATTGGCCCTGGCCTCGAGGTAGGAGGGATGGCCGGCCATGATGCGTGCAGTGGTAATGCCGTTCGCCAGCATGAGCTTCAGTTCCGTTTCGTTTGTGTTGACATGGTCTCCCTGTTCGTAGAAGAAATGAGTGTGCATATCGAACAGGCCGGGCATGAGAAATTTTCCGGTGCCGTCGATAACCTTCACATCGGGCCCTGGCCTTGTACTGGCGGATGGTGAAATACTTTTGATGACTCCCTTCTCTACAACCACCGTTTGATCCTTCAGTACTTCTTCCTTTGTCATGGTGATTACCGAAACATTTTTGATCGCATAGGAATTCTGTGCGGAGGAATACAGTGAGATGAGGGTGAAGGCAATGATGAGTGAAAGTGTACGGTTCATGTTGCTGTGAAATTTTTAGTTGTGACACCGTCCCGTGATCTGGGTGATTCAATGTTCCGGGTCAGAGTAATAATACAAAAAAGTATCGTTCGCACTTTGTTTTCCATGGGGTCGCGCGGCCTCTTCCCAGCAGAGTCTCCCGTAGGGGACTCTGCGTTGTTTCATGACGTAGCAACAAACGCTTTTCTACAAAGTATCATATATTGCAACTAATTATTCAACCTGATAAATTAGTCGTATGAGTAAAGCCAAGGCCGCCGCAAAAAAGAAACTGTCTGCAGAAGAACGTGAGGAACTTCTTCTCGCCCTCCAGACCCGTTTCGATAAAAACCTGAAACGCCATAAAGGCATCGAATGGTCTAAAGTAGAAGCAAAACTTGCAGCTAATGCCGACAAGCTATGGTCACTCAGTCAAATGGAACAAACCGGAGGTGAGCCCGATGTGATCGGCCAGGATAAAAAGAGCGGCGAGTTTATTTTTTGTGATTGCTCCGACGAAAGTCCCAAAGGCCGCAGAAGTATCTGTTACGACCACGAGGCACTGCAATCAAGAAAAGAGCATAAGCCCAAGGACAGTGCTATCGGCATGGCAGATGATATGGGCATTGAGATCATGACCCAAGAGCAGTATCAAGACCTTCAGAAACTTGGGGAGTTCGATCTCAAAACATCGAGCTGGGTAAAGACACCTTCCGATATCAGGGACCTCGGCGGTGCTGTTTTTTGCGATCGACGATACAACACAATCTTCTATTATCACAATGGCGCAGAATCTTATTATGGCGCCAGGGCCTTCCGTGGTTTGTTGAAGGTCTGAGATCAGGGGAATGTTCCGGATCAAGGACAACCCAGTTTGTGGTATGAGAGCTCCGTGAGCGAGGCAATCTGGCCAATATACTACGAGTCGAAGTTCACGAAGATACAGTAGCAAATACCGGCGGGATCTATAACTGCGTACTGTGCTGATGTGGCCAGGGCGTACCGTAGCCTATTTCACAGAATAATTTCAAGCTCCGCAAAAACCGGCCCCATGTGTAGTTGCATTCTGCATACATCGGTGTGTGATCTTTCCAATTTTCGTGTTTGAAAATTAATACAGTAACGTTCTCTGCATTACCCTGCTGTCGTAGCTGATCACTTATTTCAGGATTAGACTTCAACAAGGAAGCCTTGTCACCTGCTTCAATTTTGAAAGAAATAGTTGTTCCCACCCATTCATCTGTTCCCGCAATACAGTTCCACCTGATGAGCTCAAACGGTTTTAATTCGATGACCCTCATTTCTTTGAAGTAGTCGTCACCAAATGGAAAACGCGCTATGGTGTTCGCCTCTTCTTCTGCGCTGGCGCCTGGTGTCCACCATCCAGCCAATCCACTCCGCATGGTAATAGCCTCATAAACTGTCTCTGCTGTGGCCCCGATCGTCAATTCATGATGGATGTTTGGCATTCTACGTTTGTTTTTTAAACGATAAGATATCAAAATAAATAAGGGTAGTAAATGACTATGCCACACACTACTGAAAAAATGCACACGACCAGTACAGCACCGGCAGAGAGGTCTTTCACCTGGCCGATCATCGGATCCGGATTCTGAGTGACGCGGTCCGCCAGCCTCTCGACAGCGGTATTAAAAATTTCTGCCATCCACACGACTCCAATGAGGATCAGTGTGATAAGCCATTCGGTCTTACTGACTTGAAGCACGTTGTTCACGATAAGCACTGCCATCGTGGCGACGAGGTTGATTGCCATATTTACTTCATTTCGGAACGCTATCGCTATACCGCGAAAAGCGTATTTGTAGCTGGCCAGGTGCTTGCGAATCATGATTCTCTTCTTTGGTTGACAAAAATGTCATTGGTTCACGTGCGCAAGGTACACCGAAAGGAAACATGCCAGGCAAATAAATCCGGTAAGAGTAAATGGAGACAACTTTTGCTGCGAATCGCCGGACTGAAGTGAAAAAACCGCGAGCAACCAAAACAGGATGTAGAATATAATATCCCACGCATCGAACCTGCCATTGGTAAGCCGCATGAGCTGACAAAATTCCAGGCCTATTGCGAACAACACCGGAATAAAGACAACCTGAATTTTATAATTCCGGATCTTCACATAAAAATCCTGGGAAAGGAGTGTCACACAGAACATCCAGAGGCCTCCCGGTAGGGAGAATATAATGAGGTCGTTCAACGGCAGTGCACTAATAACACAGGTCTTAATAGACGAATAAGCGTCGAACGACAACAGGAATATTGCTAATTCATTGACGACTGTCTTTTCGGATCGATAGAACAGGTAGACAAATAAACTGACGGACAATGCGGCTGCGATGCTATAGACTCTTTTCATAGATCAGGATTTTGAAGTATGAAAACATTCCGGCGTTGAATTCCTTCAGGAGTTTGAACTTCTCCAGTTCACGTAATGCGGAAATATGAAAAACTGATTTGAAGTAGAATAGGGGAGAGATCCTGCCGAACGCTTTGTCCAGGTACTTCAGGCAGTTGTCAGGTGTAAAGTGGTTGAGTATAAAAATCTTTCCACCAGGTTTTAGTACCCGGTTGACCTCCTTCAGTAATTTTTCAGGATCCGCGACCACTGCGATGACATGCGACAGCACGACGTAATCAAATGCGGCTTCGGGGAACCCGAGTGTCTCCCCATTCATCTGGTGAAGCTGAATATTATCCTTTAGGTGCTTGCCAGCACGGACGAGCATTGAACCGGAATTATCGACGCCGGTAATTTCATGGTTCCGATAGTATTCGAAATGAGCGCCGTTGCCAACGCCGATCTCGAGTAATTGTCCGTGCGGATAGCTATTGATCTTGCCGAAGAATTTTCGTTTCTGTGGCTTTAGAAAAAGGTCGACGATCGGGTAGAGGAGAGTGAACCGATCATAGAACTTCTCTGAGTTTTTGGGCATGGCGGCGCCATTAACCCCTTCGAGTTTTACACTGACCATAGCTCTTTTGGCTTCCGTCAAATGTATTTAAAAGAACTTTTAATTTCAAAGTGAAGGGTTAAAAAAGAGAAGGAAATCTTATTGCGGGGAGTCCCCTGCGGGAGACTCCCGCGGAAACGAGGGGGGATGGCAACACACTCTTCCAGCAGAGTCTCTCGCAGAGGAGTCTGCGCGTTGAGAGGTTGCCCGCATAACAGGAAGGCATTCCATAGAAGCTTCTCCACTTTCTTGCCGGGGGTTCCCCTTCGCTACGCTTGGGGAACGACATTTTATAGTAGAGCACACACTCTTCCCGGCAGAGTCTCTTGTAGAGGACTCTGCGTGTTTTTGAAAAGCCTTTGATTTAGAGTTTTGTGATGCGTACAGCGTTCATGCCTTTGGGGCCGGGTGCTGTTTCGAAGGTGACGCGATCTGATTGCGCTATCGGGAAATTGGCTGATTTGAAATGGAAGAACAATTCTTCCTGCGTTTGGTCGTCTTTAATGAATCCGAACCCTTTGTCTTTATCGAAGAACTTGACAACTCCCTGTTTGATATAGGAGAGGGGTGCACCACCCTTATTTCTTGACGTGAGTTCGATGTCAGTTTCTTTAATCTGTCTCTTTTTTGTGATATCGGGCGGCGCCGATGAGAAATTGCCATTTTCGTCGACATAAGCGATCATGTCTTCGAACGACTTACCATCCTTGTTTCCAGCCTTACGTTCTTCCTTGCGCTGTTCTTTGTCTTTGCGCTTCTGGATTCGCTTTTTTTCGTTTTCTCTCTTATTAAAGGTGCCGGACGATTTCGCCATATGTTATTTTGGGTTTGTTTCTAATATCGGTTCACTCACTACTGGTTTTTCCTGGGTGACGTGCAATTTGAACTGCCTGTCGAGGGTGATCTCGTAGGAATGTGCACGAAGGAGTTCAATGCCCTTGGGGGACTGTTGAAGCATGTTCAGCAGGTCCTGGGCTATTTCGGACTCCCTGATGTTGTTTGTCGCCTTTCCATTGGTAACGCGCAAAATGAAGTCAAAACCCCTTTTTTTCTTGGTGTCCAGGGATACAACTTCATGCTGCATGAGGGTATAAAGCTGTGGGACGTCGGCCGCTGCTAACATCATCTTGAGGATTGCCGGACGATATTTGTTCCAGAGCGGTGAATACTTTCTTGCTGACATATCTGAGTTCATATTGACCTATTTTTTTAGCCGGCCCGGCGTAACTCGGGCCTGCCGGCAGTTATTTTTCAATGTTTTACTTATCGAGACTCTTGAGGACAACAGTCAGGAGGCAGAGCAGATTGAAGCAAAACTGTGATAGATGCTGAATAAAGTACACAAAGGTACCGAAACGATCTGGCATTGGCGAAAAATTGACACGGATTTCCTTCCAGTGGGCCTTAATTTGTACGATTTGCGGCCAAGGATTCCGACGAATGGACGGTTTAATAATAGGATCACATTATTATTAAACTTACCTTTGAGACATCAATTGCAGGAAAATTTTAATTCGCTGCCCATTCTGCCGGAATTGCGGTCTTAATTCTCTCCTCAGTTTAACCAAGGAAAATTGTACTCATTGCGGGAAAATTGAATTGAGAAGCAGCTTTCGCTTATTCCGGTTCAATTATCGCTTTTAGAACTATTTTTATAACAATTATTTATCAAAAACACAGTAAACATGCAAGGCACAGTAAAGTTTTTCAATGAAGCCAAAGGATTCGGATTCATTAGCCCTTCAGATTCATCTGAAGACATTTTTGTTCATTCATCAGGTCTGATCGATAAGATCCGCGAAAACGATAAAGTGGAGTACGAACAAGAACGCGGTAAGAAAGGTATGAACGCGGTGAAGGTGAGGACAATCAAGTAAGACAGCGTAAGCTGTTCTACAGGATTCCTTTCACGTACACACCGACTACATGAATCTATTTGTTGCAAACATAAGCAGGACTGTGAAGGATGATGCTCTTCGGGGATTATTCGAAGAGTTTGGAGTTGTAACGTCAGTGAATATCATCGCCGATAAGTATACCGGTGACTCCAAGGGTTTTGGTTTTGTTGACATGCCTGACGAAAAGCAGGCATCCGATGCAATCAAGAAACTGACGAATGCAGAATTTTTTGGTCGAAGACTTATTGTTTCCCGGGCGCGTCCTAAAGCCCCGGTACTGTAGCGGTTTGTGAAATTGTAAGACCATCAGTTCCACAACTGATGGTCTCAATACTTCCCTGGAGCTTTTGTTAGCGCCGGGCTGAAATTAACAAACATGATGCAGTCTGTAATAACAGGAACGGGAAGTTACATTCCCGAACGTGTGGTCGGCAACGACTCCTTTCTCACTTCCGAGTTCTTTGAGAAGAATGGTACCAGGTTATATCAAAGTAACAGGGTTATCATTGACAAATTCAGCGCCATCACCGGAATACAAGAGCGGCGATATGCAATGCCCGATCACAATGCATCGGATCTCGCATACTTCGCAGCAACTAACGCTATAACCAATTCCGGGATCGACAAAGAATCTCTCGATCACATCATCGTCGCCCACAACTTCGGCGACGTTTCTATCGAATCAAACCGCACCAACCAGGTGCCATCCCTGGGTTCCCGCGTAAAGTCACTGCTACAGATCCAGAACCCTGATTGCGTAGCCTATGACCTTGCCTTCGGGTGTGCGGGCTGGATCGAAGGAATGATTCACGCTAACTATTTCATCAGGTCCGGCGACGCGAAAAAGTGTCTCGTAGTCGGCACAGAAACATTGTCGAGAGTGATCGATATACACGATCGTGATTCGATGATATTCAGCGACGGAGCCGCAGCCGCCGTCATCGAAGGCGCCGATTCACCCAATGGAATCATTGCACACAGGACCGAGACCCACGCGGTCGACAATATATCCATGCTCAACATGGCTCGCTCTTGTTCACCTCACGGAAGCAACAGGGATGACCTGTTCATCAAGATGCAGGGACGAAAGGTGTACGAGTTCGCTCTCGCTCATGTGCCACTCCTGATCAAGAAGGTTCTTGACAAGGCTGGCGTTTCAGTCGACGAGGTAAGCAAAGTATTGGTACACCAGGCCAATGAAAAGATGGACGTGGCAATCCTGGCCAGACTTTTTCAGCTTTATGGAAAAACCAGTGTACCCGATGGCATTATGCCGATGACGATCGACCGGCTTGGAAACAGCTCGGTTGCAACCGTACCTACACTTCTTGATCTCCTGGTAAGGAACGAACTCAAAGGACATTCTGTTAGCGCTGGAGACATCGTTGTGATGGCTTCGGTTGGTGCTGGAATGAATACCAACGCGATAGTGTATCGGGTATAGACTGTAGAATTTTCAATCCATTTCCTATATGAAGCAACTTACCATAAGCAAGCAGATCACGAATCGTGAGAGCCAGTCGTTGGAGAAGTACCTTCAGGAAATAGGTAAGGTGAGCCTGATCACAGCGGAAGAGGAAGTTAATCTCGCGAAACGGATCAAGGAGGGCGACGAGGCTGCATTGGTAAAGCTGACAAAGGCAAATCTGCGTTTTGTTGTCTCCGTAGCGAAGCAATACCAGAACAGGGGCCTTTCACTCAACGACCTCATCAATGAAGGTAACGTCGGGTTGATGAAAGCCGGCCGCCGCTTCGACGAAACCAGGGGATTCAAGTTTATTTCCTACGCAGTGTGGTGGATACGTCAGTGTATCATTCATGCCCTGGCCGAACAGGCGAGGGTTGTTCGCCTTCCGTTAAACCGGGTCGGTGACATCAATAAAATATCGAAAGTATACGCTGCACTCGAGCAGAATCTCCAACGTGATCCAACTCCGGCAGAAATCGCCGAGAACCTCGACACGACTCCCGGTTTCATACAGGACAATATGGTAGTTGCGCAGCGAAGCATTTCTGTTGACGCACCAATCGGCTTCGATGATGCCGGAAATTTATTAGATACGCTGAGCGACAGAGATTCGGCTACACCTGATTCAATGCTGATCACCGCCTCATTGAAGTCTGAAATCCAGCGGGTCCTTGCCACTCTTCCCGTACGGGAGATGGAAGTCATGGTGTTATACTATGGCCTTAACAATCAAGATCCTCTTTCACTTTCCGAGATCGGAGAAAAGTTCTCCCTGACGTGTGAACGCGTACGCCAGATCAAAGAACACGCTACATGCCGTCTACGGGGGAGCAGGCAGACGGATAGATTGAAGGATTATTTGGGTTCGTGAACTGTATTCTTGCGTGAACTGCATTTACTACTGATCCCGCAACACTTCCGACACACTCGATTTCACAACAGGAACAGTCAATGCAGTGATCATTCCGATCGCTAAAACCACCACCCAAATAGGTCCGCCAAACAGATCGACGAAACCTATGGTTTTTAGCTGTGAATTTTTAAGGATATTTTTTTAACTTTCTAGTTGTCAATAGTTAAGTAACAACCCTAACACCCCCAAGGTTGGCCATGATCTACACCTGTCACCCCGCAGGACGACTGTTCTCTGCATTATGCTGTGTTCTCTTCATTTCATTCACGGCCCACGCTCTTGATCCCACCCGCGACCCTGGTTTCAGGGCTGTCGAGAATATGATTGGGGAAGAGCAATACGAGCAGGCGATCCCGATCCTCAAAAAGCTGAATGAACTCTACCCGGATGTGCCAGGCCTTCAGTACCGTCTTGCTTTCTGTTACTACCAGAGTGCCGATCAAAAGCACAAGGCATATGATCTGTTTGACGCCGTAAAAGGGAAGATCGCTGCAGCCGGCAACATCCGGAGCAACGACTTGACTATCGTGCCGGTCGACACCTATTATTACATGGGAATGCTTGCCGTCGTTCTTGAACGATACGATGCAGGCAAGGCGCATCTGAAAACATATCTTCACGCAGGAAGGACGCTGCAACGTAGCGGAGAAGCACTCCTTATCTCGACTAAAACAAGACGCATCATCGAAGAATATGTCGACAGGATAGACGACTACAAGTTGTTTGTAAAAGAGTTGCATCCGTACTATGTCAAAAAACTCGAGCATGTCAACAAACCTGGTGTAAGTGAACTCGACCCTGTACTCTTCCAGAATGACAACACGAAGGCAATTAGTTCAGTTTACGATCTCGGGCTTACGTACCAGGAAGGGGTGACCGCGGCGACCCGGAAGACTGTTGGAAGTGCCGGTGAAATAGGAAACGATCCCGCCTTCAATGGATTTGTTATTACCTGGTATGACAAAACGAACGACCATGTCATCCTTAAGGCAAAGGACACGCGCGGGAAATACGACCTGTTCCAGTCGATGAGAACCGATGGTAAATGGAGCGTTCCACAAAGACTCAATGTTTGCAAGCGCCGCTCGAACGAGACAAGCGGATATATCCTGCCCGATGGCAAAACGATGTTATTCGCAAGTGATCGCAAGAAAGGCGAGGGTGGCTACGACATCTGGATCAGTCACTACAATGCGGAACGGAAGCGCTGGCACAAGCCGGTGAATGGCGGGAAGTTTATCAATACGGAGTTCAACGAGATATCAATCTATCCTTCCGGGGAAAATGCCAAGTTCTATTTCGCGAGCGATGCGCCAAAAGGAATCGGCGGCTACGACATTTATGAAAACCAGATCTATGCTGGTAAGGTGAGTCACCCGAAACACCTCCAATACCCTGTTAACTCGGCTGGCGACGACCTGAATTTTGTCTCCGACGTCGGACCTTATCATGTATTTGCCTCGAACCGTGGCGGAAAGGATTTCGATCTGTATTACGTGGATACAACAACCCCGGTTCGTGTTGTTCAGCTGGTAGGCAACGTGCCTGATGAAGCTGTTCAGAAGACTTCGGGGACACACACGGATGTTGTGATCTTCGAAGACCTGGTGAATGTCATAGAGAAAGTCAAGAATTCGGATTTGAAGACTGCCGTGAAGACCATTGAGGAAATGGACACCAAAAAGGCTATCGAAGTTGTTTCGGGCCTTGAGGCTGCCCAGGCGCTCAGCATCATGGAGAGCGTAGCGCCCGAGAAACGGAATGAACTGTTGGCTGGTATGGAGGTGGAGAAGGCGGTCGATATCATCGATGCCGTTTCAATGTCAACCGCTGTCGACGTCATCAGTTCCATGTCGGATATCAAATCTGTGCAGGTGATCGAAGAAATGGACTCTGTGAGAGCATTCGATATCATGAACCAGCTCGATCTTTCGAAGGCTGTAAGCATTTTGGAAGACATGGAAGTTGAAAAGGCCGTGGATGTGATCGATGAGTTCGCAACCAGCAAGGCAATCGACATTATCGACAAGATGACAGCAAAGAATGCGGCTGCGATCGTCAACAAGTTCGAGGAGACTAAGGCCACCGAGATCATCGAGGGTGTTGGGGTTGACCGCGCTGTCGAGGTCCTCGGTGGTATCGACCAGGAAAAAGCAACCAGGATCGTTGACAGGTTCAAGGCGGAGATGGAAACGGGTACCGCCGATGCGCAAACCAACAGCAAGGTGATGGCGATCATTAAGTCTTACTTTGCTGACCAGGTGAAGATCAAGGAATCTGTCATTTTCAAAACGGTGTACTTCAACTTCAACAGTAGCGAACTGTTGCTGCTTACGCGCCAGGAGCTTCAGTTGCTGGTAACATTCATGAGCGAAAATCAGGATATCAAGATCGAAGTGGTAGGGCACACCGATAATATTGGTGACTGGGATGCGAACCTGAAGGTGTCACACGACAGGGCAAACGAGGTGTTCCGGTTTTTACGAAACAACCAGATCGAGCGTGAGCGCATTATCTTTTACGGAAAGGGACCGGCGTCCCCGATTGCTTTAAATGAATCGGATGATGGTCGCCAGCAGAATCGCAGGGTAGAGGTCATTCTTCTTCAATAGGTCAAACATGCGGCACGTACTGTATATACTAACATTGTGTTTTTCTGGTTCCTGGAGCTTTGCACAAACTCCTGTGTCCAACGTCGTCGCCTCGGTGGAGGCAGAGCATGTAACTCTACGGTACGACCTGGCAGCCTCAAGCAACAATTACATCGTAAAAGTCTATCTCGTGAACGACAGCCTCTCGCGAACAGTGGAACTTCGTTCATTGCGCGGCGACGCAGGTAATGTAAGCGCGGGACAGGGCAAGACAGTAAGCTGGTCTCCGGGTGATATGCCTCCGGGTTTTCCTCTTCGCAACGTTCGGTTTCGTATCGATGCTCTTCGCAATCCTGATCAGGTCGGCAAAGTAGGCAAGATGACATTCGTGGAAGGTGGATCTTTCATGATGGGTTATGAAGGTGCGGGTGAAGATGCTTTGCCCATGCACCCGGTTACACTTGGCAGTTTCTTTCTCGGTACGCTGGAAGTTTCGGTCGCGGAGTATCTTACTTTCTGTAGTGAATCGGGTTACGCTGTTCCTGAGACAAACATCGAGTTGCAGAATGATCACCCGATCACGTTTGTGAACTGGTACGATGCATCGGCTTATGTGAAATGGCTTGCCGATAAGACGGGGCTTCCATACAGGCTGCCTACCGAAGCTGAGTGGGAGTTCGCTGCGAAAGGTGGCAATCAAACACGCGGACTGGCTTACAGCGGCAGTGCCAACCTTAATGATGTCGGATGGTACAACCAGAATTCGGTGGGTTCGATGCACCATGTTGTTGGTAAACTAAAACCCAACGAACTCGGCCTTTATGACATGACCGGCAATGTTTGGGAATGGTGCCACGATTGGTACAACAGCAAATTTTATTCTGTGTCGCCGACCAAAGATCCCAACGGGCCTTCTGTAGGAAAAGTGAAAGTGGGCAGGGGCGGAAGCTGGTACAATAAAGGTGTGCCGGTAGGCTTCAGGTATTTCCTGACGCCACAATCCAGCACGAACTACGTGGGCTTCAGGGTGGCACTCGGCGCCGGTGACCTGGTGCCCGTGTTGGCGGGAAGCGGGTTTTCTGACCGCACGACTTTGAATACTTCAAAGCCTTCGGCTGTTGTCAGGAACCAGGATCCACCGACCGTACAGTTCATTGAACCCGTTGCAGAAAGGGGAGAAGCTATTGCTCACTATGGTTCTGATATCCTGATCAAGGGCCGTGTCACTACTTCTTCGAAGTTACTCTTGCTCCTGGTAAATGGTGTCGAAACTGTTGTTGATGCCGACGGGTTCTTTGAAAGAAAGGTGCCGTTGAAATACCTGGACAACGAGATCCAGATCCGTGCTATCGATGTCAACAACAATATAGGGTCGGCTTCAGTGATGGTAAATCGCGCGCTTAATCCGGGTGATGTCGCGAGTCAAAGTGGATCTGTACGGGGAACGAATCATGCGTTGTTGATCGGTACCGACAAGTACAATGAATTCGAAGGACTCAGTAACCCGGTGTATGACGTAAATACGATAGCCACCGAGTTGGAACAGACATATGGTTTTGCTGTGAACAAGGTGATCGGACCAACGGTGGAAGAGTTCTATTCGGTTCTCAGGAGTTATGGAAGCAAGAAGTATTCGTCGACCGACCAGTTGTTCATTTTTGTGGCCGGCCACGGCGTGTTCGACAATGTTTTTGGTGATGGCTACCTGGTCTTGACAGACTCCAGGAAAGATGATCAGAACAAGACCAGTTACATCTCCCATTCCAATCTTCGAACGATCCTGAACAACATCGATTGTCAGCATATCTTCCTGG